>UOFL01000244.1_pt1 | contig 7173 bp, 7 predicted proteins | sample 1990081 | NCBI WGS metagenome assembly UOFL01 (sample SAMEA4728526, study PRJEB27164) | hydrothermal vent metagenome | biome: marine basaltic hydrothermal vent biome; feature: marine hydrothermal vent; material: mineral | place: Pacific Ocean | collected 2011-06-14/2011-07-23 | depth 1741 m | reverse complement strand
ATAACATCCGCTATTTCTTTATAACTTAAATTCTTTTTGTACAAACGAATCGCTAGCTTTCGTTTTTCTTCCTGAATTCCTGGCGGTAGTTTTCTTGCATCAATTTTCATTCGAGTATTATATCATCTTTAAATGATCGCCGGGTTAATAAAAAGCTATCCAGTGTATTAGACGATCACCCTGAGATAGTCAGGGTTATCAAAAAAGACTTAGTGAATCAATCACTCGCGCCCGTAGGGCGCCGTGGGTTAATAGTTGAAAGTGTTTTTAGATGCTTGTTGTTAAAACAGCAATTGGGCATCAGTTATGAACAGCTTGCCTTTCATTTATCTGATTCAATGAGCTACAGAACGTTTGTTCGTTTACCCGGTCATTTGATGCCACAAAAGTCGAGTCGACAATACGCAGTATTAAACCTGAGACCCTTGAAAAAGTTCATCATATTTTGTCCAGGGATTGGATTGAAAAAGGAACATTATCGCTGGAAAAGCTGCGTATCGATAGCACGGTGGTTGCGAGCAATATTGCGCCTCCCAGTGACAGTCAGCTACTGAATGACAGTGTGCGAGTATTAAGTCGAGCGTTAGCGATAAGTCAGAACGCAACTGGGCTAAAAATACGGTTTACGGATAAAAGAAAGACCTCAAAATCATTAGCGTTTCGAATTTTTAATGCGAAAAATGCAGAAAAAAAAGTACTTTACCCGATTTTACTCAAAGTCGTTGAAGTTGTATTAAAGCAAGTAGAACGTGCTTTAATACAAGTGAGAAAAGAAGGAGGCTCCTCTGTTTCAATGCAAAAATGGATCAGCAAAGTAACGCATTATAAAGACTTAACGTTACGGATTGTGAACCAAACTGTTTGTCGCGTGATTGATAAGGAAGGTGTGCCGTCCTCTGAAAAGATAGTGAGTTTATTTGAAGAGCATACCGATATTATTGTAAAAGGATTTCGGGATGTTCACTATGGGCATAAGATTAATTTGAGCACTGAAAAAAATGGATTGATTACTTACTTGTGTATTGAGAAAGGCAATCCCGCCGATAGCGATAGATTCATGCCGATTCTGAATGCTCATCAAAATGATTTAGGCTATCTGCCTAAATCGGTGGTGAGTGATGGTTGTTACGCAAGTCAGAATAATGTTTCCCAAGGCAGGGCCTTGGGGATTCAACCGGTTGTTTTTAACAAACGGGTGGGACTTTCTTTTCACGCAATGGGTGTGAAAAGAAAAACCTTTGATCGTTTGCGCTGCTTCCGCGCCGGGGTAGAAGGCAATATCCCTGAGCTCAAAAGGGCATTTGGTATGAGCAAAGCTCAATGGAAAGGACACAATGGTTTTAAGGCTTTTGTTTGGGCATCGGTGATCAGTGACAATTTAGTGTGCATAGCACGAATGCAATCGGGATAGAACGACAGAGACAGATTAAACGGTAATAATATTATTCTCTACGTTGTGGAGCGATAGCATTCGGGAAAAAAAGCCCAAAATACCCGGATATAGACTGAAATATCTGTAATGTTTGTTATGCAATAAGCATCAACACTGAAAAAGATGAACTGTTTTTTTACAGTGCGGTTTTTTACAAAACAGCCTATTTATGGATGGGCACTAACTAATCGTCAATTACTACTTAAAAGTAAGCATCCAAAAATATTTTCTACCGTCATTCCACTGCAGTCCACAGCAAGTTTTTTATATTTAAGTTCAATACCTATTGATGAAGAGGCACCAACACCAACCAAAACCCAACCACTAAAATCATTATAAAAAACCCCATTATGAGTATTAAACGTTTAGAGGTGCACGACACAGAATTATTGCCTGCAAAGCTATAAAAATAGTTAATGCGCACATACGCAATATCTTTACGAACTTCTTATTAATTATTTTATTTGTGAATACGATTTAATGATATCCGGAATAAGAAAAATATAGCTGTCAAGTGAGTAGCAATATTTTTAGTTAGGCTCTTATACAAATCAGCCATTACAAACACTACTTCTTTAATAAAGGTTTATTTAATATAATATGTTTATTGAGAAATCTACTGGTCGAAATTTGGTAAATATTACGCAAATAAAAATTATGTTGAGTCAATATTCAGAAGCTAAAAAATTAGCACTTGAAATTCGACATTGGTTGCAAAAACGTTTTTTACGCTGGATTATTAACTATTTTGATCACACTCAGATTGTCAATAATACAGAGCAATATACTTCGCTTGTACATGAGCAAGTCCCTACTTGGTTTTTAAAAAAACAGGCAGGGTGTCGATTTATCTATATCAATCCTCAACATCCTGAGCTACAACAAATACTAGAAAAATTATCTGAATGGCTGTCATCTAATCATCCTAGGCTTGCTCACAAATTTCACCAAATGACAGTCCCACATATTCTCGCCAAGTGGCAGCAAGATCATACGCGAATTAAACGACAAAAAATCAAACATATTGAAACATCGGGTGACAATTTAATCGTTCGCTTTAGTCATAAAAATTACTCAATTGTAGAGATGAAAGCTAATCATAATGAACTTGCCATGGAGATGGCTAGAGAGTCATCGCTGATGCAACATTGTCTAGGTGAATTTGATGATATTACATTGGCCATAGGAGGTTATGGAGAATATTACTATAAACGCATTAGACAAAAAAATTTACGATTATTTTCCTTGCGTGACGCTTATAACAAACCACATGCAACCATTGCTTTATATCTTTCTGATAAGCAGCTATGGGTTGATCAAATTAAAGGAAAGCAAAATGCTCCTCCAATCAATCGCTACGTCTTGGTCATACAAAAATTTTTGACTTTATTTAAAGTTCATTATGACTTCCATACTGATTGCCTAGGAATGGGATTAATATGTAAAAATGGCGAAAGTTTACATGTTTCTGAAATCGACGATGAAAATACCCAACAACTAATACTTGCTAAGGACCCAAGTTTAATCGAAAAAATTCCAAATCCCAGCCTATCAATGTATTGGTTACTAAGCTTGCGCAACCCAAAGCATATATCTGCACTTAACATCCCAAACGATGCCATGAAAATATCTGCGCTGATACAATTACCTTTGTTAATGACTGAGTTAACATTCAAAACAGGTTTCTGCGGCAAAAACATATTAACTAAAAAACATTCAATTGGTCATCGCCTTATTTCTTTTATCAAACTTCAAGTGACAAGAGTATAGATGCTTAAAAATGTAATTATTGTCCTGATGGTGGTCCTTATCCAAACGATAAGGACATTAACGCACCCTTTTTGGCGTAATAAATCTAATCACCTTTCTAAAAAAAATATAGCGCCTCTAAGAAAGCAGGAGCACGCACAAGTCATTGATATGACGTTAAATAAATCTTATTTAACGGAGCATGAAAGATTTTCTCTTGACCTAGGACATTTAGCTATATATCAAGCAGGTTTAATTACATCTAAAGGAGATCTACTACAAAACATGGAGTCTATGTGGGGAATGGGTTTTGATCACGATGAATTACCTAAGAATCATGTTATCTATTGCTTACAACAACTCTGGTCAAAAGGTAGTCTTGATCTTTTTATCCAGCATACTGAATATGCACAACAAGTACATGTTAAAGATATGGTTGCATTCGATCTCTCGCAATTTGTACTATTAATTCATCAAGCCAAATTACTAGAATTGCTTAATAACGAAGAGGCATGGGGACTATTATTTTTAAATTCGCAACGTGCCCAAGATTGTTATGAGTCATGGGATGACTTTCAACAATCCTACATCAACGGATATTTATGCCATCAGGCAATTATTACTAACCAATCACCCCAAGCACTCGAACAATTAAAAAAAAACTTAAATAATGATGTAAAATTTACTACTCAATTAACTTATATAAAAACGGTATGGCCAATCGAGCCTATCTTTGATCAATTCAAAACTGTCAATTCTAAAATTACTGAGGAAACAAAATGTTCGACTTCCTAAAAAAATTTATGAAAAGTCCTGAAGAACGTTGGAAACGTGATAATTATCTGGATAAGCCAATCCAATATAAAATCAACCAAAATAACTGGATTCTTACACTAAGCTCTGCCTTTATCGAGTATCATGACATAGAGACCTCTGAACAAGTTAGCAAACATGACTTACTCACTGCTTACTCTAAAAATCAAAAATTGGGGCGATTAACAAAATTCATCATCAATGCTGAATTCATACTTGAAACAGTAGAAGAAATCGATAATCAGTTACAGCTGTTACATCAATGCTGTCCAACCGAATTGGAATATGAAATATATGACGCCATTAATGCTGATAGCAAACAGGCACTTAAAAAAATATTCAATGAAAATTATTCGGAAGACAAAATAGATCTAGAAATTTTGTATTACTTATGGGAAGAACGTGAAAAATACGGCTCTGGATTTAACTACCGTATTGCCCTTATAGTAAGCACTATGTGGCAAATTCGAATGGCTGCCCTACAAACAATCATTACAGAAAAAATGGCTTGGGACTACTTATATAAATTGACAAACTTGATTCGCAGTTCTCTTTCTATGTTTTCTTGCTGGGAAGAGTTTCTCGAAAACTTACGGTTGTTTAATATTATTGAAAACTATGATAACCAAGCAGCACAAAAAGATTTTGAAAATGCCATTATTTGCCTATCAAAGGTAACACAAAGTCCATTAAAAATAATGCCCTACAATTTCGGGTTGGATGAAAATAACCCTTATAAACTCAAATCACACTCATACAAAGTCATAAAGCCTACAGATACCAAAGACCTTCCTGCAATACAAGAATTAACTACTCTCTTAAAACAAGATAATAAACAAGCTCTATGGAATAAATTAGCTAACTTACAGCAGATCAAAAATTACCACCTGATTACCAAATTTAGTGCAGAGTGGGGAACCAATATTTTGAGCGAAGAAGATATAATTGAGCTTCCACAACTCTATCCTAAAATTCATTATGCTTACCTAATCCGTGGCGATTATTATTCATCACTCGCTGATGACGCAAGGGGAGAGGGCACCTCTGACACAGTTGGCGAAGATAACTACCGATTATTTTTCGAACGCCTATCCTATGCTGCAAATGATCTACAAAAAGCTTACGAATTAAAGCCTGACGACCCCCTTGTCTGGGCTAGCCTAGTTGACGTACTTTCTCACTTCAACACTGAACATACTGAATCGTTGTTAGCTGAAATACACCAGCTTATTGAAACTTATGCACTTGATCACCCCTATTGTACAATAGTAGTAGCTCGCTATAAACAACAGCGATGGGGTGGTAGCCATGACCAGGGAATTGATTGGGCAAATACTGTTATTAATGGTACGAAAAAAGGCGATGTTAGCAGATTGATTATTTTTACTGTCACCATAGAACGCTATGATTACATACGGTGTTTTGATGAAGAAGAAGATCTGGCTGAATCCATGTTTATAAATAAATCTTTAAAGTCCGAATTAAATATTTATTTTGATGAATTAATTAGTAATATAGACAAAAACCCACATAATATTGCTAGTCAATTAGCCTTCTGGTATCGTGAATGTAAAGACATCGAACGACTAAGAATCATTGGACGCTCAATAAAGCCTGGCTACTATAATTTATATCCATTGTCTGACTGTTACTCTGATAAAAAAGTGATTTATTTTATGAATTGGATCCAGGCACTCTAGCAAACTCAATCAGCGGTATGGCTTTAAGGATATTAATATTATAAATCCCACTATAAATACCGGCTAAACTCGTGTAAAAATATTCTTACGAAACGTTACAGCCATGGACTACATATTTTTAAAATAGATTATGTAATGAATTAGTACATGGAGTGATTCTACCGCAAACTGGCCTAGAATCAAGGGAGTCTTCAGATCTCGTGATACATTTTGGGACGTCCGAGTCGGCCAAAATGCTGTGATCTTAGACGCGCTTTAGCTCCTCAGGCCTATTAAGGCCCCAACCGTTCTGTGTAGTCCAGACTAGCCTTTCAGTTCACCTTCTCCATGTCACTACGCCACCCTTCCCGTTGGTCGGTGCTGACTTCGTACCACTCCCTCAAATGACTCATCGCGATTATACGCCTGCTTTGTTTCCTCTTACCGCTTCGCACAACGGGTAAACAGTCCGACGTGATCGCTTTCGGGGACTAGCCGCCTTCACTTCATTCTCCCTGGCGGCTAGCGGTAGAAGACTCTTTTAACCAATCTATGATCAGCGCTTCAAACATGGCTGTAAAGCCTGAACCTGGTTCAGCCCAGAGTACTGATACTATGATGACACCATGCTCTTGACACTTTACTCTTGGAACTTCTGCCACCAAAATAGTTTTATACTGGCATGCATCCAAGTGTCGCCAGCTTCTTTAACGTGAATCATATCCTGGTGATTCCTTACCACAACTTGGACAACAGGATCCTGCCCCTTCCTTTTGTGCAACCTCCACAGTAACTTTACCTTTTGATACATTTAGGTCAACACTTGATACTTGCCAAGGGCTCGTGATGCCTAGAATCTGGGCATATAAGTCTTTATCTCTCATTGCTATATGGTAATCTACCACTCGATTAGGGGAAGAGCCAAAATATATATACGGAAATTGAATTTGACGTTAAGTAGGCTGGCTCTGTCAGTGGAATACTGATTAAGATTTTTGGTGGTGGATATGCTTTTAGAGTTTATCATGATAATGGTGAGTTTACAGATTATGAACTGAATCATCGCGATTTCTCGGTCACTATAGACTCAGATGCCCCAGCTTCTTTCTGTTCAAGTGGTGATAAACATGTGCTTGATCATTTTCCTGAAGTGCTCGGCTTAAAATAAGTTAATTTAAGCGAAGTAAAGGAATTTAATGGAAGCAATCGAGAAAAAATTTCTTCAACACTTGAAAAGTGAATCAATTGATCAGGAATTTGTATTGGTCTATAGCGACTGGCTACAAGAGCGAGGAGACCAGCAAAAAATCTTGATCAAGTGAGTTATTACTGAGTTGTTGACGAAATTCTTTCTCTATTGATTCCACTATTTCCCCTAAATTACTCTACTACAATGACTGTTCTGAAATTAATCACCAGCGATTATTTGCTTATACGATTACCAAGCTTAAGAGGAATCTATTATTAAATTTGTACAACGAATTTATGTAGAAACCACTA
>UOFL01000117.1_pt1 | contig 7523 bp, 11 predicted proteins | sample 1990081 | NCBI WGS metagenome assembly UOFL01 (sample SAMEA4728526, study PRJEB27164) | hydrothermal vent metagenome | biome: marine basaltic hydrothermal vent biome; feature: marine hydrothermal vent; material: mineral | place: Pacific Ocean | collected 2011-06-14/2011-07-23 | depth 1741 m | reverse complement strand
GTTAAGCGAGTTTCTCGCATGGCTGAATCCTTTTGTTGTTTTGTTTGCTTTTTTATTCGCACATTAAATCTAACAAATTCAAGAGGATTTATTAAGTCTTTTCTGTATTTTTTCCTTATATTTCAGTCAAATATCTATTTATGGATGGGCACTAATTAGGTCATTTTTATAAAATCCCATTCAATTTCAGCCTCGTTAAAGATCTCTTTAATGGATTGATGGACAATTGTTATATTGGGTTCATTCTCAATGTAAAATAACATTCTTTGGTCAAGAGGGCGCTTTGCCAAATTATCCCAATTAATTTTCTTATTGACTGTATTTGAATCCTTCTCAGTCTGAACTATCGCTTCTTTGGAGGGAATCATATTGTAATTGTATAAAATAAAATAGTCTTCACTAAACCGTTCGTCTTGTTCGATATCAACGGGTAAAAATTGGGTTTGATACAGATTAATAGATAATAAAGAGTTAAGCACATCGTTTCTGATTAAGGACAGTGGCGTAAATAGAATATCTTCAAGGGATTGGTAGTCTATATCATCTAATAGCTTTAAATGGACAGGTTCTGGTAAATAGACTTGTGAGGCCTTGCTTTTATTCTCACTGAGATCTTTGAGCGAGACATCACTTTCAAAAAAGCCGGCCTCTAGTGGTGATGCTCGATGATAATAATAGTCATTCATTGACAGTCCTATTTTGTGTTGCCTACACGCCATGTATTGACGGGATAAAATTTTACGCCTGACACCTTTTTTTGTTTGAACTTATCAACCAAACTTTTATGGACTAACAACAACACTTCGCTATGACCGAGTCGAAATACCAGTCTATGTTCTAAAGGTACTTTATTTAGCTTGGCATTATCTAACTGAAGTTCGAATACTATAAACCCACCACTCGGATATCGATCGACGTTGGATTTTTTAGGGTCCAGGCAATCCACTACATTGTAGATATGCCACATAAAAAAGTCTTTATGTTCCACATTTTTTCTATCTTTGATAAGAACGGGAAAATGCTGAGTGTTGCGCAATTTTAGGGGCAGTAATATCTCTAGCAGTCTTTTATGAAGAATCGGATAGGCACTTTTGAAATACATAAAGTCAGTCATCGCGGGCGATTGTTGCTCTTTTATAATAGTAACCTTGATTGAGTTGTGGATGTATGCAGCTTTTGTTAGTACCAGTGAAGATACGGCAGAATCACTGTTACTATTAGGATATATGAGCTTATTTAATTCTAAAAAGCTTGTGTTGTGCAAATCAGGCTCCATCACAAAATACTCGTCTTTTAGAGCCATTAGTCACCTACCTTTAAAGCACCGGTTTTCTCTACCAGTGTTTGTTGTGTATTTGCTTTAACAAGTTTGTGTTTCCGGAATAGTTCGCATATGGCCTGGGGGTTCACCATAGGGTTGCCAGTTTGTAGTTTTTTAACCGAAAAAGTAACGGCATTCTGACAGCCTGAAGGAATTCCGGATTGAAATGCAAGAAAAGGAAAATATTCACTATTGTGTTCACCTTCATAAGTCAAAATCACGAATCCTTGATCTAACATTCTTAGTAGTCCTTTTGAAAAAACTTTCATTTCAGTTACAAATGACGTGGGGCTATGACAAAATGACTTTGCTCTAGCCTTAGCCATAATATTTTCGATTTCGAGTTCAACTCGAATTCGATATTGTAACACAGTCACTGGATTTTTCATTTGTCTATGGTCTTGCCAATGTCGTACTACCCCTAACTGGCAGGCAAGTTCATGTTTTGCGGGGAGCATAATTCCATTGTAGTATTCATTTATGTCGTAGTCACAAGCCTCTATCACCCGTGGTACTTCTCCTTTCTTTACTACTGAAGTCATAATTAAATGATGTGCCTGAAGCGAAGATTGTGGCCTCCATCCTATCGTGTCATCTTTTTTCGTATACCAACGATGATTTTCTGGATAGGACCAAGCTCGCTGTGTTGGATTTAAGGGTTGGTTGATTTTTTTATTTTGAGCTGATAATTTTTGGTTAAGTATGCCTGAATCTCCGTAAGCTTCAGCGTTAGGAAGTTTGTAGCCCATACAAATATTACATTTTTTATCAAACTGCTGTTTACAAAAGTCACATTTTTTTCTTTGTCTTCTATTCCTTGGACTCAGTGTCTTCGGCTGCGGAAGAGGAGTCACTTTAGGAGAGCTTGTAGTATTTTTCGGATTGGGTACTGGACTATTTTTTTTAGGCGTACCTCTCCCCGGATTGGTTCCAGGTTGAATTTCACCGGGAATCGGTGGACCAATTTTAGGTTTCGGGCAAAAATCACCCGGAGGGCAGTACTGGCCTGGTACTTCAGTGTTTACCTCTGATTTACCATAGGTCCAGTAGATAATTCCGACAACAACGATAACAACCAAAGCAATTACGCCTATGATAACCCATAGTGGCGCTTCAACAATAATTATAACGATTGCTATTACTCCACGAATTATTTTACTAATCACACTAGTCGGAAGTTTAACTCTCGGTGTTCTCAGTCTTGGGGTTCTGGTGCGCCTGCTTCTCGATCTGCCGCGTCTCCTTCTATCTCTACGAGGGCTTCCACTAGAACTAGGAGAGCCTCCGCTTTGGGCAGAAGATGAACTAGAGTTTGCTTGAGAATTGTTTTGAGAATATTCAGGGTTAAGCTCCGTATCAGTACTAAAGAGTTGAAGTAATATAGAAGTCGTAATGCGTTTGTCAATATTACAGTTGCCCGAACCGCTTATTGTTTGAGACATTTATTTTGCAGCAGCGATAAATATTTCTTTGGATTTTTTGTTTTTTGAGAGAAGTTGAATCCTGATGTAAATAACATCTAAGGCTTCTCTTTCAATATCACCTGTGTCATATAAAATAACAAGTTGTCGTTGAATTCCGCCAATATCAAACTTGATAAAGGAGTTGTAGAAACTAATAAAAAACTCGTCGCTCTTTTCGTATTCTCCAATCATTTTTGCAGGATCAACGGACTTTGACTGACCAGAACAGCTTAAGAAGTCGGCAGTAAGTAGTTTATTGGTGTCCCATAATTTATTTTCTTGTAGTAATTTACGGTTTTTTTCAACAGTAGGTTTTAATTGAGATATAAACTCATCGAGTTTTCTCTTGAGCTCGTGTGCTTTTAGTTTTAGTTTCCTCATTTCTTCTGTTTGGGTATATTTGACTGTTATTTTGCCTTCTGGAATCTCTTTCTCGAAAGCTGTTCCATCCGCACCAATCTTTCCCTTACGAGTTCCTTTTGGATGTGTAAGTATGTAGTCTGCGCCTTCAGCAGCGGTACCATCACTAAAAAAATGTACCAACTCAACATTATAATTCTTACACGAAGCGGTTGGTTGACCTACTGTTGCCATGACAATCCCCTAAAGTTTGCTACTAATAAATGTCATTTTTTCTTCGACTGGTAATTTACTTTCAATAAATTTATCAAACATATCGCTATTTTTTTTGCTATCTATCCAGCTCGAGTATTGCAGAAGTATGAACTTTTCTACATCGATTTCTTCTTCAATATCGTTAGTCATAGCCCATTCGATTAATTCACCGATAAAACTTTCGTTCGCCTTGGGAGTGCGGGTGGTAAATTTGACTGGGTAACTCGCTAAAACCTTTTCGGTCATGTTTTCAATAAAGATCGTTCGCATTGTTTCGCAGAATGCGTCGTAGACTTCTGGTCGAATTGTAAACACTATGCCACCACGTTGTCTTTGTTTAAAATCGCATCTGTTTTGGACCAACCTTGCCTATTATCGCTTGAGTAATAACAGCTTAGAACTCCAGTGCGTTTGGAATTAGTAAATGATAGACACGAAATTGGGTTCAAAAATTCTTGTATTTCCTCTTTTGAAAGGTGTTCAAAATGAAAATCGGCTACTCGTGGATCATAGAATGCATATAAAGCATGCTGGTCAAGGTGTTCAATATAAACTACGGTATAGTTTTTGAAATGTTCCGCTAAATCATTAATATTTTTTGTGCTATGCAGTAATATCATGCAGTCATTATTAAGGTTATTTTGAATAAGTGTTTGTGTAAAGTCCGAACTTGGGTCTAAATATATAAGATAAGGCGCAGCTTCTTCGAAATGGTCTTGTAGTGCTCCATCGTATAGACAACAGTGCAGGGTAGCATTAAGTTGAATGCTACTATATAGCGTCTCTAGTTTGGCTCCGTCTACTATCGCATAGAGCTTCGCATTATCAGGAAGTAAGCTATTATTAAAGTACTTATTCGTCAAAATGTTTTTTGTAAGTTCTAGTGACGTCATATCATCTCCGTCAGGCTAAGTAAAATTTATTTTTAGTGTCCCATTTCATTGCCAAACGCACTAGGCTGGCGTTCAGCAAAGCCCACTTCAGGTACTAAATCGAAGTGTTGGCCTGGATAAGATATCTTCACACTTTTGGTATCATGGACATCCTTTAATAGTTTTTCAGTCACTAGTGGTTGTTTAGTAATATTCCCTTGCTTATAAGAATTAATTCCTGTTTTAATCTCTGACGCACCATTTGTTTTTTAAATATAGTTGTGTCTATAACTGAACAAAAAAGGAGTGCAGGAATTATAGGCTTCACTATTGTAGACTTTACCATTATTTTTCTTCTCTAGTGGGCACTATTTTACTCTTCATTTTTAAACTTAACTGTTACCTCTAATGGACCAAGTAAAACTCGTTCAAAGATCACTTTGGTTTGTGATGTTGTGCGGGTGAGTATTAGTCCGTCAGCTTGTACGCACTCTACTTCCACTTAATTCTCGTATGGCTGATCATCACTATCCCTAATATCAAAGGTCAGATTTAATATGTCAGAAAGATCTTCAGAATTGCACAAGTTAGTCTGAACTTCAAACCGATATTGCAAAGGATTGGGGTCGCAGGTTTCCTGGTCTGCTTTTAGATCATCCAGCGCGTCATCTTCATTGCGACTAAATACGATTGCGTATTCACTAACCCCTTTTTCGATTTGGACAGAGAGCGTTGCCACTAGTTGTTTTATGTTACCTGGATTCCATTCGTATACAGAAATCGTAGCGGCTTCAGACACTTCAAAGTTTCTTACATTAAAGGTTGCGTTGACTGATTGGCCTACATGAACCTTGGATATACTCCAGTTTAGATCATAGATTTCTGGGTCCACATTTTCATCTTTCTGTAAATTACTGTAGAGTTCAACCAACATACAAGGGACACAGAAGGGCGCACCTCTTAGAGCACGCTCTAGTATTGCAAAATCGCTAGGATTTAATGGAAAGTCTACCTCTGGCGCAGGCCTCGCCCCTGAACCAATAGTATAACTTACCGTACCGTTTAAACTGACGCCATTGTCGCCCTCGATCTGAATATCATTACCGAATAACTTAACATTGCCAGCCGCCGTGACACAAACCCCGCCACCACTTTGATGCAAGGTGATGTCTCCTCCGCCGTTGCCTTCAATTCTGATTTCTTTTGCGGATTGAATGTGTAGCGCATCATTTTTGATATGCACCCGCATACCACCGGGGCCTTCCACAGTGATTTCCATGTTCTCGTCTTCGACCACGATGACTTGATTTTCTTTAGCGATGATTTCGATATTGTCTTGTGCGGAGTGTTTTATAGTAGTCCCGGCATTTTGTAACAAGTCAGCCGGGGTCTGGTGATGAATGTCTTTATTTTTGGCTTGAGTAAAACTTTTGTTTTCCACTACCTGGATTCTATCATTGCCAACGCGCTCTTCGTGGGTGTCGCCGCTTTTATGGTGATAGGTTTGTTTGGCATAGCGTGCGATGTACAGGAGGTACAAGTGCAGCGGGAGGCAGGGATGCCGCGAGCGGCCATGGCTCCCTGTTCTGAGGCCAGGCGAGCACGTGTACTCATAGCTTGGTTTGAGTAAATATCGATTAGCCTGGTGAGAATAATTTTTTTATGCTTTAGATTTCTACTTAGATGTCTACCTGAATACATCTGGTAGTCTAGGGAAGCTAATATTCTGTTAAGTAATTTAATATTATTTAATGACAGGGCTTTTGTTATTGCAAAATTAATCCAGACAATATCGTCCGTTGAGAAAAAACTTGACATTAACATATCCTTTTGAGTATCCGTAATAGCAGAATTTGCAAGAATATTGTCGACTTTTGTGCTTGTATATTTTATTGCGTGCTGTCTCTTACCTTTAACCAAAGTGATCAATGATGCGATGTTTTGAAATTTCTCGTAACTTTTGACGAGAGCGTTAGTGAGTTTCGTCGAAGAGAGAGCTTCGGTATATAGATAAAGGTATCTTGTTATGTACTTTGTCTGTTTCATTATTTTATCGGTTGCCAGGTATTTCGAAAGTATTACGACTGCTTGTGGGCATCCTATATAGACTGAGGCATTGATATAGAGGTAGTTTTTCTCCGTCATATGACTCACAATTTTGATTTTTTGCGTAATATAGGGGGCATGAATCTTTCGCTTTTAGACTAATTAATCCCGAAAGCGCTCTTTTTTGTAATTTGAGTTTATCGGGCCACTTATTCAGCATGCGAGTAATATCTTGATAATTTATCGATACGTTTTGGGAAATTAAGGTTTGCATGGCATTAATTCGTAGCTTGGGGAAAGGGTCATTTTTTAAAAGAGGTATTAATAGTGCGCTGTTTTTTTTATCATTTGCTTTTCTAATGATAGTGATTGCTATGTCACGCAGTATGGATGAATTACTACGAATAAGTTTCTTGGTTAAATTTATGTGTTTTTGAAATGGAATCTTTCCGAGAGATTTATTAGCAAAATATTGAATTTTTGAGTACCTCATGCGAGGGTTTAGTCCAAACTTTTTATGTGTGATTTTCGCAAGTATTTTTATGAAATATTTATCGCGATTTTCTTTGGTGTTCGCATTCATCGCTTTTTGAAATAGTATTTCATCCGAAATAGTCACCTGCGGTGCCTTTGAATAGCTTATAGAGATTGTCGAAAATAGTGTTATAAGTATATAAGGTAAGAAATTATTTTTAATCATGATGTTTATTGGTGTCTATAGGTTCTATGCATTATCTTTCCGTGGTTTATTGCTTGCTGCAATACCCCTGTGTTAGGCTAGTTCTCGCCTTCATTAAACTCAAAATAGGCTACTTGACTATAGATGCTAACCACTAAAGCGCGTTTGTGACCCTGAATATAACCGCAGATCGCCCTAGGCAGTAAATATAAAGGTGTCTTTGTCGATCACTGCAGCACCGGTTAAAATAAAATGGTCAGTAGCTGATTTTTTATCTTGATTCATAATGAATGGTTTCCTGTTTAAAATTACATTGTACTATTTGGGGTGCTAGGCTGATCGGGGCTGATTAGTTTATTGTTACTTGTCACCGGGCGTAATAGTTTATCGCATTTCAGTTTTTTAGAATATTGCTCTAACTGGATTTGAATACACTCTTTATTGCAATGCGCAAAGAGTTTTTGATGCGCTGTTGCAGCCACATCAATCGCACACTCTTCAGGCTAGTGTATTCTTTATTGGATGAC
>UOFL01000004.1_pt1 | contig 7639 bp, 6 predicted proteins | sample 1990081 | NCBI WGS metagenome assembly UOFL01 (sample SAMEA4728526, study PRJEB27164) | hydrothermal vent metagenome | biome: marine basaltic hydrothermal vent biome; feature: marine hydrothermal vent; material: mineral | place: Pacific Ocean | collected 2011-06-14/2011-07-23 | depth 1741 m | reverse complement strand
CTTTTGCGTCGAGCTAACGGATGATTCTGATCGACCAGCTAAGCCAGAGAATGATTTAAGGTACAATGATATATATTCAGGAATAAAACCTTTTATGAATTGTGCAAATACAATAATTTCTAGCTGGGATGGTGAAAATTAAAGTTTGCAGTCTCATTTATAAGTAAAAAAACCTATATATTTATGTTTAATAAAATAAAAAATAAAATCATTAATTTTTCCAACTTTATCGGAAATAATTGTTTTCTCAGTTGTCACCGAGATATCGATATAAGCCCGCGTAAAAAGATATACGTCTATAGTATGGGGTGGGGAGATTTTCTGGAGTATTATTTTAAATACACTGTACCCTCAATTTATCAACCATCAAATTTACCTCTCCTAGAAAGTGAAGGTTTTGAAATTATTCCTATTCTCTATACCATTGATGAGCCAGATAAAATATACCAATCTTATGGTGAGCTAATCACTAAATATTTACCAGATAATTTTTGTATTGAACAGATTAAATTACAAACGGTAGGCTTGGTAAAGCATATAGCAAATGAAGCTATACTTCGGGTTTTTAGAAAATCTATAGATGAGAATGCGCTTTTTATTATGGCACCACCTGATACTATATTTAGTGATGGTTCAATATATAATGCAGTGAAATCAGTATATTATAAGTCAGTGTGTTTTGGCTCTGCACACCCACGTGTAAAATTTGATCTTCTAGAAGATCAGAAAATTAAAACAATGGCTTGTGGAGGTGAATCTATTAGTAGTCCTACAATGGTTAAATTGGCTATGACTCACCTTCACGATAAATATCTATATGCAAATGATGAGCTTGATGAGAATACGACATACGCTGGTGTATCCATAAGAAAAATCAATGATGAGCTGTATAGTGTCATCCATAATTTACCAACCACATACGTAGTTTATCCTTTAGAAGAAGATTATCAGTTTTTTAAAAGAAAAGGTGATTTTAACCAATGGGATCGTGAATGGTTACAGTTGCTTGTTAAAAAAAATAGAATAAAGATATCAGGGGCAAGCGATCAGTTTTTTTGTGTTGAATTAACATCGAAAGATGAAAAAGCGAAAACAAAACCAGGATTAAAAGGAAATGACATAGCTGGAAATAGTTTTCAAAATAGGATCTGTAATATGGTTAATGTTACATGGCGTGCAGAATAATTATATTATTACATAGAATTATTTATGTTTAATCTAGTGATATTGTTTATTATTTTCCTTCGGTTTAATTAAATTATTTTATTTATTGTTTACTGGATATCATCTATAAATGAAAAAAATTTGTATACAAGGACTTGGTTTTGTCGGTGCAGCTATGGCAACAGCCGTAGCGAATGCTAAAGAGACTGATGGCTCTCCATGTTTTGATGTGGTTGGGGTCGATCTTCCAACTGAGTTTGGCCAATACCGGGTCGATAAAATTTCTCAGGGAGAATTTCCTTTTTCGACAAGCGATCAAAATCTTTTATCTGCATTTACACGTGCTTGTAAACAGGAAAATCTGTCTGCAACCACTAATGTTGAAATCTATGCTGAAGCGGATATTATTATTGTTGATATTCAACTTGATATACCATACTTGGATAATGAACCACAATTGCAGCTAGAAAGTTTTCGTCAGGCAATTGAAACTATTGGTAGAAGTGTTCAAGAAGGCACCCTTATTATTGTTGAGACAACTGTTCCTCCTGGGACGTGTGAAAAAGTTGTAGTCCCTATATTAGAGCAGGAGCTTCAGAAACGTGACATGAATGCTAAAAGTATCCATGTTGCTCATTCCTATGAGAGAGTTATGCCGGGTGACGATTATCTTGCGTCTATTATTGATTACTGGAGAGTTTTTGCAGGACATACACAAGAAGCTGGAGATTTTTGCGAAGAGTTCTTGAGTAAAGTAATAAACGTTAAAGATTATCCATTAACCCGGTTATCATCTACAACAGCTTCCGAAACTGCAAAAGTAATGGAGAATTCATATCGTGCAGCCAATATTGCATTTATAGATGAATGGACAAAATTTTCAGAAGCCGTTGGAATAGACCTCTTTGAGGTTGTTGCTGCAATAAAAAAAAGACCGACTCATTCCAATATACGCTATCCGGGTTTAGGCGTTGGTGGCTATTGTCTTACAAAAGATCCCACTTTTGCACCGGCCGCTGCAAGACAATTATTCAATGAAAATTTAGATTTTCCTTTTTCAGAATTAACCGTTCGAGTGAATGATAATATGCCTTTGCACACAGTTAATCGCTTGAAAACATTACTGTCCGGAAACTTGAAAGATAAACATATCCTTGTTTGTGGAATAAGCTATCGACAGGATGTAGGTGATACTCGTTACTCACCATCTGAAAAACTTGTCAGACAATTAATTGACGATGGGGCAAATATTAAATTACATGATCCTTATGTTGAACATTGGGATGAAATGAATATATCAATCCCAAAGGAATTTTCAATCGACTATGATTATGATGCTGTTGTTTTTGCAGTTCCACATAAGATTTATCAGGAAATAAATTTAGCAGATGAAGTTGTGAATAAGCGTACTGTTATTCTTGATGCTAACGGTGTTTTGAGAAAATCACAATGTGACTCTGCTCGAGAAAATGGTTTGAGAGTGGAAAGTATAGGTAGAGGTAATAGTCAATTATGAAAAGTATATTGATTACTGGTGGTGCTGGTTTTATTGGGTCACATTTAACTAATCGGCTTTTAGATGAGGGATGTCATGTTCATTTAGTAGATAACTTTTCTCGAGCAGTAAAAGATGATGAGTATAAAGCGATTTTAGAGCGAGATAATATTGAATTTTCTTGCTTGGATTTGTTAGATGAAACATCAATTGATTCTTTAGGAACTGATTTTGATGTGATATTTCATCTCGCGGCAATAATTGGTGTTACCCATGTGATGGAACAACCATATAAAGTACTTTATGATAACATTCGCATGCTCGGCAATATGATTGAGTTATCTCGTAAACAGAAAAATCTTTCTCGTTTTTTATTTGCTTCAACAAGTGAAGTATATGCTGGAACACTTAAATATTTCGATTTAGCTATTCCTACACCAGAAAGTACACCACTTGCAATTACCGATTTAACTCATCCTCGCACGTCCTATATGTTATCAAAAATATATGGAGAGGCATTATGTCACCAATCAGGTCTTCCTTTTACAATATTCAGACCTCACAATGTTTATGGCCCTCGAATGGGAATGGCGCACGTTATACCTGAACAATTACGCAAGGCTTACAATGCTCAAGATGGTGGCAGTGTTGATGTTTTTTCTGTCGGTCATACACGTTGCTTTTGTTATATAGATGATGCAGTAGAAATGCTGTTACGAATAATCGAGCGAACAGAATGCGAAGGTAAAACGCTTAATCTGGGAACTGAAAAACCTGAAGTTACAATGAGAGAGCTTGCCACAGCCTGTTTTATTGAGGTGGGTAAAAATTTAAGTATCAATGTTAAACCTGCTTCACCAGGTTCTCCTGCTCGACGTGGCCCCGATATGCGTTACACCACAGAGTTAACGGATTATGAATCAAGTATTAGTCTTCAAGAGGGTATTGGGCGTACTTATCAATGGTATAAGTCAAATGTTTTTGAAAAAAATGGACTGACAGCAAAATAAATATGACACAGTTTAATAAAGAACTTGTTTCTTTTATTCGTGAAACGTTTAGTTCAGAAGGTTTTATTCCATTACATGCTCCACATTTTTCAGGGCATGAAAAAGAATATGTGCTCGAAACTATTGATTCAACTTTTGTTTCGACAGTTGGGAGTTATGTAAATAAATTTGAAGATATGGTGTCTTCTTTTACTGGAGCAAAACATGCAATTGCTACCATGAATGGTACTGCAGCGTTACATATAGCATTGATATTGGTTGATGTGCAAAGTAATGATGAAGTTATCACTCAGTCGCTCACTTTTGTAGCAACAGCTAATGCAATTCGATATTGTGGTGCTGAGCCTGTATTTATAGATGTTGAACGTTCTACATTAGGCATGTCTCCTGATAGTCTCAAAGAATTCCTTGCTGATTATGCTGAAGTTCGTGATGATGGCTTATGTTGGAATAAAAGAACTGAGCGAATAATTCGTGCTTGTGTTCCAATGCACAATTTGGGGCATCCGGTACGAATTAAGGAAATTAAAAAAATATGTGATGAATATAATATTGAACTGGTTGAAGATGCCGCTGAGTCATTGGGTAGTAGGCATGATGATATTCACACAGGATGTACTGGAAAAATTTCTGCTATTAGCTTCAACGGAAATAAAATAATCACCTCTGGCGGCGGTGGTATGATAATTACTAATGATGCTCTTATAGCTAAAAGAGCAAAACATATAACGACGACGGCTAAAACCCCACATCCCTGGTTATTTATTCACAGTGAAGTTGGATATAATTACAGATTACCAAATTTAAATGCTGCTTTGGGATGCGCACAAATGGAAGTGTTACCTGATTATCTGGAACGAAAGCGAGTATTAGCAACACAATACAATGAATGGTTTCTCGACAAAGATTATGATTTTTTTCTTGAGCCAATAGGCTCACGTTCTAATTATTGGTTTAATGCTTTTTTTTCTTCAGGAAAAAATGAACGAGATAAAATATTAGAATACACAAACAATCAAAAAGTAATGACTCGCCCAGTGTGGACTCCACTGGACTCGCTCGATATGTTTAAACGAAATTTGAAAGTAGATCTTGTTAATACACGATGGATTGAAGAACGTTTAATTTGTATACCAAGTAGTGTTATTTTATGAGTAATAAGCGAAAAATCTGTATTGTAACAGGAACCCGTGCTGAATATGGCTTGCTTTATTGGTTGATGAAAGAAATCGAAATCAGTGATGATGTAGAATTACAGATAATAGTGACATGTATGCATCTTTCTCCTGAATTTGGCTTGACACATAAACAAATAGAAGCTGATGGATTCAACATCAGTTGGAAAGTTGAAATGTTACTATCATCTGATACTGCAGTTGGAATTTGTAAATCAGTAGGACTAGCAATGATAGGGTTTGCTGATGCTTACGAGTTTTTAAGGCCTGATATTATTGTATTATTAGGTGATCGTTATGAGCTTTTAGCTGCAGCTTCTGCTGCTTTAATATCACGGATCCCTATAGCACATATTCATGGTGGTGAACGCACCGAAGGTGCTTTTGATGAATCGATTCGTCATTCAATTACTAAAATGTCACATTTACACTTTACTTCTACTGAAATATATCGCAAGCGAGTTATTCAACTAGGCGAACAACCTCAAAATGTTTTTAATGTTGGGGCTATGGCTATTGATAATATTAATAAATTAAAATTACTTTCTCGCCAAGAATTTGAAAAATCAATTGACTTTAAATTATCTGATATTAATTTACTAATCACTTTCCATCCTGTCACGTTGGAAAACAAAACTTCGCAACATCAATTTGAGGAATTATTATTTGTTTTAAGCGAGTATGAAAATATTAACTATATTTTCACTAAGCCAAACTCAGATACAGATGGTCGAATAATAATTAATAAAATAGATGAGTTTGTTAAAAAACACCCAGATAAAGCTATAGCATTTATTTCACTAGGACAACTTCGGTATTTGTCCGCTCTTCAATATGTTGATGGCGTGGTCGGTAACTCTTCTAGTGGTTTAATTGAGGTGCCGAGTTTTAAAACGGGAACAATTAATATTGGAGATCGTCAAAAAGGTCGGATTTGTGCTGCAAGCGTTATTAACTGTAAGCCCGAGGCAACAAGCATTAAGCAAGCGATCGACAAAATGCTAAGTTCTGATTTTAGACTAATACTTGATAGCATGAAAAACCCCTATGACACTGGTGGTGGGGCTGCAGAGAAAATTGTTGATGTCTTAGAACATGTCTCATTTAATAATATTTTGAAAAAATCATTCTATGATATCGGTTATACCAAATGAATAGCTCAGTCTTCATTATTGCAGAAGCAGGAGTGAATCATAATGGTAATAATGATTTTGTTTTTCGGCTTATTGATGCTGCTGTTGCAGCAGGTGCAGATGCAATTAAATTTCAGACTTTTAAAACAGATAACATGGTGACAAAAAAGGCTGAGAAGGCTGGATACCAAAAAGAAACAAGTGGGCAAAATGAATCGCAATATGAAATGCTTAAAAAGCTAGAGTTATCATACGAAATTCATTATGAGTTAAAAGAATATTGCATCAAAAATGGAATACACTTTTTATCTACCGCATTTGATTTTGAAAGTCTAAAATTCCTCGTAAATGATCTGGCCATGTCCACTTTGAAGATATCGTCAGGAGAAATTACGAATGGCCCATTATTGCTAGCTCATGCTGAAACTAAATTAAATCTTATTATATCAACAGGAATGGCTACCATTGATGAAATAAGAGATGCATTAAGTGTTATTGCCTACGGCTTAATTGAAAGCAAAAAATCACCATCAAGCGCAGCTTTTCGAGATGCTTTTAACTCTGACATTGGCCAACAGGCTTTAATAGAGAAAGTAACGTTATTACATTGTACAACAGAATACCCCGCACCAATCGGCGATATTAATCTTAATGCGATGCGCACATTGCATGATACATTCGGATTAAAAGTTGGTTATTCAGACCACAGTGAAGGAATTACTGTACCTATTGCTGCAACCTCACTGGGCGCAGTCTTGATTGAAAAACATTTTACACTCGATAAATCTCTACCAGGTCCTGATCATAAGGCATCACTTAACCCTGACGAGTTATGTAATATGGTGACAGCTATTCGGCAAGCTGAGAAAGCTATGGGTAGTGGCAGGAAAGAACCCGCTGCTTCAGAAATGGAAAATCGTGATATTGCGCGTAAAAGTCTTATCGCCGCTAAAGAAATTAAACAAGGTGAACTTTTTACATTTGAGAACTTAACGATTAAACGACCTGGAACGGGTATCAGCCCTATGAGCTACTGGGATATTTTAGGCAACAAAAGTACACACAGTTATGAAAAAGAAGAACTCATTCGTTGATTAATCCTGATAACAAACCAGTTATTATTCTAGGCGCAGGTGGGCACGCTAAGGTTCTAATCAATATGCTGAACTTAGTGGGTAGACCGATCATTGGAATTGTAGATCCATTTAGAGAAGTAGGTTTTTTGTTACAGGATATAAAAGTATTGGGTGATGATAATATAATTTCTTCATATTCTTCTGCTGAAATAGAATTAGTTAATGGTATAGGTGCTTTGCCTGACAAAAATATACGGTGGCTTTTGGCAGATAAACACCGTAAGCAAGGTTTTAAATTTGCTACTGTTATTCATCCTTCAGCAATGGTTGCCAATGACGTAAGTTTGGGACAAGGTGTTCAGATAATGGCCGGAAGTATTATTCAACCCAGCGTATCAATAGGTACAGACAGTATAATTAATACAGGCACTATTGTAGAACATGATTGTGTAATCGCTGATAAATGTCATTTAGGTCCAGGCGTTGTATTTAGTGGTGCAGTTAAAATTGGTGAGGAAACCTATATTGGCACAGGCACCTCGGTTATTAATGGAATTAATATTGGTTATGGAGTCGTAGTTGCAGC
>UOFL01000001.1_pt1 | contig 7858 bp, 5 predicted proteins | sample 1990081 | NCBI WGS metagenome assembly UOFL01 (sample SAMEA4728526, study PRJEB27164) | hydrothermal vent metagenome | biome: marine basaltic hydrothermal vent biome; feature: marine hydrothermal vent; material: mineral | place: Pacific Ocean | collected 2011-06-14/2011-07-23 | depth 1741 m | reverse complement strand
TTGCATAGGGCTCTTTTCCCCAGTAACAGTGTTTGAGCCATAATTGTGTTGGCGTTAATGTTGCGTTTCCAATTAACACAAGTATAACAGCACCAATAAATACCGATAGTATGACTATAGCCCAGCCGAGTACTGGAATCATGCCTATTCCAGCTGCTGCGCTAATCAAATAGGGAGCTGCAAGTAATACCCCACCCAAAACGGCTCCCCCACTAACCATAGCGGATGTTGTATATAAAGTTGCTAGATCACTGTGTCCATCATCACTCAATTGTATCGCCCTAGAGACACTAGCATATGCGGACGACACATCAACAAGAACACTAATAGGGCCGCCAAGCTTTGCTAATTTTATTGCAAGTTTACCAAACTTCTTAGCCTCACCGATGCTGCTCTTTAAAGCGGCATTATGTGTCTTTCTGTATTTACCACCCTTTGCCGCTATTTTTCTCACATTAGCCGAAGCTTTAGTTTGCCTCATACTTGCATACGTTTCGCCTGCTAACAGCCCATACTGTAGTGTTGAAAAAGCTATCTCAGCTATTTTACCATAAAAATATTGATCTTTTACATTTTGTTTTAGTAACAATTCATATTTTAAATATAGATCAAACACCTGCAATGATGATACAACTGGGTAAAGATTTAGTGCCTTTATATATTTAGATTCGGCCCAACTATTGGCTGCCTTTTTAAGCCATTTTAACTCAATAATATTAACTTTTACATTTTTCCCCTTTATTTTTTTGATTAATACATCATGTGGTGGGCCGTACCTCTTGGCAATTTTAAAAATATTCCTACTGGAATGTCCGTGAATATTCTTTATATCTAATTCATGACTATGTAATAACTTAAGCCATTCTTCCATGGATAATTGCTTTAGTGTAGCACCAAGTCCATAGTATTTACGTAATAAGTTATCAAAATCGTCCCATGGGAAAATTCGTGAAGGAGATACGCCTGCACCGGCAATCGCTTTCATAAACAAACGTAGTTGTCGTCCTAGATATGCTAAGACTTTTCCTGATTTCCTGGCTCCAAAAGTATCAGCATCCTTTATATATTCATCATATAAGGCCTTCTCGGTTATTGAGCCATTATCGGCGGAAAGCTTGGCATACTTATCTTCATTAGCAAGAAATTTTACATGGCCATACTTTGCTAAATCTTCCTTTATTTTTCCTTTAATCCATTTAGTAATAATTGAATTAGTAAATAGAGTATTTGAAATACTATTTTTGTCTTTTAATTCATCTTTGAAGAATTTATCACCTGCTTTGCAATAGGAAATACCATCTAAGAATCCCAGCCATTTCTGCCCTGCATCTATAGCTTTTTCTTCTTTATCACGATTGGTATAGGCATCAAAAGTCTCAAAATCTAGTAGTGCCGCAGCAACACTATTAGGCTTTAGGTTTTTACCCTTTAGCAACTTCTCTTGTCCTAAATATTTTAATATAACTTGAACTTCTTTTTGAAATTTTAATTCAGATTGTTCATTAGCATGATCATAGTTAGTTCTTATATCTCCAGCTTGATAATAAGGAATTCGCGCATTATTGGTATAATTTGGATTATTTAAATCCTTATCCAGATCTTGACGATATTCTTGTTCGTATATTTGTTCGACGTAACGTGCGACTGAAACTTCATACCCTTTAGTTTTTATATTTTTTTGCCATTTTTCATAGGTCTTAGCAAATCGAAACCTTAAATTCTCCGCTACGCCTAGCGGGTCAAGTAACGCTACCACAGGCACTGTACTTTCAATATAGTCATCGGCCAAATCGGATCTACGTTTTTTGGCGTCAATAACCACTGAAACCGAAGTCGTCTTAACTTCGCCAATGTCTTCTTTATATTGGAATGGATAGATGTAACTTAGAAATTTACGGCCGCTAGGAAAATTATCTTGACGATATTTATTCGCTTTGCTATTCGGTTCCAAAATAGTTGACTCAAACATATGATTTTCATCGTAAGCTTGGCCAATAGGCATTAAATAACTTTTTCTCAATTCTGATTCTGATTTATCAGTACCATCGTAGCTATCTAAATCGATCTTTTGCAAACGACTATTTATTAAATTCATGTCTCTTGTATTTAAATAAGTCTTACCATAATGTAATTCTTTGATGTAACGCGGGTCATGGACTTCATCCATCCCTCCCATCCTGCAGATATAGTCCCAACTCCACTGTGTTTCAGAGAAGCATATTTGAATTAGCGGTTTATGGTTCCCAACTTTATAAGGAATAACTACCGCACCAACTAAGGCTCCCATTTCATTCATGTGTTTTCGTATATTTTTTCCTTGATGAAGAGCCAAATTGACATCATAAATTTTCCAACTATTTATGGGTAATGTAGTTCTTTCAACGTTGGTATAAGTGTTAAGCTCTACCTCATATTGAGGAACATAATTAACTTCCCACTTGACTCCAGCAACATATAGCTCGCGCCATAAATAACCATTCATAAAAATATAAATATAGCCTTCACGACAGTGCATGAGCTTCTTACCTTCAGGCTCGCTGAAAGCTACTGGAAATACTGGAGAAAGCTTTATTTTAGCGCTTTTTAGATTCGGATTCTTTTTTTTACTAGCACCAATCGCAATAGGTACCCAATAGTCAGAATCTGATTCATTAACGGGGTAATTGTTATTTTCAAGATAATCCCGTATTTGTAACGACCCCTTGCCTGTACTTGGTACTTTATAGTTTTCGTTACCTTTCACTTGAAAGTAAAGCCGAAAATTTTCCTTTTTTAATTTTCTAAATTTAAGCATTCGCTCTTTTAGAACATCAGATGAACCTGGTTTAACATCAGCTCGGTTCATGGGAGTTAAATATGCCATACGATCTCCTGTTTAATTCTTAGGTTCTTATTGCTCTTCAATAATTACAAGCATTTCTTTTTCAAAAGGTAGATTTCCACCCAATATGTCAACCGCTAATTCGTATCCAGGATCGGTTGCGTTCAAGTCTCTGGCTCCTTTAGGTTTTAATTCAGGCGGCGCACCAGCACCGGGTTGTTGCAAAGGCACAGGCGGTGTATTTTTATTATTGGACACCATTAAATCATTTTGCCGTACAGCGGGTATTCCCTCTATCAACACGTTACTTGAAAATGTGATAAATTCTGCTTTTTGTTTTATCGTTCCTGAAGCAGCGCCTCCGCAACTTCCGGGTTCATCGCCAGAACTCGTGGAAAAATTTGAATTTTTATGGCAGGCCGGATTGCCATTGATTATGACACTACTGGCAGTGGCTGCCGAACTTGATGACATGGCAACATTAGAATAAGTTTGGGGTCTACATTTACTGGGTGTTTTACATACATCAGGTGCCGTTACCTGCCCCTGACTCCCCGCATGGACGGCTGTTCGTTTATTTATCAGCACATTTGACATTAAATTTCCTCCGATTCGAGTTCACTTAAATTGATTTGCAACCGACTTATATTGCTATTGGGTGCCGAGACTAGAATGGCTCCTCGTGCCTTGTCAGCACTGGAATCACACACCAAAGAGTGATCATCTTTGCTAAACTTAAAATCACAAAAACACTGGTCATTCTCAAAGCCACCACATGCCATGATGATTGATAATGGAAAACTGGCCGCCCCCACTTCGCCCAGGCTAATGTGAATAGAGGATTGTTTTGCAATTTTCGAGGTCGACAGCTTGTTAATATCATCGCTGTTTATTTCACCCAACATTAATGCACTACGTTGTCGCTCTGATAATTCCACCGGCCATAGTTTTTTTGAGAGTTTATACCATTCAAGCTGCGAATCGGAACTAGCGCCAAAACTATGATAAATTTGATCTACCTGACCAATTTCCAGACTGGATTGTGTTAAAACTGCGTTTATCGAATTTTCAAGATCCTCGTGATTTTGGCTTGACTTGTTGTATTCTGTCGCTATGCCTCCAATGATTCCTAGTTGATCCAGCTTATTACCGTTACTCTTTTCGGAACTTAACATTTTTTGTGAGCACAGTAATATAAAACCTGCCCCTTCGCTCAATACAAGACCATCAGCAGATTCCGTAGTGTGTAATGTTCGCATCATTGCATTTTGCCCAACAGTGGCGGGGTCAATCAGCGAATCAGCACCCCCATAGATAACATAGTCAATTTCATTGTTAAACAGTTTTTCTGCCAGATTTTGTAGTACTTCAATGGCATTGGCTTTATCAAGTGGAATTAATTTTACACTGACTTGCGGAAAATGGTCTTTAATATATTTTAATTCGTCATGAATATAATTATAATCAAAGCTTGCGCCTCGTGGTGTAGTCGTCGCGGGTACCAATATATAAATCAACAGTCTTTTTTCAGATAATAGCCCTTCATAAATTTCTAGTAATTCGATTAGAGCTTCTTCCAAATGAAAGTGCAGACGTTCCTGACTTTCAATCAAGTCTAAGTCTTTAATCGTGTTGACGAATATTGGTTCGTATATTTCTTTTTTATTAGGTTGATCAAAAGAGTCGGAAGGAGCGGCATGATTCAAATTAGTAGCAATGGCAGCGTAATTTAAAAATGGCTCATCGCCTGCTACGGTTCGTATTGCGCTAGCTACAATAATTAATTTGTTGTTAGTATTGGTTAAATTAGTCATGTTCTCTGCATCTCATGTTCTAATTGCTGATTTGTTAATTCATCGCGCACATACACCCAGCTAATTTCAGTGTCAGACCGTTCATGAGCTAACGCGCTACGCCAAACACAATGAAGTTGTTGTTCATCGGTATTGATCACTATGGTATCCAGTAAGGGAGTTAGATATTCTTCTTCATCGGTTTCTAAAAGAATAATATCCGGGGTTTCAAAATTTAATCTAATGCTAACAGCTGTAGTCACTGACTCAAATAATCCATTTAAGATGATGATCTCGTTTCCTGTAAAACATTGCTCAAACTGCTGGTCTTTGGGGGCGCTGTTAAACAGGTTCTCAGGTATTGTTTGGCCATAGTGGCATTCCCCAATTTGCGCAGCTTGTTCATCAATGTCTTGTCCTAAAATATCTCGCGGGGCCCAAAACACAGGAATAGGCCCAAACCCTGCGACTAACGGCGTATCTTTCGGTGATTTGATGAAGCTGTTGATTAACTCTATTGGCGGTAATTCAGTGCCGACAATACTTTTATTTTTACCAATATGCCCTTTGCCAACCGGATTTGATTGCTGGTAATCTTCTTCGTTTTCGGGATGTACTCCGCCGTACGCGTTTTCATAAATCATTGGGGTGGGTTCTAATACTGTAGGCTCTGCCGCCTTCATTCCCATCAAGCTTCTTTTCCAGTGTCTTATTCCCGACACAACTAATTTCTTTTTCCAATGAATATTATCACCCGTAATTTCCACACTCACGGGCGATGCTGTTGCGCCTGCTTTGTGTGGGTATGCGGTGCCTTGGATTATAATCTCGCCGCCTTGTTTAAAGGGGGCTATTTCGTTAGCGGCTTTTAAGGATGTTTTTAAGGGCTCACCATAGTGTTCATCTATTGTTTGAACAGGCACGGGCTCGTCCAGAGGAGTGAGCTGACCTGTAAGGTCAAATTCAAAACTTTGTTTGACCACCAAAGTAAATTGAAACTCACGGTTCTTTCCCCAACCTGGATAAAGGCCTGCCGCCCAGCTTGATTGATTGGCCAGTTCAAGCATAGGTTGTGTTCCTTGCGTCTTGTCCAGTTCGCGTTGTGCGAGCATGTTTGTTTAATGGTGCTTGCGTTGCTTGACTGCTTTGGGTGTTAGCAATATCAGAATCGCTCTCACCTTCTGAATATTGTTGCAAAAACTCGTTACGGTGTTCACACCAGGAGTCTGAATGATCTGCTGTGGAAGCTAAAGGCTGTTTTTGTTCTTGTGCCTGTTCCAGTACCAACGCCTCCAGTAAATCAGCGGTGATTAACCCTGCAGTGGTCTGGATTATTTTCGCGAGACCTTGTGAATGGGCGAGTTGGCCTTTTAAATAACGGTTTTCATGTTGCCAGGAGTCGCTATTGTCAGCCCACCATTGTTCTGCGACCCTGACATCAGAGACTGTATCCTCTTTATTTTCTTCCTCGTCAAAATCACCCCCCAGTTCGAAGTCGTCGTCATCAGTATTATTTTCGGCAGAAAAATTAGATTCTTCATCAAAATCATCTTCTGAGTTTGCTGCAAGGTACATGCGAGGTACTTGTGGCAATTTGACATCGGTGAGTAAATCCCAGCCTTGTTCGGCGTATTCAAGCTGGCTGGCATTTTTAAGCCCTTCGATCATAATGGGGATTGCCCCCTTGTTGCCGTGCAAAGCTAATAAGTGATAGGCGTGTTCAGGGGCTGTGTGCGTAAAACTTTCCAGCACCGGTAGAAACTGATTGTCACCACTCAGGGCAGCTAAACGGAGCAATTTTAGTGTTATTTCTGGGTCGGTGATTTGCTCGATGCCGCGTAAAATAGCGGTTTTGGCATTGTTGTCACCACGTAAAAGGCCTGCATCAATGGCAGGTGCTAATAAATGCTCGTGTACTTCGCCCTGGCCACTAATGAGAGCCATATAAAAGCCTTCAAAAAAATCCAACGTAAAGTCTTCCGAGCGCGCAGCATATTCAAGCGCGGCAATCTGAAACTCGTTCGATGTACTGAGCAGATCTGAACGTTGAATTAATTCTATTGAGATTTTGGTATTAGTTTTTTGCCAGAGCTTAATAATCGCTGGTTGCAGGGCTTCGACATCATTGTAAGCAGTGGCGAGCAATTGTTTATGATCGCCGTAAGGCGGAAGTAAAATAAGCGCACTACTGGCCCCGTTTTCTTTATCCCCAGGTTCTGCCAAGTAATCAATGGCTTTATTCCAGCCTTGAATTTTGGTTTCCTCATTATATGCCAATATGCGTCGGGCCAAATAGACAAATACTTCGTATTCTTTACTGGGTTCGGCTTCTTTTTCATCGACATAATGAGATAACACAAATAAATATTTGCGCAAACGGTGTTCCACACTGGCTAATGCGATAGCGTCAGCCCAGGGTTTTTTAAGTATTGTCTGGCGTTGCCGAGCCATGGCCCAGGCCAGTTCTTGATATTGGTCTAAAGGGATGTCCATATCGTAAGTCTTACCCTATATTTACTATTTGATAAAAATCAATTCAATTCAATCGTAGATCCTTGAAGTCGATGCCGGCCTTCAGAAAGGCTGTAAATATTCTTACCATCTATTTTTATTTTACCGGTTGCGGTGAGCTCAATAACCGCATCACCAGTTTGTATTTTTATAGCTTTGCCTGCGAGTAAATTGAGTTTTCCATCACTATAAGTCAATCCATCCAGTGGGGATTCCTCTTCAGTGCGCAACCGACCGGTGACTATATAATCTTGTTCGGTGGCGGTCACTAGCACTTGGTCACCCACTTTGAGCGGTGGTACATTATTAAGGTGTGCAGTGATTTCAATATACCTCTCAGCAGTATTCTCAACACCAGAGAACTCGATTAATAGTGCCTGATGATTCGAGACTTCTGCGACCCTTGCAATACAGTTCATCATAGGGGACTCATTTTCTGCAGCACCCTCAATATTATTAGTATCTTTAAATTCATGAACAATTTGTTTGTTAACCATTAACCATGCTCCATACATTAAGCTTTGTAACTACACTACTTGGATTTGCTTGATAGTTCATTTATATAATCTCTTGTTAGCGGTAATTTAACCGCCTAACGTTTCGCTTAACTATTACTAATGCTCTGCCCTTTAATATTAATATTAGAACCCGTGATATCCACCGTTCCACCCTTCACTACTAAATTACCGTCGGTGCTGATTTCAATGCTACCCCCGCCTTGGCCAATGTGGAT
>UOFL01000196.1_pt1 | contig 7892 bp, 5 predicted proteins | sample 1990081 | NCBI WGS metagenome assembly UOFL01 (sample SAMEA4728526, study PRJEB27164) | hydrothermal vent metagenome | biome: marine basaltic hydrothermal vent biome; feature: marine hydrothermal vent; material: mineral | place: Pacific Ocean | collected 2011-06-14/2011-07-23 | depth 1741 m | reverse complement strand
TTACCAGAAGAACAGCTTGACCGATTTAATGAAATGGGTGAGGACAACTCCTCATTGCAGCGATTTGCCTACTGGGTCGCCGGAGTTGAAGCAATAAAAGAACATCCACTACTTGGAATCGGTTATCACAACTGGATGCCCTACATGACATATATGTATCCTGACGGGCTGGGTCCGGGAAAAACCATTCAGGTTAGTCACAATATATATATTGAAACAACATCTGAATTAGGAGTGACGGGGTTGCTCATGTTTCTGTTGTTGATTATATATGCCTTTATTAATAATGCCCGTACGCGGAAAATGGCAACTGAACTTAAAAATAAACTATTTTTTAATTTATCGTATGGGCTGGATGCCGGATTGATAGGTTATCTGGTTGCAGGGACTTTTGTTACCGTAACTTACTATCCTTTTTTCTGGATTCAGATCGCGATGATTGTGATGTTGAATTCGGTAACAAAAAAACAATGGATGAGTTTACCTGATCAAAAGGAAAAGAAATGTGTGCCTAAATGGTGATCAATATTAAATTAAACATACCATGAGTGAAATGGAAGCGAACAGTCTAGCCAAGTATGTATTGTCGAGCAAGTCATAATTGACTCTTGTCTATACATTGATATTGTTGAGTTGTAGAGGCTAAAGACACGTTTTGCATTTTTTTATGAGAATGTTGATTTAGAATATGCAAGTGTTGTAATTATAAAATATAAACATATGAGCAGCTAAGTTAAGTGTAAATGCGATTTTTGGTTTGTTGATTAGCATGACCTTTTTGGCGAATTCAACTTCAACTTAACGAAATTTCCATCCGGTTCAATACATGGAATATGAGTAGAGTAAAAATTCTGGATTAATATTTGTTGGAAGCAGATTTAAATACATGAGTAATACAAATAAACTATATAAGAAAGCGATTAACCATACTGCCATATACGGGGTTTCGGACATTATTCGAAAAATTGTTGGTTTCTTAATGCTACCAATTTATACCCGTTACTTGACCCCGGAAGATTATGGAGTGGTTCAGTTGATGATGATGGCCATTTTTATTTTTGAGGCTTTTTTGGGTATGCGCATGGGGCAGGCTATTTTTCGGTATTATTTCATGGCGGAAGATCCAAAGGAAAAAAAGACGGTCATGACGACGGCTTACTTAATGACATTCGGCGCGAGTATTCTTGCCTGCATAATTCTGATAGCGAATGCGGGGAATGCAACACAACTTCTAATTGGCGATACTCGTTACGAAGATTTGTTGAAAATTTTTGCGATTATGCTTGTCACCCAGGCTCTCGAAGAATATGGACTTATCTACGTGAGGGTGCATCAACGAGCAATACTTTTCTTTGTGCTGAGTATTGTAAAGCTGGTTCTCTCGTTATCACTGAACATATATTTTATCGTTTACCGTGATCTTTCAGTTGAGGGTGTGATTTACAGTGCAGGTATAACATCTGGTGTAATGGCATTATTTTCAACATTTTATACATTTTATTACTCAGGTATGAATTTTTCTAAACCTCTTCTTAAAAAATTGCTATTGTTTAGCTATCCTTTATGGATTGCGGGAATTGGTGGTCTTTATGCTGCAACATCAGTTAATTACTTTCTGCGAATTTTTTCAGGTCTCGATCAGGTCGGAATATATGCATTGGCGATAAAGTTCGCCTCGTTGATACTGGTTCTGGTGTGGACTCCTTTTACCCGTATTTGGCATTCACTTAAATACGAGATTTATGAAATGCCAGATTCTAATCAAATGTATCAAAATATATTTATTAGCCTGGCACTAGTAATGTCGTTTATTGGTCTGGGGCTTTCCTTATTTTCTGGAACACTGATACAGTTGATGGCGGACTCTTCATTCTGGGCGGCTGGCGATATTATTCCAATTCTAGTACTAGCCAAAATAGCACAATCATTTACTGGTTTTAATAATTTTGGAATCTTATTGAAAGAAAAAACAGGGATTATTGCTATTGGGGCGTATATTAGTGCCATTGTAACAACTATTTCCTTTTTTGTTTTAATACCACTGGCAGGGTTACTGGGCGCGGCCTTTTCGATATTGCTTGGAGTTGTAGTACAATTGCTGTGGATCGAGTGGAGATCGAATAAACTTTATGATATGCAACTGCCATGGTTTCGTTTGGTGATTTTGAATGCAACATGGATTATATGTTATTTGATCTCGTTATTGTTACCTGAGGCGCTGCTGATTTCTGTGCCAGGAAAATTACTGATTCTAGTTTCGTTTGTATTGTTACTGTTTATTTTACCTATTCTTAAAAAGAAAGAAAAAGAACAAATGTTAATTTATGCGAAGGAGGCGCTTAATAAAACAGGTCGCTACTTTGTTTCGAATAAGACTTAATACGCCACTTAAAATACAGATAATTGAGTATCAATGGGATAGCTGCATTCGATATCACTGGCTATTTTTCAAATAGAGAGGCTGGTTGAAAATTCCATTTGAGGAAGGGAGCTTGTCTGGGTTCTAAAAATTTTCTTTTTCATTATTTAATATCAGTTATACGGAAATTAGTTGTATTAGTTCCGACTTGAACTGACAAATCACTTGCAAAAGTGAGAGTTACCCGTTTTGATAAAGGTGTCAAATCCAAAAATCCAAACGAAAAAAGGTAACTCTTATGATACATACTAACAGTCCAATCATTAAACACAAAGCCGGATTACTCAATAGCGAACTAATGGGATCTGTGAACGATTCCATAAAACGATCCTGAATGAAATTTACCAAATCACCTTTAGGCTAAACTTTACTCAAACATGGAGGACTTACACAAAGATCTAGGGAGCCTGCGCCACGAAATGCTTTGGATCCGAATGGATGGATTACTACAATAATGAATGCACTCATCAAGGTAAAAGTGTTGTGGATGCACGCCACTTGAAACCTTCGTTGATGGTAAATTGATTTGGGTCGAAAAGAATTTAGCTCAAATTTAAACTCACAGACACCCTATGAAAATGGGTAACTGTCAGATCGGGTTTGAGCTACTACATAATATTATGTTCACACAAGGCTCTGCAATAACACCATTTATATATACGTTGTTTTGACGTGTAAACAAAATCGGAATGTTAATATTGCTGTACGTTAGTTAAGTTGTAATCAGGCTCAGTTCTCAATGTGGGAACCGCGTTATTTTTTACATTAATCGCTCATACCCTAAGCTATCAATCATATCACCTGCAACTTGATTAATAATTTTGATTTGTTCACTCGACAAGCGATTAATACTTTCCGAGTTCATGTTGCGTACTTGTTCATTTCGTTCATGAATAGACCAGTCTTGATCTTTTTTGAATTTTTGAAAATGGTCAATACCGACAAATTCTGTAATTTTATTTAATGTTCCTATTACATCTGCTGTTAGATCTTCATATTTAACCCACATAAATTTCTTAAGGTGCACAGCATCTTGTTCAAGTATCTGGTTTGAACGTAACCATTGATAAGCACTCATTTCTATTGGCCAACTATTTATTAGATGTGTAGGATTTGCTTTCCGTGTGATTCCTTCTGAGACGGTATATGCATTCCTGATAATTCCAATAAAATGTGCATTCTCAAAATGTTTCTGAAGCCATCTGGTTTTAGCAGAATTTGGCGGCGACTTTTCAAGCAAAACTGGTTTATGGCAGTCTAGACGCATAGCCCATTCTTTGGTTAAACGTACAGGGTCTGGGCCGGTATCATCCTCATTCATACGAAATAGATCTTCTCTTTCAACCCACATCCGTGGAAGACCGATTTCGTAATCTTTGATAAATTGGTCTGTAATAAAATGTCCCTCTGTCGGTAAGGCTGAAATTGAGGGATGTTGACTGAGCAATTCTGCTAGAAGAGTTGTTCCTGAATTATAACATCCAACAAGAAACACCCAAGTTTTCTTCTTAGGTATTGGCGTTAAAGCAATTCGGACTTCTCTGTAAATCTGTCCAAAACATTCGCGTAAAATAATTTTAAAGCGCGTTCCTTTCATATGATTTTTTCACACATTTGATGTAAAGAATAACCTGTTTGTATGTAGTCTTTTCCACGCTGCTGTACGAATCATACCATGCTGCCTACTTTTATTCCAGCGTTGAACCGATTTGGTGCTGTTACCAAAAACTTTTACTGACGGCCTCATGTCTTGCTCCTGATTGAAATAATATGGCTGATGATGTGTTCGTGGTACGGACTCATCATAAATTATTCTCGTTGCATGCTTTCACCGTACTGATTTTTTTCAGTATTAATAATGCAGCCGCTCCGGCTATGGTTTTTTTGCGAAGTCATTTGAAAATCTTTAAATTCTATATTTACGATTTAAAGCGTTTTAGTTTGGCCGTATGTTAAATCACAACTAAAATAAACTTCATTGCCATTTTTGAAGATGGTAGGAATATATACTATATTTACGTACGAAACTGTGCATTTATCTATTCTATATTGCGTGATCTATTTACCAAATGTGTTAGCAATATCTGATAAATTATCACCGCTTCCTCAAATCAGTGCCTGCTCTAGCGTCAGTATGTGGAATGAGTATGTAAGTTTTGCTCGCACTTCTAGTACCCGTTAACGAGTTATTAGAGGTACAACTTATGATATCGGAAGGGGGACTATTCGATTTCTTTAATCGACCTATTTCAAGATATAATTTTGCTTTTGTGTGACGAAAAAGAAGCAAGAGTTATTTTTGACAGAATAATATTTAACGGGTATCATAGGTAATGGTCGACATGAAAAATCAAAGTTAGTATTTATACCGTTCTGTTATAATTAGTCTTGTATCCTTCTCGCCTTTAACTAGCACAATAATATGAATACAAATATACTTCCTGGGAATATGCTGCTTGTTGCCAACTGGGAGTCTAATGTCGGCTATGCATGGTGGTTAATGGAGAGTTTCTGGATCGAAATAGCCAAGCATCTAGCTTCCAGAAATATGCAGAGTCTCCTTATCTACCCAGAAATTACTAAAATCCCGGAAACCATTACAAATAGTGGAATAACAGTTGCTAAACACAGATTTCAAGACAAGACGCTCACAGGGTTACGTAATTTACACAAATTAATTAAGAGATACAATATAAAACATATATATCTAACAGATTCTCCTACATACAGTTTAATGTATTTAATACTTAGACTGTGGGGTATAAATACCATCACTATACACGAACATACGCCGGGTGAAAGAACGCCACCTGGCAAATTACTAAAATTCATAAAGAAGGCAATTCACCGTACACCCCTGATCACAGCAAATAGATATATTGCCGTCTCAGAATACATATTTGATCGATTTATAAATATATCATGCATTCCTTTCCATAAATGCAGATGCGCTTCAAATGGGATCATCCCATTCGAACTAAAAGGTTTGAATCAATATTATGCGCATCAGCTTTTTGGCATTCCAAAAGAGAAAGTAATTGTTGTTACTACTGGCCGTGCAACATATTATAAAAAGATCGATTTCTTTATAAAGTGTGCAAACGAATTGGTTAATATACGAAGTATGAATAACTTTCATTTTGTATACTGTGGCGACGGTCCAAATCTCGAAGATTTTAAAAATATGGTCTATATATTTAAGCTCAATAAAAATTTTACTTTTGCTGGACGACGCAACGATATTCGACAAATTTTACCATCCTGCCATATAGGGCTGCACACGTCGGCTGGTGAAGTTGGATATTCACTTTCAATTTTGGAGTATATGAGTGCTAATTTACTCACGATAGTACCGGATAATCCGTCAGTATCACTGGCAACAACGAATAATGTAACAGGGCTACTTTACAAGGAAAACGACATCCTCGATTGTGCTGATAAAATATCACTTTTTAATGCCTCTAACGAAATAAGCACCATTCGTAAAAATGGGCAGGATAGTATTTCTAGTCAATTTAACCTTAAAAATACGCACGTCCAGCTCGTGAAACATTTTGATGAAACATATATAAACTCTTAGTAGTTAGGAATGATATGCTTGTGTCTGTCGTCGAGGTATTAAATTTTTTAGGATCGGTTATATAACTTGATAATATAACCTAAATGCTAAAATTCGATGCTATATTATGAATAGATAGCGAGAGCTTTCAATATCCTGTGTCACGTTTAATTTAAATATCCAAAACCTTATCTAAGCGGCTTTCAAAATAAATGGCTAACTGAAACCCGTGAGCCCATCAATACACGCAATTAATATATCTTCAACTCCCCGGTTTTGAAGCTCAGTGAGCACCGTTAACCCGTCATTAGCCCCTTCGTTTTCCGACAAATACAGACCCAGTATTTCTTTTTCACCGTCAAGATTTAAACTCAACAAGGTGTAAATGGCTTTGCTTCCATAGCGGCCATCTTCTTTTACTTTGTAATGAAGCGCATCCATCCACACAATCGGATAGTGGCTTTCTAATGGTCGGTCATGCCATTCTTTTAGCTCGGCTAATAACTGATCGGTAATCGCATTGAGGGTTCCTAACGAAACATCCAGGCCGTACATATCCTGAATGTGATGCTGGATATCTCGGTGGCAACTCGATCTCGAGGGGTATCCAGTTCAAAGCAGCCGGTGCCGGATTTTATCGTTTTAGACGTCGACCCATTTTTTCGATTGGGCTCTATCTCCTGAGCAAGGTGCGCGTCCAGCTCTCCTTGTAACGCCGCTTCCGTTAATTGTTTGATTAATGGTGTTAATATACCCTCTTTCCCGGTCAAGTCTTTTCCAGACTGTAGGTCTTTTAGCGCTCGTTCAAAATCAAATGATTCGGTCATATGTTACTCCATTAGCTTAGCTTGTAGTTTAATGAAATGACACAGATTTATGAACACTCCCAGTAAAGCTCATTGCAGGTCTTTGTTTAATTGTCCTTTTGGAACTTTTGATATTACCCAACGATATTTTCCAGATTTAGTTCTAGGTATATCATTTACAAACTCAATATTTATTTCAATATTGTTGCCAACTCGATAGCGAAAATTTTCTAAAAGAGAGTTTTCTTCGTCTTTATTGAATCGATCATCAGTTACTAATTTAAGACTAATGCGATCAAGTTGCTCTTGTATAATTTGAGATTTATTTATCCCATTTACCATTTTGAATGGGTGAGTCAGAATTGAGGCTGAAATCATTTTTCCGTCTGGTGTAACTACGATATCTTCTGCCTTTGTGGAGATGTTCTCAATTCGCGGCATGTGTCTTCCACATGAGCAGGTATTGGCTTTGAATTGAGTTATGTCAGTTGTTTTGTATCGAATTAGGGGCATTCCATAATTTTGTAGGCTTGTACTAACCAGATAACCTTTCTCCCCTGTTTCTACTCGCAGGTCTGCGTCATTAACGATCTCGGTAAAGCCATATTCATGATTTAAGTGCTTACCATCATGATATTTGCATTCAGTTGCGAAAACTGTTCGTTCAGCTAGACCATAAAAATCATACAATTCACATGAAAATGCTTTTTCGATTTCTTCTCTCTGGAAATCGAGTAACGTTTCTGATGAACTAAATGCCGCTTTTACCGGAAGTACAATATTATTCCTGTTCATGTATTCCGCCAATATATATAGTGTCGATGGATAGCCTTCAATTGCGACCGGCTTGTAGGAAGATAGCTTTTCAATATAATAAATAATATTATCATCACTAAGATGAAATGAAGACATCCATAGCTGATTATGGATATGGTTCATTTGCCAAAATGGTTTTTTGATTCTTCTGGTTGAGACGACGGGTCGCCCTAATAATAAAGCAATCTTGTCTCTATAATTGACACCGGCCCAGGCCTTTTGCCTCCAATCAACAGCATTAGTGTAGATGCATGTGTTTTGATCCCACAACACTTTCAGTGGTGTCCCTGTG
>UOFL01000156.1_pt1 | contig 8080 bp, 1 predicted proteins | sample 1990081 | NCBI WGS metagenome assembly UOFL01 (sample SAMEA4728526, study PRJEB27164) | hydrothermal vent metagenome | biome: marine basaltic hydrothermal vent biome; feature: marine hydrothermal vent; material: mineral | place: Pacific Ocean | collected 2011-06-14/2011-07-23 | depth 1741 m | reverse complement strand
GAAACATTTCAAACATTTCGGTTACTTTTGAAACATTCCAGTTGCCTATGTCTTGATTAAACACTTCAGCACCTGAAAACATGCTGCGCATATTAGTTACATTCGACACATCCCAATTACCTATATTTTGATCAAATGATCTTGCACTCGCAAACATAAAAAACATATTCGAAACAGATGAGACATTCCAAGTGTTTACATCATCATTAAATGATGAACTACGGAATGTATTGCGCATATTAATTACTGATGAAACATCCCAGTTATTTAAATTTTGACTAACAAGAAAACCCGCTCTTTGAAACATTGATTCCATGTTGGTAACAGCTGACATATCCCAAGCGCCTATGCCAGTGTCAATATTAAAGTCAGCATTATCAAACATACTCGACATATCTGTAACGTTTGGCATTACCCAGTTGACAAGGCCTGGGTCTATATCAAACCTGATGCCGGAAAACATATCTGACATCGTGGTTACTTGTGTTGGCGTCCAATTAGCTATTCCAATATCAATATTAAAAGTAGCGTCTGAAAACATAGATGACATATCAACAACTTTTGAAACATCCCAATTGTTAAGCCCTATATCTTGCGTAAATACGACTCTGGAAAACATCCCTGCCATCGTGGTAACTTGAGAAATATTCCAGTTAGTGAGATTTAAATTGACAACATTTGAACGTGAAAACATATTTGCCATGCTGGTAACAGAAGAAACATCCCAGCTACCTACATCCTGATCGAATGCACTTGCATTATCAAACAAGCCACTCATATTAGTTACTGCAGTAACTATCCATACACTTAAATCTTGATTAAAGACTCTTGCGCCTAAAAACATATTACTCATGTCGTTTACTGTAGCAACCGACCAAGACCCTATGTTTTGATTGAATACACGCGCACCATCAAACATAGAAGCCATGTTTGTGACAGAGATGGTACTCCAATTGCCAATGGCTTGATTAAATCTTCTTGCACCTTGAAACATAGCCTGCATATTAACAACTGACGAAACATTCCAAGCATCTAAATTTTGATTAAATTGACTCGCGCCAGTGAACATATTACTCATATCGGTTACATTTAAGACGTTCCAATCACCTATCAGTTGGTTAAAATTATTTGCGCCATTAAACATTCCCTGCATATTGGTCACTGATGCCACATTCCAAGTACCCACGCTTAAATTAAATGCTCGAGCGCCATTAAACATATTGCTCATGTTTGTCACTTTTGAAACATCCCAGTTTAAGTCTTGATTAAAAGTTATTGAATCGAAAAACATGTTGGCCATATTAGTAACAGATGAAACATTCCAATCGCCTATATTTTGATTAAAACGTCTAGTATTATTAAACATTGAATCCATGCTAATAACGGATGAGACATCCCAACGATTAATTCTTTGGTCAAAGGCTTGCGCACCACTAAACATAGAAGCCATGTTTGTAACATTAACAACATTCCAGTTATTAAGGCTTTGATTAAATGCTAAAGCATTGCTAAACATAAAACTCATATCAGTAATTGTTGATACATCCCAAGTATCAATGGCTTGATTAAATAAAACAGCGCCTGAAAACATGTAACTCAAGTTGCGAACGTTTAAAAGATCAGGAATATCAGTCGCGTTAACTTGTAAATTATTACAATTTAAAAAAGCAAATTCAAATGAGCGCCAATTAATGCCACCCCATTGTTCAACGCTAATAATTTTACTTGCATCATAATTAGTAGTTGGTGTAAGCGATTCCGCAAATGGCGTTCCAAAAAAAGACTGAGGATAATCGCCCGTTATTTTAACGGTATAAACTCCTGGTGCTGCATAATCATGTGTAATGTCTTTTGTTACACCTGTGTCTAACGTTTCATCCCCCCAGTCAATATCATAATTATAGGCAAGGCTAGGGTTAGCACCTATTTTAATTTGAGTGTCACTGGTATTTATTGAGCCTGTATTTGTGGTATCCCAAGTAGTTATAAATACCGGTGATTGTTTAATCGTAATACTGACTTGTGCAATAGCCGAAGTTTGAATGCCATCATTAAGCGTGTAGGTAAAATTATCAGCACCAGAAAAACCTAAATTTGGTGTGTAAATATTATTATTTAATATACCGTTTTGTGGCGGCGTCTCAACTAAAAAAGTAACCGCATGGCCTTCTGTATCAATCTGTTGAAAATTTAATGTCGTAGCAGTATTGATAAATGTTTCTGCAGTTATGTCAATGGCTACCGGTATAGGCGCACTAATTATATCTTGTGGATTAGTGCCTGCAATAAGCTCCGTTACATTACTGTAACCATCTGCATCATCATCAATAGTACTAATTTCGTAAGCATTTTCTGTGATAAGTAAATCGAAAACATTTTCAATGGCGACAACAGCGGTAGCAACCAGGTAAGTAAAGCCTTGTTGAGTAATTTCATAGCTTACGATTACCTCGTGCGCCACGGGTGCTAAGCCGGTAATAGTTGCCGTGGCTGCGCCATTTTCATCAACAGTCATTTCAATTCTGCCACCGGAATCAATCGAGATAAATGCATTTAAAGCGCCATTAATACCCGTAATTAGACCTTGTAGTTGTGGTGGTATCGCTTGAACATTTAATGTAACTGGCACTTCAATAATATTTCTTGGATCTGTTCCAGCAAGTAATTCAAGTGCATTATTAAATCCATCTCCATCTTCATCTAAGCGATTAAGGTCATAATCACTTACGTTAAACGTTAAATCATTGGCGCCTAAAGTAGTAATATCTAACGTTTTATTAGCTGTGGCAACAGGAGTGATAATTTCTGCCAATAAATATTCATAATCAATTTCAATGTCATGAGTTGTTTGCTCTAAACCACTTATTGAAACAGACGCCGTGCCTGTGCCATTGATATCTAACAACATCTCTGTTCTATTTTGCGTGTCGTTATCAATAACAATAAAGGCTTTTAGTACACCAGCACCTTCTTGTGACAGCAATATTAAGTCAGCAGGAATTGCCGTGGTAAATTGGTTAGTTTGAAGCGTTGGAGGAGGTGGCGGCGTATTAACGACATTATTATCACTGCCACAGGCTGTAAGAAATAAAAAAATTAGGATTAAAAATAGCGTCTTGTAATTCATTAGCGTTCCGTCTGTTCTTATTTTGTTAAAATTATTATTGGGTTATGCGGATTTATTCGAATTTGACATAACATTAAAACACTTGATGATTACAAGCGCTTTAATGTTATGAGAAAGATGTTATACACATAAGAATTATGCGTGAAGTGTAGCTTAAAATGAATTTATTGAAAATGATTAATTAGGGTTTTCTTATAATAAAAAATAAGCAATATTTTGATACAAAATTATTTTTATTATCTATGCTCCATTAAAAAATGGACTTACGATTCAATTGTCATTTCAAAAGATACAGGCATTACATTTAGATTTTCGGGGCAGAGCAACAAACAACCAGACTAAATCACTTAATAAGTATATAGTTACTGACTTAAGATTAATTGCTACTCTGCTGACGCGAAATTCCACACAAAACGTTAGTACAATAACGAGTTCTGCTCAATTAAAGTGGCGCCATCATCTGTTAATAAACCTATGCCAAATTTTTCACCCGTTATTGGGTTATTCGATTTTATTCGATTTTTTTGATCCCAGCGAACATTTCGTTCAAATAGATATAGCGCACCTGAATTATGATTTTTATTACGAGAATCACCACCAACACCCGCTGAGTCACTATTTTCATCTGGGTCACCTATAGCCAATAGTGTTCCCAAACCATTTAGACTAATACTACTTCCAAAGCTACCAATAGCATCTATATTATCGGGTTTGATATAATCTTGTTGCGTCCAAGCAGCAGCAGTACGCTCAAAAACATAAACGGCACCAGAGTCTAATGCTAGGTTATTTTGTTCATCAATTCTTGAACCACTATCTTCACCCAAAGCAGACACCGCTAACGTATTTCCATCAGCACTTAACTCTACTAGCGAAAAACCATCTTCCGCGTCTGAGTTACTTGCTTTAATGTAGGCCTGCTGATTCCAGTTACTTCCATCAAAAAGATAAACATAAACTGCACCTGAATTAATAGCAAGATTGTCATCAATGAGTAGTGTGTCTTTAATACCTTTTTCAACGCTATCTTCCCCTACTGCACCCACGGCAAGTGTGAGACCATCACCACTCAATGAAACTGATGAGCCAAAACGGTCATTTGCATCCGTATTACTGGCCTTAATATATACATTTTGTAACCAGACGCCGGAGTTACTTCGATTAAATACATAGACAGCACCCGCATTAACAAGGCCTGTCGGAGTTTGTTGGGCCGCACCTACACCCGTTGAGGTCCGTCTATCACCAAAAGCACCTATAGCAAGCGTGCTCCCATCATCACTTATATCAATGGAATCACCAAAAAAATTTGAACCAGCCAGATTACTTGCTTTTATATAAGCCTGTTCACTCCATTGGTCAGTACTACGTGTAAACACATAAACAGCACCTGAATCATTACCGCCGTTGCCAAAAGCCAACGATGCAGGGTTTACACCTGGCTCACTAGTATCGTCAATAGATGCACTTACAGCTAGCGTACTTCCATCTTTACTCAAAATGACATTTACACCGAATTGATCAGAGTTATCTACAAGTCCACCAAACCCTGCATCAGGAATACTTTTTATAACAGTACCTTGCAGACTCCACTGTCCATTATTCTTAACATATATTGATACTTCTACAAAACCTGTTCGAACAGCATATGTATTACCATCACCACTCAAACTTCCATTGGCCTCAATGTATTGATCTGAAGTAACTTGCACTAACGCCCCCTCCAGTGACCCGGCCACATTTAATGCTTTATCCTCCGCACACCCTGAGTCATTACAACTTTGTAATATAAATTTAGAATTTAAATGCGCCAAGACACTAACTTCATGGTCGAACCTTTGAATACCCGGGAATATTCTAGGGCCAATTTGTGTTCGATTTGTAGAGCCTTCTATCACTTCTGACAAAATATAATATGTTGCACCATTAACATCGAGCCAACTAAAAGTGAAAGTATTTTCAAACTCGTAACTTAAATTTAAAATGGCCGCAAACAGTTCAATAACCCGTGGATCTGTCCCAGCAATTAATTCAAGCGTATTATTAATACCATCTTCATCTTCATCTAAGCGATTAAGGTCATAATCATTTACGTTAAACGTTAAGTCATTGGCACCTATAGCAGTAAGATCTAACGTTTTATTCGCTGTGGCGACAGGAGTGATAATTTCTGCCAATAAATATTCATAATCAATTTTAATGTCATGAGTTGTTTGCTCTAAACCACTTATTGAAACAGACGCCGTGCCTGTATCGATAATATCTAACTGCATTTCTATTCGATTCTGTATGTCGTTATCAATAACGATAAAGGCTTTTAGTGTGCCTGTGCCTCCTTGTGACAAAACTATTAAGTCAGGAGGAATTTCAGTGGTAAATTTATTAGTTTGAATAACTGGGGGTTGTACTGGGGGCAGTGAGGTATTGCCTGCATTATTGCTGTTGTTATCACTGCCACAAGCAGTAAGCGTTAAAAAAATTAGAGTTAAAAATAGCGACTTGTAGTTCATTTGCGTTCCATCTGTTCTTAATTTTATTAAATTTATTACTAGGTTATATGTGTTAATCTATTTAAAGCACAGGACACTTACAGAGCATCCTTTAATTATGAAAAAATTAGCATACACATGAAATTAATGTGAAGTATAACTTAAAATAAATTTATTGAATATCATTAATAATATTTAATGTATGCAAAGCAAGAACTAGTAGAATGTATTGTTTGTTCAGGCGTATGTATTTAATTTGACAAGCTCATACTGCTCTCTCAATTTTAAAAAAAAGGTTTTTTCATTCAATCGATATTATTAATAAATTTAATATTTTATTTTATTTTCGTCCCTTAGTATAAATAAATTGCACCAGAGCCGCTTTCGTCATTATTAGATTGACCTCCATTAATGCCCACAGCAATACTATCTTCACGTGAAGCGCTTATTGCTAAAGTTTTACCATCATTACTTAATTTAATAGTATTTCCAAAAAAATCATTTGCATCTGGATTACTGGCTTTTATATATGCCTGTTGAAGCCAAGCCTCTCCATCACGGGTAAATATATAAGCCGCCCCTGATTTAAAATTATTATCACTGGGGTCACCATTTAGCCCTATTGCACTACCTTCGTCACCTGTTGCACCAACAGCTAACACGTTACCATCACCACTCAAACTCAAAGATTCACCAAAAGCTGCTCGTGAATTTATGATTTCTGGTTGAATGTATTCCTGCTCTACCCAGCCTAAAACGTCACGTTTAAACACATAAGCAGCACCTCTTCCACCTTGCTTTTGAGGAGCAGAAACGGCCAGGGTATCACCATCATTACTTAAGCTAATTCCTGAGCCAAATCCATCACCTGCTGCCAAATTACTGGTTTTTATATAAGCCTCTTGTATCCAAGCCCCATTAGAAAACCCAAATACATAGACCGCACCTGAATCAATTGCGCTTTCATCGACCGGTAAAGATAAACCTGTTCCTTCTACTATCCCGCTTAAGCTGCTGTCCTCACCATCCGCTCCAATTGCTAAGGTCAGTCCATCCCCGCTTAAACCAACAAAACCAAATGTATCACCAGCCTGAGTATTGCTGGCTTTTATATAAGCTGTTTGGTTCCATTCATCCACACCATTGACATTCGTTCGGTTAAAAACATAAACCGCACCTGAATTCATTGCGGTTGTATTTAACTGATCACCATTAATACCTATCGCATTACTATCTTCAAACCTTGCACCTACTACTAAAGCACTACCATCAGCACTTAAAGTTAATCCATTGGCACCAAAAAAATCTTCATTGGTTGCATTGCTCGCCTGTAAAAAAGCTTGCTCACGCCAGTTTTCACCTTCACGCACCAATACATAAACATTACCAGCTACATCAACTGCACCGCCAACCCTACGAGGAGATGCATGAATGACTAATGTTAACCCATCATTACTTAAACTCATATTACTGCCAAGTCCAATGAAGATTGAATTTGCCCGACTAAGCTCACTCTCTAATATCGCACTTTGCGCTTCCCATCGGCCACCAATTTTGTTAAAAACAGATACACCTCCTCTAGTAGCTAATGTCAAGGTACGTCCATCGCCACTAAGCGCCATACCCTCCCCCCCCGGAGAAACCCCTTCTAAGTGTTTAAAATAACCAATGCTTCCAATTAAATTACCCTCAACACTAATTACTTCACTATTTGTACAGCCTTCTGCATTACAGCTTTGCAGCATATATTGCGCGTTCAAACGATCATACAGAGGCACAATATGTTTAAATAATTGAACATTAGCATTAAAATCGCTTGCTATTGGCTCAAAGCCCGATATGCCATCAATATTTTCCAATAGATTGTAAATAATTTCTGGCCCACCCACATCCTGCCAAGTAAATTCAAAGGTTTTTATGCCTTTATAATTTAAAAATAATTGAGGTGCAATCGGTGCATTTACGCTACGGGGATTTGAATTATTTAATAGCTCATCAATATTATAAGTGCCATCACCATCATCATCAAAAGATGAGACATTAAAATCTTTGATTTCGAATGGATCCAGAACCACACTACCGACAGTTAAATTAATATCTCTATCGATTTCACTTAAAATCAAACGCCCTTCTGCTGTGATATATTCATATGAAAGCACCAAGCGATGAACCGATGCGGTTAAATCAAAAAAATCGACACTAACCTTATTCTGTGAGTCCAATTGCAGCTCTTGCTGAGGCCCTGAATCCAGCGTCACGAAAACATGAAGAGCATCTGCATTTACACCCACTGCATCACTAGCATTTTCAATGGTTGCCGCTACACGCAAGCGTACCAATTGACCAACAACAAACTCAGGAACTCTCGGGTCACTCTCTAATAACAATTCATCTGCATTGCTAATGCCATCGCCATCAATATCGTATATGTCTAACACATAATCATTCGCTTCAACATTCAGTG
>UOFL01000113.1_pt1 | contig 8321 bp, 8 predicted proteins | sample 1990081 | NCBI WGS metagenome assembly UOFL01 (sample SAMEA4728526, study PRJEB27164) | hydrothermal vent metagenome | biome: marine basaltic hydrothermal vent biome; feature: marine hydrothermal vent; material: mineral | place: Pacific Ocean | collected 2011-06-14/2011-07-23 | depth 1741 m | reverse complement strand
AAAGCCCAAAGCCCAAAGCCCAAAGCCCAAAGCCCAAAGCCCTTCCGAGTTAATAATTGTGAGTGACAGATTATCATGGTTACAAAATATCACCGTTAAAATAATATGTGCAGTAATGAAAAAGTTCCATCAATAAAAAACATACTATCCCGAAATGTTGTTGAGATATTAGCCATAAAAGTGAATTATTTTACTTACTTATGGTCATAGAAGTACTGGGAAATTAAGTCACTGGTATTAAATTTAGATGGCGATTTTACTGTCCTTAAAAGTCAAAGAATGGATTGAAAGTTCTACTAATAGCTTTTTAATAACTCTTTAATAGTTATTTAACAAATTTTTATAAGCACTGGACTTCCCAGGCTTTATTAGTATCACTCTTCACATTCATGATTTTTCAAAACAGCAATTTTATCTATCAGGCTTAATCAAAAACTGCTTAATTCAATACTACTTAGCATTGGAAGTTATTATGTTTAATAAGAAAATACTATTATTTTTGGTGATTATCACCGCTATTCTATGTGCAGTACTATTTCGCGATAGCTTAGATGCTTCTGCACTTGATCAATGGGTAAAAAATGCTGGAGGAGCAGGGCCTGCGTTATTCATTTTCCTTTATATGGTTGCCACGGTTCTGTTTTTACCTGGTTCAATTATTACCTTAGCAGGAGGGGCATTGTTTGGACCCTTTTGGGGAACGTTATATAATACTGTTGGTGCTACCATTGGTGCGACAGCTGCATTTTTAATTACGCGTTATTTGACGTCTGCATGGGTAGAGAAAAAACTAGAGTCTAATGCAGAAGGGCGCATATCAAAAATAATTCAAGGCGTCGACAATGAAGGTTGGAGGTTTGTGGCTTTTGTGCGATTGGTGCCGATATTTCCTTTTAATGTAATTAATTATGCGATGGGCTTAACTAACATTAAGGTAGCTCATTACGTGTTGACTTCTTTTATCTGTATGTTACCTGGAACATTTGCTTATTCGTATTTAGGGTATGCGGCACGTGAAGCCGTGGCTGGCCAAGGAGATGTTCAAAGTATTATTCAAACAGGTATAATTGCAACTGCAATTCTGACAATAGTAGCTTATTTACCTAGATTTATTAAAAAATTGAGGAAGTAAAAGGTTTGAATAGTAGAAGTTATTTTATGTTAGTGGTGCTGAGCCTGCCTCTGCTATTGGCAGAAAATACTTATGCGAAATCTATAAAAGTGATGGCTTACAATGTATTATATAAGTCATCAGCCAATAAAAAAACAATTTCTACTATTCGTGACAGCCAAGCAGATGTTGTGTGTTTAAGAGAGCTTACGCCTAAATTTATACGACAGTTTAACTCTAATTTAGGCGCTGTTTATAAACAAAAGTCGTTTTATGCACGAAAGGGGACATGGGGAGTAGGAATTGCTTCTAAGCTTAAGTTGACGGAGGTTAAATATTTTCGTATGCGCCCCTATGGGATACCTGCACAGTCTGCGATTATCCATACCGCTAGAGCCAAAATAATGCTGGTCTGTATTCATTTGATTCCGCCTGTTGCGAATCAAGGCGTAAAGCCATTTTTGACTATGATACGCGATAATAATTTGATCCGTATTGCACAAGCGAAATATCTGGTTGCACGCTTTAGTGCTGTGAAAATGCCTGTGATTATTCTTGGGGATTTTAATGATTGGCGAAGTTCAGAAAGCTTGAAAATATTCACGCGTGCACATTACCAGCATGCATGTGGTACTGGTAATAATAGCTCATGTGGAAACACCTTTCCGGCCAATGACTTTAAATTACCAGGTGTAGTAGAAATTGATCATATTTTTGGGAAAGGAATCAAATTTATTAGAGGGCAAGTGTTTAAACGTGGCGGGTCGGACCATTATCCGGTTCAGGCTTGGATAAAAACCCGTTAAACTTGAATTAATCATAAGGCTGAATTGTAGGGTCGGACCATCAATCGTAGGGTCGGACCATCGCCGCAATCGTGGGGTCGCGCAATCGTGGGGTCGGACCATCATCAATCGTAGGGTCGGACCATCGCCGCAATCGTAGGGTCGGACCATCGCCGGCAATCGTAGGGTCGGACCATAATCGGGTTAAGAATTAGATTGAAATTAGCTAAATTTCAGATGCAATAAACAAGATCTCATTAATAGATTTGACGATCAATTATTCTATAAAATGGGTAGTAAAAAAAATCTGTTTATAGGTAGGCCTTTTATCTTTTATTTTTCGTATAAATTCGAATATTCACTAGCACTAGCACTAGCACTAGCACTAGCATTAGCACTGGCATTAGCAGGTACTTTATGATTGATTATTATCCTAAACGCATTGTCTGTTTAACAGATGAAACAACAGAAATGCTCTATTTATTGGGACAGCAAGATCGTATTGTAGGCATTTCTGGTTATTCCGTTCGCCCTCCACAAGCACGTAAGGAGAAGCCTCGTATTTGTGCTTTTACTTCAGCAAAAATCGATAAAATTTTGAATTTAGAGCCAGATTTAGTTTTGGGTTTTTCTGATTTGCAAGCTGATATTGCTGCAGAACTTATTCGTCATGGCATTAATGTACATGTGTTTAATCAACGATCTATTGCCGAAATATTTGGCATGATTTTAACGTTAGGGGCGATGGTAGGTTGTGAACAAGATGCTTTAGCCTGGGTTAATAATAGTGAGCAAAAATTAGCAAGTATCAAGCAAGCAGCTGCTAACATTAAAGTCAGGCCTGTCGTTTATTTTGAAGAATGGTATGATCCAATTATTACCGGAATTCGTTGGGTCTCAGAGCTAATAGAAATTGCTGGTGGAAAAGAATGTTATCCCGAATTGTCAAGTGAGAGCTTGGCTAAAAACAGAATCATTGCTGACCCGTTGGAGGTAGCAGCGCGCAAGCCAGATATTATTATCGGTTCCTGGTGTGGTCGCAAGTTTCGGCCAGAACATGCGTTAGAAAGAAAGGGCTGGGAAGCTGTTCCGGCAGTGGTTAATAAACAAATCTATGAAATTAAATCAGCTAATATTTTACAGCCTGGACCAGCAGCACTTACTGTAGGAATAGACCAGATAAAAAATATTATTGATCAATGGCAAGCAAGTTTTTAAGTATTATTATTGAAAATATTGTTGTTTAGGTTTTGATAGCGGTTTTGATAGCGGTTTTGATAGCGGTTTTGATAGCGGTTTTGATAGCGGTTTTGATAGCGGTTTTGATAGCGGTTTTGATAGCGGTTTTGATAGCGGTTTTGATTTTATGTATTGTCTTCAGTAGCCCTAACACATCAGTGAAGTATGTGCCTGCAATTAAGTATGAAAAATAGTCTAATTAAAACAAGTAAATTATTGAGTTTTTTGCTTCGCCATAACCCTCAATCAATTGGGTTGACGCTTGACCATCAAGGTTGGGCAAAAATTGATGAGTTAATTATTTGTCTGAATAAAAATGGTAAAAAACTTAGTCGCGATATAATTTTTCAGGTAGTGGAGAAAAATGATAAGCAGAGGTTTATGTTATCAAATGATTTACTAAGAATAAAAGCAAATCAAGGACATTCCTTAACAATAGATTTAGACTTAGACCCTTCTGAACCGCCTCAGTTTCTATATCACGGAACAGCGACAAGGTTTTTGGACTCGATTCAAGTGCAGGGTCTTTTACCTTCAGGACGTCATCATGTGCATCTATCAGACACCCTGAAAACAGCATATAACGTCGGAAAAAGACATGGAAAACCAGTAGTGTTAATTATTGAAGCAGAAAAAATGATGCGTGAAGAATTTGTATTTTATCAGTCTGCTAACGGAGTTTGGTTAACTTCAAAAGTACCCCCTGAATATTTTTCATGTTCTTGATCTGATGCTGCTTAGACGCATATCAGCTTAATATCAGGGGAATGTACTGTATAAACCGTCCAATCAAATAGTGGGTAATAATATTTATTGAAAGCTATTTGGTTTGAACAGTGGGGTAGTGCTAGCTCAATATTTAAAAATAAATATTAACGTAGTCAGTTACTTCACTACACGGATTACGGTTTTCTTTTAGCCGCCAATATTTTCTTTTACCAGAAATTCTGAATGTCATTTTACCCTGTCTAACACAGTCTTTTCCTGCGGCGACATGATTGACTTTAGTGATAATTTTTCCATTGAAAATAAAGTTACGTTTATTGACTTGGGAAATAGTCCCTTCAATATTTAGGCTGTCGTTTATTCCATCTCCTGAAGTGATTGTTTGATTTCCTTTAATGTATAATTGGCCATCTTTTTCAGTAATTTTGACTGATCCCATTTGTTTTTCGTCAAGCCAGTGCAGATTAAAGTTGTGGGTACCCATTAGTTTCTTTTTGGCTGCTTGGTTATTGATTGTGGTTTGAGCGATTATGGAGAAAGAAAGTGATAATAGCAATAAGCTTATTGTAGAATAAATTAAACGCATTAAAGTCTGTATCCTATTTGAGTCATCTTAGTGATTCGCTACATTGAATCAATAGCTGAGTTAACTTTGTTTGGTGACTAAGTGTAACATACAGACTAAAAGTTATTTTATACTTTAATATTCTCCTCTCTCTTTTTTCTCTTTTTTCTATTTGCTCACTTTGGAGTTTTTATTTGCGTTATCACCTTGAAAAGACAATTCTTAAGTAGGATGAATGGAATTAGTATCGAGCATAGTCAATATTGAACACATTTATATACAAACAATCTACTCATCATCAGTTTTATAGCCTGCTATTTGTTAAGGGAGTGACATATATTTAAAACAGTCACAGAGGTTTTATAACAGTAGATCTCAAGGGGTCTTTTGTCAGGGGCTGGAGTTAAGTTGAGCTATTATTAATGACGCGTGCGATCTCAAGTAAGGTATGTCGTGGATGTTTTTCGAGGTTGGAAAATATGGTCATAATCTCTTGCATGTCTTCGGGAAAGGCTGAGCAGACTGGATCAGATTCTACGTGTTGTTCATTCATCCAGCCATCTGGCTTTCCTTCGAGTGATTCTAATTTTTTTAAAAATCTATCAGGAATAGTGAGAAAGGGATCATCGATATAAGTGTCAATTTTTTTCTGTGACAAGTTAGTGGTACTTAATAATTTTTTAAGCCCGCCGCGTTTAGATTTATATTTTTCAACGATAGTCGTTAAATTTTGGTGTCTGATGGCTTGATGATCGCGGCCACTTGCTCGAATGGGACCTGCGCCGAACATAATCCAACACGCAGAGGAGTCAGTGATTAGTGCAATAGTTTCAATATCATCGGGCGACGGCATTGAAATACCTGCTTCGTAATTACCTAGACGTCCAGTCCCCCAATTATCAATTTTATTGAGTAGTTGGGAAGCAGTATTAAAACCGGCCATTTTACGTGCTTGTTTGATTCTCTGACCAATGCGTATAGCGGTAGGATTCTTATTGTCTGCCATTTTAAGCTCCTCTTCATATAGTAGTAGGGAAATAGTCTCAATATTGAGTATACAAGAAACTTGTAAAAAATACTTGCAAACTTGAAACAAATGATTATACTTCTCTCTCATTGAAGGCGGTGTTGTTTCACTGACATAGCCAATCACCAATATTATTAGGAATATGAAATGAAAGCATTAACCCAAACAAGTCGACAGGTGCTCAGGAGTTATCCTGGATTAGCCTCTGTGCGTCAGTTGCTCTCGTTTCTGGCAGCGTTAAATCCGGAACAAAATATCGATGATGTGCAGGTCCATCGCTTTGATCGCAATCATTCAGATACAAATTTGAATTAACCTTTCCTTAAAATTTTGCGAAAGGTGTTATCTACCTTTCGTGGACTAAAGCCCCGTCAGGTATTGGCGGGGCTTTTTTTTGGTCCGAATTATCACTAAGGTTTATTTTAAATCTAGGTGAAAAAGTTTTCAGATATTCAGAGCTGTGGCAGCAGCTGGTAAGGGCTTTAAGCCGGTTTGATCGCTATTCATTACTGCCTGGCGAAAAAACGGCAAGTTGTGTGAGGCCGAAGTTAACATGGGTGTCGTAGTGCGGGAATGCGACCTGATTATCTGACTTTTTTATGGATGTGTTGAGCAGTGTGGTGAGCTTAGCTGGTTGTAACCCAGTAATCTTTGATCTTGCAGGTTCGATTCCTGCCACATCCACCAGTTTGGGGGTATAGCTCAATTGGAAGAGCGGTTGCTTTGCAAGTAGCTGGTTAAGAGTTCAAATCTCTTTACCTCCACCAATTAATAGTAGTGTCGAGCGAGATGATAAGTAGCAAGATAAGTAACAAGTAACAAGTAACAAGTAACAGGTTAAAAGTCATTAGTGGCTAATAACGAGTAGTAGCAGTAAAGGTTGTTACGGGGTGGTAGCTTAATTGGTAGAGCGTTTGATTGTCGATCAAGCCGGTGAGGGTTCAAGTCCCTCTCATCCCGCCAAATTTGAGATAGATGAGTAACAGTAATCTCCGGTCCTCTAACTGGTAGGAGAGCGCACTTTGAATGCGCGAATGCAGGTTCGAGTCCTGCCCGGAGATCCAGTTTAGTAATAGTTTTTATTGGCAAAATATATTCCTAGCTGCGACAAGCGTAGGAAATAGTTTAAGTCAAATTATGTAATACAACAGTGAACAACTACGAATACGGCCATTAATTAATGATTAATTTTGTTAAACCACTACAGGGTATTGGTTAGGTTTGTAACCCAAAGTGGGTTTTAGAATAAAACAGTATATTGGCAGATAACGTTCTAGGTGAGACGTGCTCGACTGTTAATCGAGAATAGGTGGGTTCGAATCCCGCTCTGCCAGCCAATTTATGGGTATCTAAAGTTGCCTTAGTAAGGTGATTGCTTAATAGGGTAGAACGCTTGATTGTAGATCAAGCGGGTGAGGGTTTAAGTCCCTTTCATCCTACTAATATTATATAGATGAAGATATTTATTTGTAGTTTGTAGTTTGTAGTTTGTAGTTTGTAGTTTGTGGTTTGTAGATTGGCGATGAAAAGTCTACATTGATATGCCTTGTAAACATTGATGGTGATGCCTTCCCTTGTAAGGAAGTTGAACGCAGTTCGAGTCTGCGACAAGGCTTAATAAATTGAAAATTGGAGTCGAGATTTAAAGTAGCGAACGAAAGTTTTAATGGTGGTTATAGCTTAATGGGCAAAGCCCTTCACTGTGAATGAAGAAGATATCGGATCGAAGCCGATTAATCACCCCAAATATTTGTTAAGTGAATGAGAGTCATCTGCTTAGCAGTGAATATGTAAGGCTTATATTTTAAGCGTAATACGAATAATGATAGATAAAGTGACAGTTTCTTAGCTTAGTGGTTAGAGCGCCGTTTTTACATGCCGGAGGTCCTGAGTTCGAATCTCAGAGAAACTACCAAATTATGCACTAGTGGACAAATGATAAAGTCACTGGACTTTCACTCCAGAGTTTGTAAAAACATTGCGGGTTTGACTCCCGTCTAGTGCTCTAGTTCTGCCCATATCGGTTAATGAATAAACCACGAGTTTACGAAACTCGGACTGTAGGTTTGAATCCTGCTGTGGGCACCAAATGATGTTTGTTGTTAATATCGATAAAAGGTGATGTCGAGTTAATAGTATGTCTCGTGATGAGTAAAGAATACTCATCGAGCCATTAAACGTTAAACAGTAATGCGGATCTGAAGGGAATTGGCATACCTTGATGTTTTAGAAACATCAGCTTCCGAGTTCAAGTCTCGGGGTCCGCACCAATTTAAAATATAGAGCATATTGAGTGGCTTTATATAGAGTCAATGGATGAGTTGTAGTTGGATTTTATTAGTTCTTCACTAATAGTTTTTCACTGGGTCTCTTCTGATTCATACATTAAGTTCAGGTCGCTTACCTGCAAATTAAGTGTTATTAACTGCGGGTCTGAAGGGAATTGGCATACCTTAATGTTTTAAACATATTAGCTTCCGAGTTCAAGTCTCGGGGCCCGCACCAAATTGTGATTTGATCGGTTCTTAGTTCGTTTCTTAGCTCGTTAATTAGAGGGCCGTTGTTAGAGTCAGAGTTCCTGAGTTCGAATCTCCTGGAAATGAGCAAATTATGCACTAGTAGACAAATGATAAAGTCACTGGACTTTCACTCCAGAGTTTGTAAAAACATTGCGGGTTTGACTCCCGTCTAGTGCTCTAGTTTTGCCCATATCGGTTAATGAATAAACCACAAGGTTTCGACCCTTGGACTGCAGGTTTGAATCCTGCTGTGGGTACCAAATAAAATAATGCGTTAATGCTGGGCAGACTTCCCATCTTAATTTTAGAATAGCTGGACTAGTGATAATGAAGTTTATGTTGAGCAAAT
>UOFL01000110.1_pt1 | contig 8443 bp, 13 predicted proteins | sample 1990081 | NCBI WGS metagenome assembly UOFL01 (sample SAMEA4728526, study PRJEB27164) | hydrothermal vent metagenome | biome: marine basaltic hydrothermal vent biome; feature: marine hydrothermal vent; material: mineral | place: Pacific Ocean | collected 2011-06-14/2011-07-23 | depth 1741 m | reverse complement strand
CAAATAAAGCATATAGTGCACTATAGTATACTGTGAGGTAATTATGACACGAAAGCAACGACATCAAAATTATATAGATTGTCCAGTAGAAGCAGCACTAGACTCTATCGGTGGAAAGTGGAAAGCAGTCATTCTATTTAGACTATTAGAAGGCACAAAACGCTTTAATGAACTCAAACGGTTGATGCCCAAAATTACTCAGCGAATGTTAACAAACCAGTTGCGTCAACTTGAAGCTGATGATCTGATTCATAGAGAAGTATACCCTCAGGTTCCGCCAAAAGTTGAATACTCATTAACCAAGTTGGGGTTAACACTGAGAACGATACTAGTTGAATTAAAGCAATGGGGTGAAATGCATAAATTAACAAATAAAGAACACGATTAGTTTTATTGACGTCATTAGATAATTGATATTATTACTCTAACCCTTTGCTCAGTCGCAAATCAATGTGGCGCGTTTTGCGAAAACAAAACAAGTGCCGCTTGGAAACGTCCGTTGGAGATTTTTGTTATCCGTTTAACTATGCCCCTCTACTAACAAGCCAAGTTGTATTTGGTTCGGTACAATCAATACCCGCTAAACCATGATTCTGAAGTATCGGCAGAATATAATTTATACACCGTCGTTCATTATGATTTCTAACACGTGCAGTAAGACAAAGATCACCAGAAAGATTAGGATCGTCATTTGAATTGATAGTGCAAGGATTAGTATCATAATGTTGATAGTAGCGCAAATAATGAACTACATCAGAAAAACAAACTCGGTTGATCACTAACTCTTGAGGTAATATCTCGATAGAAGCTTCGTTCACTTCTGAAAGTAGAAATGTAACTCCCCGCTCATGATCAGGAGTTCTGTAAACCTGATTAGTTCGTAATCTAAGCCAGACATCATCTATCCGTACATTACATGAACCACACATAAATCTCCTCCTTTTTATGCATAACGTTTAAATTAGTTGCCAACTTAGTTGGTCAGCTGTATTTTCTTGTTAGCGCTCATGTCTAAATTCTATATTGATCTTTGGATATTGGCCTTTCAATTTTTTAATTCTTTTTTCCACAATAGCGGTATCAAATAATGTCTTCTCAATAATTGTTGGATCTAGTTCAAACAATAGCGCTGTGCTATCTGGTTCTGTACTTTTCTTTAATTCGAAAGGCTCTTCCATCTCGCCCTTATTAAAAACGATTTTTGCTGTCTTACCATTTTGAACAATATTAACCTCAAGCCTTAAACAGACAGCATTTAAAGTCGCCAGTCCAATTTCACAATATTCAGAGCCCACTTCAATATGTTTTTTCCGATTACTGCAACCAGAGTGCAGAGTTAAAAAGATAATAGCGGCTGGACATTCTTGATACTCTTTATCATATTCAAGCGGCATTCCGGCATCATAAGTAATTTCAGCAGTTTTATTTTTAATAAATATAAAAATATTTGTGCAATTATTATCAATTATTTCATCCACAGCATGACACAACGCTTGAAGCAAAAGCCTAGAGCTTAGTTCAGGTGCCTTCAGATCGCCAAGATACATACCAGGTCTTTTTCTTACCGCTTCTAAGCCCTTCAAAACAACTATAGAGCTAGCATCGTATTCTTCTGACATAGTATTTCCTTGTAGTGCTAACGTCAGCGATAACGACGCTATAAAATGTCTATGTTAACTGCTTTTGTTAGATGCGCTTAATACTTCACACTCCATTATATTTGTATATACTTTCCAAACAATCGCCAATATCTTTTTTAGTTGATAGAACTTTGTAAATATTACAAATAAATTTTTCTGTTTTCAAATTAATCGCGTCAGCGTCCAATTGACCATCACTACGGTAAGAGATCGAACCTATAAGATTCGAGCACTCAAATTCTGAAAAACTAGCAATGGAGTTTTTTCAATTTTAACAATAACAGGATTTTTAGTTATATTTATTTTTTTGGGTAAACATGTATGATGCCATTCGATAAAGTATTCAACTAACTCAAGATTATTTCTCAAAGATACTGAACAAGGCATACATACTGATTTTTCCATTAATGTGTATAAACATTGCTCGCAGATTAGATCTTTGCAAAGTTTACATATTGTATTCTTTAAACATCTTATACAGTCTTGCGATTCAAATATATTCATTCAATGTACTTGTTATTACCTGGGCATCTAACGCCCAGCTCAGCAAGCAAATTTCGAATGGCGACTTTTGTGCGGTTTTTTTCACAAAAGGTGACAACCGAACTTTGTTTGGTGTAGCCGTTTATTATAAGGCATTTACTGCGACCTCTATTTGCCTTTTACGCAACGCTTCGTATTTTCCAAGAGTTTCGTAGAAAGACTTCTGCCTCACGAACGGAAACTGAAGATAGTAATGTCGAGAAAAACCATTGATATGAGTTTTTTCCATACCGAAGATAGCATGCTCTTCACTCCACTCGTTATTTAAACCACGAATAGTTGTTTTATAGACACTTATAGATTGGTCTTTGATATCCAATATATATGTGCCGAACTCACCCTTGATGAGCAAGTATCGTTTACAGGTTGATTGCTCAATGTACTTAGAATGATCCGTGCTCCCAATCAATATCGGTACGTCTTTAAATACATCAAAGTCACCAAAATTGGTTTTAATTGTAATACCATAAGCATTGCAACCCATTCGAATTTCTCCAAGAGAGTTTAACTCAACACTTTCTAGTACAGCTTCACGTTTCATGATGAAATACCTTTTGACATATAACGATTTAAGCGAAAGGACCACGAAAATTTCGTCAGCGGTTTTGCGGTCCCGACTGAGTGCCTTGTTAGCAGTATCTCTTGTTCTTTTACCAGCTCTAATAATGGCTTATCATTAGCTAACAATCTTACTTCGCATTCACTCAAATATTCCGTTTTTAATACATCAAATTTCATTTCTCAAACCCTACCAATGCATAACATTTTAACTAACCGGTATTTGATGGAGACTTGATTTTGAGCAATCAACAACAAGTCCAGGTCACAACATCCGGTTGATCTGTTTATTAGGGCTATAAATATGACTCGCCTATCCATATGGCAACTGCTATTAATGGAAAAAAAGCAAATATTTTGAGCCACACACCTGCTTCTGGATTAGGAGAACCATATTCATTATCAGCTTTCATGCCTGGCACCATACCCAACACTAAAAATATAACTGGTTGCGTAGGTGATATATACCAAAGAGCCCACAAGCCACTGGAGCCGACATCATGATACCTCTGAGCAGCGAATTTAAATGTAAACACTATTCCTAATACCACAAAAACCGACACAACAGTTGATTCTAGTAATTCAGTGAAAACAGTAGACACAATAGCAGCTATAGCCCCCAATAGTAAAAAAGCGATATTTGAATACGCTAAAAATCTTACTCTATCAATTCTTCCATACCCTATAATTATTTTCATTGTTACTCTTTTTTTATACCCCTAACGTAGCTTTCGTAACCGACAGGTAGCGGAGCGTATTATTTTGTGGCATAGTGAAATAGCGCAACAAAAGAAGCTGCTCAGTTGCCTGTCGGGGTTGACGTACTTGTAGGTGAAAACTCACCAAAACTTCCACATTTATTCGAACGAATCTCCATAATGTCATTCATTCTTAACACACAATATTCTTCGCAATAGAAATCATGATATTGTTGTAAAATCACAATTTCGTTGTTCACAAAGTGCACAAAGCCATTGGTATATATTTCAGAAGGATACTTACGCTCCAACCTAACTTTGTTCAACTTCCCCTCATAATTTATTAAATTTTCAGCGTTCATTGTTTTAGCACATAATGGTTGAGCTCAGCGTCGAATACAGGCCGGCAAGACTTTTGCCCCACAAAAGGCGTGATAGACAAGCATGTCCGATGGAGTGATTTGTTATAAGTCATTTTCGGCATACCATGCTCTGCTCTCCTCTCCTTCTTTTCGAGCTCACCAAAAAATAAGTATACTTGTTATGTGTATTGATTAATGTGAAAACACCGGCCCTTTAGTTTTTTTACAATACTCTGTTGGTACAGTATAAACTTTCGGCTTATGTCCACCAGAACCACCTTTTGATTTTCGTTCTACTTTCGGTTCACCAAACCATAAACCGACGTGTCCTTTTGGTACATCAGGTTCTCCTTCTACTCCAACGACTACAGCTGGAAGGCCATCAAATTCCACAAATTGCCCTTTAATGAATTTCATTTTTTTCGTATAACGCTACATTAAGCGACTCATAATTGTTGGCTAAAATGTGTAACAGAGCAAACATAGCCAACCGTTAGCAGTCCGTTCTATACTGCTTTGTTATGTCTTTAACTCTAACACCATTAGTTGCGGACCACTACCGTAACTTAAACAGATTACTGCATTAGGTATATTGATAAAACCAAACTTAGCCCAAAAACCACTTGAATTTTGAACAGCAACTAACAGTATTTTTGAGAAGCCTTGAACTTTAGCATTATCAATTAGGTTTTCTACTAATTTTTTAGCGATACTTTTTCCCCTGACTTCGTAAGCTAAAGCTAGATCATGTAGATACAAATTTGAACTTTTAGCTATAGTTATCTTTTCATGTAATTTTGGGGGGACTTCACCCACCAATGGATGCGCTAATAAGTAAGCTAATATTTTATTTTCATGGTTTGAATATACAGCACAGGTTTGAGGTGATGAAAGCCACTTGCTTTTTAGAATACTTACGTCTTCAAGTGGAATATCTGTATAAGCCTCTTTCTGAATCTTTACGATATCATCCCAAGATTTTTCAGTTATTAAACCAATAGACACGACACAACCTTCTGAGATATAACATTTTAGCTAACTGACGTTTGACAGAGACTTGATTTTGCGTGAGAAAAATTCAAGACGAGGCCATAACACCCAGTTGAGCGGTTTATAGTCCTTCGAACCATTCAATTTTGTACTCCACATTCGGTATACTATTGAAAGGGTTTCACCTGGTAGTGACGAATCGTTGAGTGTAAACACACGATATTCATAACAATACTTCCGAACTACCGGGTATTCTTACTTCGTTAACGAATACTCAAAGAATATCGTTCACACTGTTTACTCTATAATACTTTTGAAGTGAATGCAAAGCATGAGAGTACACCCTGGGGTGCGCAAAAGTAAGCCTGCACACCCCTACTACTGCTTAACCATACAATATAAGGACGTCAATATGAAGCAAATTTCTATTAACTTTGCTGCTTTTATCGGCCTTGACTGGGCAGATCAAAAACATGATTTCTGCATGAAATGTACTGATCCGAGTCTCTCGAGTATGGGTTTTTTCAACAGACCCCTGAGGCTATAGAGGAATGAGCCTTATCAAAACAAAAACGTTTCAAAGATCAACCCATTGCGATTTGTCTTGAATTAAAAACCGGGCCACTGGGGCATGCCTTATTAAAATATAATTTTATCGTACTCTTCCCACTCCTCTAATGGCTCTGTCAAAATATCGTGAAGCTTCTTCTCCCAGCGGTGCCAAGGACGATCCCACTGATCCTTTCTTGAAGCTAGATTGTCTGCTCAAACATCCGGAATCACTAAAACCATTATACTCAGACACTATCAATACCTGAATCAGACAGCGAATGACCAAAGACCGACGGACATTAGTGGGTGAAAAAGTACGACTCACTAATCGCATTACTGTCGCCTTAAGATCCTGTGTCACTCAAGCGTTAGAGTGGTTTGCCAATCTTGACACCATTTTTCTGTGACTTCATTCAACACTGGTTATCCTTGAACATGGCGCGCAAAGCGCGTCCTGCTACCTTGACGCGTTCCTTTAAATAACACCGCCGTATTAGGCAAACTGTCATCGACAATGCCTGGCGGCTAGTAGAGATACTTTCCATTAACTGAAGACGATGGAGTGATCATCCCGTTCGCACGATAAGTAAAAGTTTTTGCTTTTCGACAGCAACAGTAACAGATCATAGTCGCGATATTCTTGTCCAGTTTTTCTTTAACAAACCTTTGTTGAATGAGCCAACCAAAGTATAGGATATTCTCTCTGGGCTAAAAAATTTTGCGGTGAAAAACGTAGCAGTGGAAAAGCACATCAAGCGACTCTTCGTGTGCTGGTATTTAAATGGATTCGCATCCTCTAACGCTGCTGGAAAGATAAAACTCCGTACGATGAATCAGCATATCTATTTGCATTAAAGAGGCGAAATAAAATCGCAGCCTAATATTACACTAGGTTAAAAAACTACTTGACGAAGGACTCAGAGCGTATTGTTATGCGTACCCTCACCCAGTTGATGTGCAACTTGATACTCCTAGACGTATAAACTGTAGTGTATCCGTATCATGACCAGTAATCATTAACATAATTTCTTGTTCTCCATATTCCCACCACGTGCACCTAAGAGCTGACTGATGTTCGAAAAAATAGTTTTTTGGAATCTGGACATTCTCATTCTTTCGTGGTCCTACGCCCGAAAATATATTACTCCCTAAAAAGCACGGCCAACTCTTCCTCTATTACATTATATGCACTATTTAATTCTTCTTCAGAGTTCACGAAATTAGTACCTTCAGACCAACAGCCTAGTGACATAAGCTCTGTATCACATTCTCAATTTGTCTCCTGTAATAATTCTTGTGCCGACAAATTTTTCGCTGTTTCAATTACATTCATAGTTGCTACATATAGGGGTTGAGTTAACCTGCATTTTATACATAATACAGCGAAGCGGAACGACGTATAAAATGGTCAGATTGAATGATTTGTTAGGCGTATTTTATTTGAATGCTACCAAGCCTCTCTCTTACTTTAAATATATCTTTACCTACTACAAATACTCTAAACCTTAGGCCATTGGTTGTTTGGTAGTCGGGAATATCATTCCGAATTGATTTAACACCTATAGTAGCTATTTTGTCTTCTAATTCTTTTGCTTCGTTTTCATTTTTATAAATGCCTACTATATGCCAATGCTCTTGCTTCTTGACATAGTTAAAAAAGAACTCACATGCTGCATTTTCTGATTTTGATGAAAATATGGGTTCAGAATCACAACCTCGTTCAGAATAAAATACTGCCCATTCCTTGCCTTTTTTATTAAGACAAAACGCATCATTGCCTTGAGATAGAATGGCAAAATTTGATTTATTACAACCTTCTGCAATGAGCATGTTATTTAGTTCTGATTCCTTCATTTATTACGCCTAACAGTAGAATTAAGTGAGACGCTTTAACGCGTTCAGTGGAGCAGGCACAGCCTGCGGAACGTAACTTTAACGATTTGTATGGTCTAATTTCATCATTATTCCTGTTTCGTGTACAGTGAAGCCTTTATGCCCGAATTTAGCAAGGATGAGTCCAAATGACAAACCTTAAGCAGAGTAAAAAAATCATTAATGTCGGTGCGGAATGGTCTGAAAAATAATCTATTTTACAATCAGCACCTGGTGTTGGTGATACTCTCACCTACACCCTACTCGCTGAATTACCCGACCTTGGATCACTCAACAATAAAGAGATAGCCGCATTAGTTGGAGTCGCTCCAGTCAATCGAGACAGCGGCAAGATGCGAGGCAAGCGTCGTATCCAGGGCGGACGCGCATCTGTACGATGCCGTACTTTACATAGCAACTCTCAGCGCAACCTTGTGTAATCCAATCATTAAGTGTTTTTACCACAAACTGGTGGCTCAGGGAAAACATAAAAAGGTTGCACTGACGGCAGGCATGAGAAAGTTTATTACAATGTTAAACACTATGGTACGGGATAAATGCGAATGGGCCTACTAAGATTTATTAAGGAGTTGACACCACAGTCGCGTGCTAACCACCTACACCTCGGTAGTTTCCGGAAAATAACTATCATCAATAGCAACCTTGAAAGGCTGCTTTCCCACACTCGTTGGAAGCCAACCCTTATCAAGTGATTCTAAAACGAGCCTTTCGACTAATGACGGTGTTATTGGTGCAGGAAAGGTTAGCGCACAGCTCCAATCAGATACACATACATACAATAACTGACCTTCATCGTGCTTTTGAATGACTATGCTATAGTAATCGCCGTTGTCACGCACCAACCACAAGTAATCACTACCCTCCACATGTATTTTTCTACTACCCTTTTTCGGTAAAGACATATTATTCTCTTGGGTGGTTAACGTTTTAGCTTACCGGCGTTTGACGGAAGCTTGATTTTTCGCAATCAAAATTCAAGTTGAGGTCATCACATCCAGTTCAGCGGTTTGTTATGTTTACAGTTCAATCTTACTTCGAATTACTGATTGACCATTCATTTTCACTATCATCCCAAACAGCATCTTTGTAACATTGCTCTTTTGGGTCAAAAAAACTTAACATATTAAAATTTACATCATCGTATTTAATGTGTATTGGCTCGTCAGGTGCCATTGGCCCACCTAAACCAAACTCGAGATATTCATCC
>UOFL01000127.1_pt1 | contig 8609 bp, 7 predicted proteins | sample 1990081 | NCBI WGS metagenome assembly UOFL01 (sample SAMEA4728526, study PRJEB27164) | hydrothermal vent metagenome | biome: marine basaltic hydrothermal vent biome; feature: marine hydrothermal vent; material: mineral | place: Pacific Ocean | collected 2011-06-14/2011-07-23 | depth 1741 m | reverse complement strand
GTAGGATGGGGTCAGGTCTTGTAATCCAGCATCGCTTAATTGAGAGTGAGTTTATTATGCTGGATTACAAGACCTGACCCCATTGTCTAGTCCTAGCGAATTTGATTCAATACTCTAAAATGAGAAAATAAATTGAATTGAGGTTTTATTTTATGGTCTATCGTGCAGCTTAGGAGAGGTCGCTCTGGTGTAGTACTTTCTAGTCCGTGTGAGGCAGGGATGCCGAACCCGAGCGTACAGGGATGTATTTACCGTGTGACTAGAAAGTACTACAGCAGAATGGCCTAAACGATAATACTGTAGAGTATGTTTATTATGCTTAGGCTGATCAAAAGGACTGTGAAATAGTTCGCCACTTCATATAAACTAGGCTGCTTCTGAACTTGTATTGAACTTGATTTGAACTTATATTGATTCAGCACTGCCGAAATCACAAGCAATCAAGCATTAAAGCATTAAAGCGCTAATGTACTAATTTAATATTGTAGAGATATGTTATGGAATGGAACGCAAGCCCCGAAATTTTTAATATAGGGGGATTTACATTACGCTGGTATGGCTTGTTTTTTGCCTCTGGTCTAATGATAGGTTATTTTATCATGGGTTGGGTCCGACGGCGCGAACTGACTACCACCGCTTTCGCTAAATCGCTGGATTTGGATATATTACTAGTAGTATTAGTCGCAGGAACTGTCATCGGAGCACGTCTATTCCATGCGCTCTTTTATCAATGGGATTATTTTCAAAATCATCTGATTGAAATTTTGTATGTTTGGAAGGGAGGCTTGGCCAGCCATGGTGGAACTTTAGGTATTTTACTTGCCTTATGGATTTACACCAAGAAAACTGGAATTAGTATCCTATGGTTACTTGACCGTCTTGCCATTCCTATAATGTTAACCGCAGGATTGATTCGAATGGGAAATTTTGCCAATTCAGAAATCATTGGAACTGTGACTAATGTTCCTTGGGCCATTATATTTAAAGCAACGGCCTCTGATTTACCTCGCCATCCAGTGCAATTATATGAAGCGTTTGCCTATCTAAGTTTGTTTATTGGCTTATTACTAAGTTATGTTAAAACACAGATCGAAAATCGGCGTGGAATGTTGTTTGGTATAATGCTGTTGGGAACCTTTGCTAGCCGGTTTATTTTTGAATATTTTAAAATGAGGTTAGTACTACCTGCGGCTAATGAGTCGGCGTCAATATTCAGTGTTGGTCAGTGGTCCTCAATACCTTTTGTGTTGGCAGGCTTATATTTAATTGTAATGTCCAAACCAGCTCCTCACAATGGTAAAGTTACGGTTTGACGTGAATGATAAAAAGGATAGTCTTTATTCAGAAGCAATGGATTCAATTCCAGAGTTTATATTCGACCAAAAAGTAGTCGCTGTGTTTGATGATATGATTCAGCGCTCAGTGCCTGGTTATAGAATGTTAGTGTCCATGGTAGCATTACTGGCTCAACGCTATTGTCAAGACAACTCGCAAATTTATGACTTAGGGTGCTCTACTGGAGTAAACGTAGTCGCACTCGCGAGTGCTTTACACAACAGTGAAATCAATGGCAATATCATAGCAGTGGATAACTCCAGCCCGATGTTAACGCAAGCGCAAAGTAACTTGCAAGAGACAGGGCTTAATCCCAATGTCTCCTGGGTGAATGAAGATATTTGTAACATAGCCATCAATAGTGCGTCACTAGTGATTATGAATTACACCTTACAATTTATTCCGTTGCCATTAAGGCATGAATTAATCAGTAAAATTTCCAACGGTATGTTAGCCGGCGGAGCCTTATTGTTGTCAGAAAAAATTTGTTTTGAGTCGACGATAATAGATTCAGAAATGAATGAACTTTATCATTCTTTTAAACGAGCGAATGGTTATTCTGCACTTGAAATATCTCAAAAGCGAACTGCACTAGAGGATGTGTTGGTGCGTGAATCGGTAGGCGTTCATTTGCAGCGTTTGCAAGATTCTTTTTCCACAGTGACCGTTTTATTTCAGAGCTTTAATTTTGTTTCTTTTTTGGCGATCAAATGATTGACTATAGCAATTTACTACAAGACTTTGCTTATAACGATTCAGTTGCCTGCGATGAATTAGCACTCTTGCTGAATGAATATTCTGATGTGAGTCGTCATGGGAATCTTAAAGAGTGGTTTAATTTGTTAGAAAAACTACCTGATATCACAGCATCTAATACTAATCTTGGCGACTCTGTTGTGTCGATTGGACAGACTAGTGATATTAGCTTAGAGCAGAAAAACTTATTAAATGAGGCATTACAAGAGATGCGCCCTTGGAGAAAAGGGCCGTTTTCCTTATTCGGTATTTCGATTGATACCGAATGGCGATCCGATTTGAAGTGGGATAGATTGTCAAACGAAATCGAGTCTTTAGATAATAGGCTTGTGTTAGACGTTGGTTGTGGTAGTGGCTACCATTGTTTCAGAATGCATGCGAGCGGCGCTAAGATAGTAGTGGGTCTGGAACCCATGTGGCGATATAATATTCAATTTCATATTATGAAAAAATATTTACGCGCATTAGCAGTGCATCTATTACCATTCACTCTCGAAGATACCCCTTCACTATTTATGTTTGATACTGTCTTTAGTATGGGTGTTTTATATCATCGCAAGTCACCCTTTGAACACCTTGCACAGCTAAAACAGCGTCTACAAGTGGACGGCGAACTGGTTTTGGAAACATTAGTGGTTGAAGGTGATGAAAATACAGTACTGGTTCCACAAGATCGTTATGCTCGTATGCGTAATGTCTGGTTTTTGCCAAGTACTCAGGCGCTAATAAAGTGGTTAGAGCGGGCTGGTTTCGGCCATATTAAAGTGGTTGATGTGAGTGCTACTACAGTACAAGAACAACGTACTACGGTCTGGATTCAAGGAGAGTCGTTAAAGGAATGTCTGGATGAAAATGATCTCACTCGAACTGTAGAGGGCTATCCAGCACCCTTGCGTGCCATTATCACTGCCCGTCGTATTAAATAAATAGGGCGAATTGTCAGAGCCGAATGATTGTGATGTTCTATAGTTAATATCAGGACTTTAGATTGTTCTGCTTGCTTGATATAACTCTAGTGATTGAGTGATGAGGTTTGACCTCGAGAATGTTGAGCCTGTTGTGTATTGATGACATAACGTACCAGAATATCGCTGATAGACCTGTTATGTTTTGGTTAAACCTACGTATTAATAAATCACTATTGTTAACTTTATCGTAATATTTTCAGGAGATGATTTTAATGGATCAGCATTATCTAGAGGTTGCTACACGGATTTTACTGGCAATTCTAGCGGGTGGAATTATTGGGGTAGAACGAGCACATCATGGACGCCCAGCCGGATTAAGAACCCATACTTTGGTGTGTATGTCTTCCTGTCTGTTAATGTTGCTCTCTGCATTTCAATGGGATTTTATTGATCCAAAACATATGGATACGATCCGTGTTGACCCTACTCGTATGGGGCAAGGTATTATGACTGGCATTGGCTTCTTGGGCGCTGGTGTCATTATGAAAGAAAAATTTACGATTCGCGGCTTGACCACAGCAGGTTCTATTTGGGTGACGGCTTCTATTGGAATCATTATTGGCATGGGATTTTATTTTGCCGCTTTTTTTGCGACTATCGCGACTGTCATAGTGCTTAGTATGTTCCGTTGGGTGGAAAATATTTTACCCTCATTATATTACGCAAAAGTGATGATGAGTTTTAAAAGTAGTGAGGTGGTTGATAAAGAAACTATTTTAAACATTATTAATGATTGCGGTGTATTTAGTTTTTCCCCTAGTTTTGTACTTGATGATGAAGGTCGAATATTTCGATATGAGATGACAGTGAGGACTAAAGATATTAATAACTTCTATAACTTATCAGAAACGTTACGTGTGATGGAAGCGGTTAGAGAATACAGAGTTATTCCTACAGGGGATTAAGTAATAGTAATATTGAGTGTTTATTATTGAAAATTTTAAAATTTATCATAACTGCCAGAATGGGGTAGTAGCCCCATTACTTTGATGCTACTTTTGCATCGTTATCGACTAGCGTAGAATTTAGTTGGGAATCTAAATCAGTTTCTAGTTCATCAACAATATCATCCGATAAATCTATATCATTTGCATCATTCAATAAGTCAGCAATATCAGCATCCATTTCAGGATCAATATTGAGTATTGAATCTATCTCAATACCGCTTTCTAACATAAAAGAGGTTATTTCTTCTTCAGAGGCAGTGGTTGTTGCAGAAACAGTGTCTGTTTCAGGTGCGACATCGATTTCAGAAGCAGGGTCTGTGTCATTGGTAGAACTGGTTTCTTGGGCAAGGTCTATTTCAGAGGTGAAATCTGTATTGGTTTCTTGCTTGTTTTCTTCAGATTCATTCGTGGCAGTCAGTTCAGAGCCGGATTTATTTTCAAACGAAGGGGTTTCATTAGTTTCGAGTTGCAAGTCTATATCGCCATCAATATTCAGCTCAACGGATACTTTTTCTTCATTACTAGCATTATCCTTGATAGGATTAGGTTCAGAGAGTTGTTGCATATCACCCATCGTTTCAAACGAGATTGCGCCTGATTCTTCACTTTCTTCTTCTTGTTTTGATTCAGGGTTACGTTCTGGATCTGATTGGGGTTCTGCTTCTGCTTGTGGTTCTGTTGATACTGATTTCTCGGAATCAGTATCAAAGTTAACGTCACTAGCCTGTGCTGCTTTTTCTTCGACTGATTTTTCATGTGCAGCTATATCCTCTTCACTGATTGGGACCCGTTTCTCGTCTGAGCCTTCTTCCAGTTTCTTAATGGTATGATTGGCGTGTTGTTTTGCGTTATCGACGGACTCAGTGAGTTTACTTAGATTCTCGTCACCTTCGTCAGTAGCAGCCCTTGCAGCATACATATTGGCGTATTCGGTTAGAGTGCTTTCCATAGTAGTTAAGGTCGTTTTTAATTCTTGATTGAGACGGTCAATATCAAATTGTAGGCCTTTATTGTTTGATTCTAGTTCACTAATTTTATCAGTATTTTTGCCTTCAAGAATGCGGACTAATGCATGATACTGATCTTGTAAATCACTTATTTTTATTTGAGTGTTGACAATGGCTTTGCAATCTCCTGTAGCAACGCCTTTTAGTGCGGTGCTATAAACAGAGTATTCAGCCCCTAATATTGAATCCAGTGTTTCTTGTAATTTTTCTTCGTCTACTCGGTAAATGCTTTGTAGAAGCTCTTTCAATTTTTCAGTATGAGCCGTGTTTCCTTTAATTGTTTTAAATGAATTGCGGGCCTCTTCAGGGTCTACTGAGCTAGCACCTTTACCTCGTTTAAGGATAATATAGATGGCGATTGCTTCTATCAGCGCAACTTCTGCTAAAATAATTAAAAATATTGTGATGACATTATTCATCAGCTTCATCTCCATTCATATCTTGTTCAATGACTGTTTTTTTTCGTCGCCACATGAATCCAGCGGCAAGCAATAATAAATTAGCAAAAACGACACCCGGAATAACAATACCCCAGCTCACTGATGCGATCATTCGCTTCGATTTATTTTTGTGTTTTTTCCCTTTTTTCTTCTTACGCTTTTTCTTCTTTTTCTTTTTATGATCATGAGAATCTTGTTCTTCTTTCGATGGATCCTGCTTATGTTTAGGACTAGGATCGACCTTGGCACTGTGTTTTGTGCTGGCTAAGGTTTCAATAGTCCTGTGCTTGTGAGGAGTGGACTGGTGGGCGATCATTGGTTTAGAAAATACTGGCAGGCGTTGGGCAATTTGTGTAGTGTAATGACTATTATTAGTTCGAGTAGCATCGATTTTTACATGAATTTTTTGTCCGTTGTAAATTGATTTTGCTTTCGCTTGGTAGGACCCATCCAATACTCGTTCTAATTTTTGTGTGCTGCCATCAGCATAGACTATACTAATTTGTGCGCTGTCTGGGATAAAAAGTCCAGGTTGCAACCAAGCTACAATTTGTGATGTTTTTTGCTCTTTCAGCTTTTTGAGAGTGAGTCTAAAGGCTTGTTTGTAAATGTGTATACTCTGCTGTGATATTCTTTCAAAGGTCCCTGACTTAGCTGTAATGGTGATGATGTAGGCGCGATTGACTTGTTTAAACGAATCGACTCTAAGGCTATAGTGTCCATCATTGGCATGTTTGTCAGAGCCGCGACCATCATCATGTAAATACAGTCGATCTGAAAATTCAGGTTTACCTTCGGCATAAAACTTGACCAGTCTCATAAAACGGCGTGCACGGATAATTTTATTTTGTCTGCTTATGTTTGCGTTTAAGGTGAGGCGATCTCCTTTCACAATAGCTTGAGGTAAGCGGCTGCTATTGAGTTTTAGATTGGTCACAATCATCACGCGATTGTCAGGATCTAATTTTGATATTATGCCCCATTGTCCTGCTTCAGGTTTGGGCGCTGTGACTAAATCGAAGTTTGCTTCGTGCATCCATTTTACATTTTTTGGATGAGATTTCGCGGTCCAACGCTTACCAGAGGGGGTGAGTAGTGCGCCAGGTTTGCTATTAGCTTGGCGAAATACTAGGACCGTCATATCTTGGACAGACTTGTCGATTTTAAATCTATTAGCCGTAATAGGGACTTTGTCTGTGTGGGTCGATTTTTCGAATAATTTCAAAAATATTCGGTGTAAACTATTGGTATTATTAATACGGCGATACCAGCCATTAGTTTGAGAAGATAAGCTGCGTAATAAATCATGATCAGCATTATTGGACAAGGCAATAGTGTGAACTTTAACCCCGGCTTTTTTTAATAATGGAATCAGTGTTGTGTAAATGCGGTGACGGGATTGTGTATTTTTTTTGGCGATTTTCGAGATATCAATCATTCCATCTGTAAGAATAATTAAATGGCGATCGTATTGTTTACTTTTACTTTTCCAACCACGGCTTACCGTTTTAAGTGCTGACTCAATGTTAGTGTGTTGGCCTCGTGAGTGGATAGTGACAGCCCGTTTTAAGCTGTGACGTTTCCAGCGTTTGGTGACTTTGGATAAAGTCACTAAGGGCCTTGTTTTACCAGAAAAAATCCAGATCCCGGCCTTTATTTTGTAAGGCAGTAATCCTGACAATAATCGAATCGCTGGAATGCGAAGATTATGGGGATCATTTTTTTTCATGCTCCCTGATACGTCAATTAGTATACGTAAATCAGTGGATTTATGAATAGGCGCAGCCAACAACTGATTGAATATCAGCGATAACACCAATATTGTGATGGCTTTATAAGTGATATGTGTCGTCATCCCTGGCCCTGGTTGATTCATTGAGTTATGTACAATCAGGTTATCGGTATAAGGTACTGAAACATTAGAATTTCTGGCAGAATAAATCTGCTAGGCTATTGGAGCTCGTTAATCTGATAAGCCCGAGGATTAACGCTGGGTATTAAGACACTTATTTTATTCGACTAAGCAGCATCGTTTATCTATTTTGGCTTGGCTTGGCTTTGTGGTTTGTTACAGACCCACTCAATAATTGACTATCAGCAGTAAGACGTGATTACTTAGCGCATAATTTATTAGAGGGGCAGCGAAAAAATTGACTTGTCCGTCATTAAATTGCAGTAATTACTACAGTTTGCACTTGGTGAGATCCTTTTCTAATGGCTAAGCTATAGGGCATTTTATCTGCTAAACGGTCGGGTGCTCAGTACTACTAATTGACTATATATTCAACATTATTATAGATGGAGTGAACGCTTTCAAACGACCATTATTTATTTGTTGTTGTTAGTAGCGTAGCGTTAAAATGACGCCTATAATTCTTTTATGCATCATAAAATTCTAATGAGATTATCGGTTTATTTAGAGGTTTTGTTGATAGATGCTCAATATACATAATTCGCAATGGATGCAATGGGGAATGATTTATGAATAACGGAACAGTTAAATGGTTTAACGAAGCAAAAGGATTTGGATTTATTCAGCCAGAAGGTGGTGGAGAAGATGTATTTGTCCATCATTCTGCGATTAAGGGCGATGGATTTAAAACACTTGCCGAGGGCCAGCAAGTGACTTTTGATATGGAGAATGGGCCAAAAGGAAAATTAGCTGTCAATGTTGCCTCTGGTTAAGTTAAAGCTTTTTATACCAATGATTCACTGATATCAATGACGAGTCACTTAATCTAGCAGGCTGTTGAAATTTGCTCATAGGCACGATTCAGTGTCAAAATAAGGCATTAAGATAGTCATTTACTTCAAGTAAAGGGTGCTTTTTTGCCTGATATTGTCTTGTTTCGCAATCCACTGAATATATTTCATTTGGCTGCTAGTACCTACGTGGTTATTGAGAATCGGTTTTTTGTAAATAGTGTTTGCTGTTGTAATAGTAAAATTGACAGTAAAGGTAAAATTAGTAGTTTTCTGCTAGCGATTTTCTATGCTCGGTAATAGTGCTTTGTCCCTGAAAATGACAGAGCATTAGTAGTGTGTAAGTAACGCTTCTTGAAATGATTGTTAAGCTGACTTTTAACCTGAATTTTTAAGGGGTCTGTTTGTCTTTTTCTTTAATATCTGTTTAGTATTTATTTAGGTGTTTATTTA
>UOFL01000225.1_pt1 | contig 8629 bp, 6 predicted proteins | sample 1990081 | NCBI WGS metagenome assembly UOFL01 (sample SAMEA4728526, study PRJEB27164) | hydrothermal vent metagenome | biome: marine basaltic hydrothermal vent biome; feature: marine hydrothermal vent; material: mineral | place: Pacific Ocean | collected 2011-06-14/2011-07-23 | depth 1741 m | reverse complement strand
TGGCTGATGGAAATCAAATAACGGCTTTAGATTTAGAGTTAGAAACAAAAAATTTAGAAGGTAATATCAACTCCTTTAATTTGCGTCAGGTTCGAGAAATGGCTGAACGTAAAGTGATTAATAAAGTTCTACAACATACTAATGGTAAAATTTCACCTGCTGCAGAATTACTGGGTATTAGTCGTCCTACGCTTTATGATTTAATGCAGAAATTGAACATTAATATATAGTCATATTCAGCATAAATAAGGAGAATGGATTTAGCTAATAGTGCATTATACCCAGTATTTTACGTTCAGAGTTGTTGAATAATATGTGGAGCACTTAGTTAATGAAAATTGGATAAATCAAGGCTAAATTGATTCAAGTAGCTGGTCGAAATTTTAGTCAGTTTAGAAGGTTCTTAGATTGCTCCAAAAGAGGTATGAAGTACTGAATTGTCCATACCTCTTTTGGGTTTGTCAATGTGTATTTATGAGCTATATCTTTGAGCTAGAACCCGATCTATTTTAGATGAAAACGTCTAGAAAAATTTTTTGAGTTTTCTTATGAGTAAAATTCCTGGCGTAAGCAGTAACCACCAAAGTGCACCAACAGACGTGCTTCTAGGACTTGTTTTATCTAGCCCTTGAAAGTTTGAAAGTGACCCAGGGTCTCTCACAATTCCATCGGCTTTTCCATCACTGTCATTAGGGCCACCATCAACTATAGAAAGTTTTATGCAATTATCACCAGGCGTTAAACTATTTGTCCAAGTTGAATCATTTAATGGGGGACAAATGCCATTTGAAATGGCTTTAGCCGATGCAATTTTATTATTACCAGTAAAATCAAATGATAACCATGATGTAGTAGTTGAATATTTTCTCCAGCCAGCATTAGCTGGAATGGTTGTATTAAGTGGTATAGATATATCAACAGTAGCGCCAGCTGTTAGCCCATCAATTTCAAAATCATAATATCCACCGATGCCTGTAGTAACTGATAAAGGATTATCAACAGCATTTGTGACGGGCGAGCAATTATTGCCATTATCGATAATATCTTGAGCTGTTAATGTAGCAGATAAACTACCTGAGCAAAATGCAGTGCGCCCCAATTTTAAGTTTCCAGCACTGGATTGCATGATGAAAGTTGTATTGTTACCATCAACAGTTTGTAGCATAGTAGTATCTGAGATAGTATCATTTTCATTGGGTATTCCATCATTATCATTATCTAATAAATCTAAGCCGCTAAAATCAGTCACTACATTTAAAATCATTGTATTTGATGATGCTTCATTGGGTGTAATGGTGGTATTTTTTGTAAAAACTTTAATGGTATATTGCCCAGGCGTTAAACTTGAAGGGTCTATTACCATAAACTGACTAATAAAATTTGAGGAGGCCGGAGGGGTTGTATCAATAGCGGCTATAATTTCAGGCGAACTTGAACCCCAATTATAAGTGAATGGTGCACCAATATCCGTAAATAAAGTGACATTTCCGCCTGATGTAGTTATAGTACGGGTTGAGTTTGCATTACCTGTTTGCACTGCACTAAGTGTTCCTGCCGGAGCATCGCTGACTTCAACGCAGGGGCTTACACATACATCCATTGTCCAATCGCCTACTTTTCCATTAAATGCGCCACCAATAATTAATGATGACCAACTAAGTGTAAATGTTGTGTCACCATTGTCTGTTACAGTAACTAAGTCACTAATGGAGGTGTTTGTTGTAGGGTTAACGGTGTTGCTTTTATTTCCTTGATTAAATTCAGTGCCATTCCAGTTAGCATAGAATGAGCTCAAATCAGTAGTTCCACCAGTAATGTCTATAGTTGGGGCCGCATGTGCCGTATTGTCAATTCCAGTTGATGCAAAATAGGTGTTAACGGGCTGGCCAAAAAATAGAAAAGGGTTAAAGCCTGTAATCGTTGCATCAGGACTAATGGTGAAAGCGGGTGAGCCACCACTGGCTGGGAAAAACTTATTTGCTTGTGGGGAAGATCCGTCAAATTGGTTTTCAGAAAAAAATCCATTGCCATTAGTTAGGTTCGTTGCGGGTAATGGAAATACTGAGGTAGGTGATAGTGTCACAGTATCCATAAAAAAAGTGCCACTAATAACTTCGTAATCAACTGCAAATGCAGAGTAGCTGGCTGTTATTGATGCACCTATAATCAATGTAGAGATTGATTTTTTTAGTGACATTGTATTTTTGTTATGCATGAAATTTACTCCAAAATTCTTTTAAACAGTTAATGTATAGAACTAAATTGACTACCATTTTATGCCAAGTTCAAAGCCTAAGCTGCGTTGCTTCATGCTAAGAGAGGCATTATCAACGGGTGAATTAATGGGGGCACCGCTTGGCTGAAAGAGTGTTTGGCCTGTTATAGTATTTTCAAATGCGTGTACATAACTCATAGATAACTCAATATCTTCTGAAAAGTGATAAGTGGCTCCGACAGTTAAATGTTTTTCGATGGTGGCAGGTGCGATTAAATTAAACAATACTTGGTCTTTTTTAATCGTGGCTTCACCATAATTTAAGCCAGCTCTAAAAGTGAGTTTCTGGTTGTAATGAAATTCTGAGCCTAATTTATAAACCGTTTGATTAGTCCAGCCAAAGCCCATACCCAAATTACCACCTAATTTGCATTCAATGGTATCCTCTCCTGGGCAAAGAGGGTTAAATTCAGTGCGCGATGGGTCATTTGCTAATGGCCCCGGGTTACCTATTGAGGCCACATCATTAAAATTAATTTGTTGTATGTCAAATTTAATATTAAGTTTAGGATTGAAGTTGTAAGCAATACCTAATGCGTAGTTTTCTGGAATATCAAAATCACCTTGTTCTGCAAAGAGGTTTTTGTAGTCATCAAATTTAGTCATGTATGTACGCGAGGAATAATTAACCCCCACTTTCAATTTGTTATCTATAAATTTTCCTTGCCAGCCTAAGCGAATACCTGCACCGTAAGAAATATCTGTGCCTTGGTTAGATAGGTTGCCACTGGTTGCACCAAAACCGAGGTCTTCAAATGCGCCTAATCCCCATGCTTCAAAGCCCTGACCAGCAATTACAAAGCTTGCACCTACCGTGTGCTGTTTATTTATTCGAAATGCGATGCTGAGTGGAATTTGTACTTGTAATAACTTAATACCAACTTTATCGTCTCCGCCTAGCCCATTAAAGTTAAAAAAGTAACTGGTATTTCCAGCTGGAAGTTTTTGATTGAATTGGGTACCTAAACCCGCACCAATAAAAGCAAAACCTACAGTTATATCATCTGAAAATTTATAGGTGCCGCCCATATTAGGTAGAAGAAATATATTGCCACCATAACTAAACGCTGTGTTTTCGAAATCACTTTTTTCTTGTATAACGGTTTCGCTTAATGTACCGTCTGAGTGAGTTACACGCATATCAGCAAAAAAGATGTCACCGCCTATGTCAAATCGAGTGCCTACATCTATCATAGTTGCTGGATTATTTGCTGCGGCTAAACCATCTACACCTTCAGCAACGCCCACACCACCCATACCCCGTGATTTTGCGCCAAAGCCGATTAGAAAAAAACCATTGGTGGCGTAGGATGTTGCTGGAATCGAAATTCCTGTAATAATTGCTGCAGCAATTATTCGCTTCGAAAATAACTTCATGTAGAACCCCTTGTTAAGCATGTTGAAGTTTTGTATATAGTTTGACATGTATATTTTATAAGCCTAAAAATTATAGGTTTATATTATTACGTATAATTATTTTTAACGGTTGTTTTTTTGATCGTTTAATATCTCGACAGGATTTAAGATTGTTTTAACATAATTACTTTATATGTTGTTAATCTAAGAGTACTGCTGCAATAAAAAACTTGTCAAGGAAAAAATATGGTTATGCTAATTAATTTTATTATTATGATGTTAGCATCATAACACTTTATAGGATTTAATTAATATTTAAATTTTCTTATATAGATTGGTGTTGAATAATAAAATTGAATAAGTTTATCTATTAAATTGGAGTGATACCTACGTATAACAAGCAGTTTTACATTATTAAGCCTGTAGTAAGTATCCAAATAGCAAAAAATAATTTTAACCGATTAGCACCTAATTTTTCTGAAAATGCATAGGCAAAAGTCCCGCTTAGAATAGCTGCCGGTGCTGCGAATATAACAATTTCCCAATTGACAGTATGCGTTATATTAATATGCAAATTAGCTGCCGTTAACACACTAATTGAAGAAAGAACGACTCCCATTGAGATAGCAATCATGGTTGGATAGCGGCGTAAAATTAAAAAAATCGCAATAAATTCACCTATACCTATTGAAATCCAAGCTGTAATTAATCCACCGATAAAGGATATAACTGCGAGGGCTAGTGTGTCTATTTTAGAAAGTTGAAAATATGTGTGTGATGTATGATGTTTTTTAATGAGCAATGTGATGATTATGGCACCAAAAATGATAGAGAAAACTCTAAACATAAAAATTAAATAGTAGGCATTATTTATGGGAAAAACATATTGAGCTATGAGTATGCCAATAATAGCAAAGGGGCTACATATAAGAATAAGCTGAGTATTTAGCGTAAATAAAAATTTTGAGTGATGGTTTGCAATTTTACTGGTTGTTAACCATGAAATTGCACCAGCTGTCATGCCAAAGCATTGAATGAGTATACTGGTACCTCGAGTGTCGGCCGTGCTTAACCCTAATGATGTAAAAAAAGGGATAAAAACAATACCACCACCCGCGCCCGTTGAGTTGGCAACAACAGCACCAAAAAGCCCTGCTAAGGTAAAATGCCAGTAGTTGTAAAGTGTTTCTAATGGATTTGTCGTGCTTAAAATTGCAATTAACCAAAGTGGCACTACGATTAAAAATAATGATTGTCTATATTTTTGTACATTAATAGGCGTTGGCATAAAAAATAATTCAATGGATTAAATGATTAAAAAATAACCAGAATGAAAGGTGTATATGGTTTATTTGAAAGATGTATTTTTCAAAATTGATATAGCTGTGATCTAAACCGAGAGTTCTTTTCTAATATACCAATATTTGCTCGTGTAATCATCAAAGTTAAGTTAAATTGTGAGTAATCCTATTAAAGAATTGGATTAATTTCGTTTGTAAAAAAATAATTAGAGGGTTTAGTATGCAAGGTGGAAGTGTAAAAAATATAACAATTATTGGTGGCGGTAGTGCCGGATGGATGACAGCGGCTTATTTATCAAAAAAAAATCCTGATATACACATTACGCTAATTGAAGCCTCTGATGTACCGGTAATTGGCGTAGGGGAAGCAACAATTGCGCATTTATCACGATTTTTATTTACCTTGGGTTTAAAAGATAAAGATTGGATGCCGCATTGCAATGGGGCGTATAAATATGGCATAAAATTTGATAATTGGCATAACATAGGAGATGAATATTGGCATCCCTTTGAGGCATTACCTTATTATAATTCTAAAACCAATTTAGCCACATATTGGTGGTATGACCGTTATAAATATAATAGAAAATCTAGTCGTGAGTCACTTTATACGGACTGTTTTTTTAGTACTGAAATTTTAAAACAAAATAAAATACCTCGTGTGCCCGGTGCGCAAGATTATAGTGATAACTTTAATGTAAAGGCAGGGCAAGATCATGTGCCCGTTCGTGTGGCTTATGCGTATCACTTTGATGCAGGGTTATTTGGTGAATATTTGAAAAATCATTTGGCAAAACCCGCCGGAGTTGATCATATAATAGACAATATAACCGATATTGAGCGTGCAGAAGACGGAAATATTTCAGCTTTAAATACTAAAAATGGACTTACGCTTGAGGCTGATTTATTTATAGACTGTAGTGGATTTCGTTCAGTACTAATTGGAGCGGCTTTGGATGAAAAATTCATTTCGTTTTCTGATACATTGTTTTGTAATAAGGCCATGGCAATGCAAATACCCTATGAAAATATTGAAACAGAATTGCAACCCTACACAACGGCCAGTGCCATTTCTCATGGTTGGGTGTGGAATACACCTTTAACAAGTCGCAGAGGCACAGGGTATGTATATTGTGATAACTTCGTTGATCAAGATACAGCAGAGCAAGACTATCGAGCTTTTTTGGGTGAAAAAAGGGTAGAAGCATTTGATGTGCGTCATATTGATATTCGGGTAGGCAAATATAAAAATACTTGGGTTAAAAATTGTGTCGCTATAGGTTTGTCTTCAGGGTTTATAGAACCACTAGAATCGACTGGATTACACTTCATACATGTAGCTGTCGAAAAATTATCCGTTGCGTTGGAAGGAGGGTTTTATAATGCAGGTGATCGCTTAGCGTTTAATCGTTACATGACTTTATCTATGGAAGAAGCAAGGGATATGTTATCCATACATTATAGTTTAACCAATAGGGAGGATACAGATTTCTGGAAAGCGGTTAAATACGACACTAAAATGAGTGATTCAATTGCCGATTTATTAATGTTATCTAAACACCGCTTTCCCAATGATAAGCAAGGGTATATTTTTGGCAACAACAGTTGGATTTGCGTATTAAATGGCATGAACTACATGCCCTCTAGTGATCCATTTTTAAACATACAACCTGCTGAAGTGCAGAAGCAAATGGGGCTGATTAAAGCTTATACTGCGTTAAGAAAAAAAGTGGGCCATCAATTTCCTAATCATTATGAGTATCTGACTAAACAGTTTTTTAAATAAAAATAACTTGTAGCTACACAGTTCACCTCTAGAATTCGCCATTTTGGACTAAGAAAATGGAAAGCATCGGAAATGGACACATATGCTCATATCTTCTGCCTTAAACTGACAAATTCTGGAGGCAATTTGAGTCGTTATGGTTCATTTTTTAAACTATTCGAGTATGTTTAATAATACGCTGAATAGTTACAATAACTTTTGCATAAAAGGCTACATTCAATAGTGCAAAACAAGCATCGTTATTTTAGTGTGCAAGTTGCATCGGATAACTTTCGTTACCCCTCTCAACTAATTAATTCGGTCTGTTTCTGTCTGGTATTTTAATTGCAGTGTTTTAATTATTTATCAAAAATCTTAATTGAAGTAAGAAGTTACTTGTTAGAAAGGTTTTTTAACGTCATTGTTTTTATTTGTTGTCGGTAAAACTTACATATAAAACATCAGTAGAATGGCCTTTGTGTTAAATTATTTTGGTTTGTTCTAGTTTAAGCGATCATTTATTGAACAATATAAGATTAAGTTAAATAACTTTGTCGGCCAAGTTAACATAAAGCGTTTTTTTTATAAAAACTACTGATAGTTATTTAGTTAACTTATTGAATTATAATGATAATAATACATTGGCACATACTATGCTATGTGTTAGTCTGAGTTCAGTGCTGCTCAAATAATACAAATAAATAATAAGTATAAAATAAACTTAAACATAAAAATTAAAGTCCTTTACTAGGAGGAACTATTAAAATGCTAAACTTCAAAAAAACTGCAATTGCTGCGGTAATTTGTACTACTGCTCTTGTTTCAACTGCAGCGTCTGCTGTGACCTATGATGTACTAGGTGGGTCATTTGTAATGCCTCTTGTTTCTCCCCCTGATGGTAATGATGGATTTGTTGTTACAGATATCCTAGGTGTTGGTTCATCATGGAGTGAGGGTGCAGCAGCATTTGATGGCAGTGCGTTTGGTCAAACAGCTACATGCCTAGGATGTGGAACAATAGATCCGAGTGCTGGTCTTTCAGGTTTAGGAGCGCTGCCTTTCTTTGGCGGTAATGTAACAACTTATTTTGCTCCTACAGGTGTTGATGGGATAACACATGCAGGTCCAACGGTTGATGTTGCTAATGGTACTGCAGATATGGGATCATTTTATGCTAACTGGAATGGCACCGAGTTTAACCAAGGTTCTACTGGTGCTGTTGTAGCTGATAATGGCGATGGTACACTTACTTTGTCATGGGATTCGTTGATAGTTGGCGGTGCTTTTGGTGGTAAAACAGGTTTCTGGACTATGGATATTGAAGCTCAAGCTGTGCCAATTCCTGCTGCTGTATGGTTATTTGGTTCAGGCTTAGTGGGCTTAGTCGGTATTGCACGTCGTCGTAAAACTTCATAATTTTGAAGTTTAGCGTTTAAATAAAAACAGAGCATGCCTTTGCATTCTCTGTTTTTATTTTTTGTAGTATCTTGACATTGCATACTCATAACAAGTAATAAAATAATATATTAATCGTTTAAAATTATGATTATTATTTTTGAATTTCAGTATATTTCAAAGTTACTACGGATATAATTTTTGTCTCAAACTATTTTTAAATATAGCGGTGTTCTGAAATAAAAAATAATATTACTTGTTCAATATGGTTAAATGCTTTGAATAGCATAAGAACAACGGAAGTTTAGCAAATATATATACCCAAAACATTATGAATTTAGGGTTAATTTCCGTTTTCTTTCTTCCCTAGCTTTATTGAAAATCCTCACAATAGCTGACTATTCATCGTCATTTCGTCGCGCTAGGAAAGAAATAAATTCAGAAATTTTAAACCTAAATTCATAACGTTTCGGGTATATTAGAAAAATTATTCAGCTCTCCTAGTTAGAATCTTATTTTACTAACCTTCCCTTAAAG
>UOFL01000219.1_pt1 | contig 8648 bp, 9 predicted proteins | sample 1990081 | NCBI WGS metagenome assembly UOFL01 (sample SAMEA4728526, study PRJEB27164) | hydrothermal vent metagenome | biome: marine basaltic hydrothermal vent biome; feature: marine hydrothermal vent; material: mineral | place: Pacific Ocean | collected 2011-06-14/2011-07-23 | depth 1741 m | reverse complement strand
GCACGCCAGTCCTTTTAAATACTTTTCTAAAAAAACCTACAATATAGACTTCATTATCAATGTACGTTATTCCTTCTGCACCTCTAGTAAAATCATCTCGACCTTTATCTCGATCTACCTTAGCAAAATCAATAGTTTCACACTTTACTTCATACGCATTAAAGTCAGTATCACAATAAATAATCCCTTCATCAACCGATTGATATGAAACAAAAATTTGCTCTATACCACTCTCCCAACTCTCACCACCAAAACCACCACTATCCGCATATTCTTTCGGTGCATATAGAAGTACGGAAGTAGATCTATCTTCTGGAGGACGCCGATCATCTTCAGCGTGTTGAAACTCCTTTAAAGCAAAAGTAATATGATTTTTGCTCATTACAAAACAATCGGTAATGTTATTACCTTCAATAAATTCTTCGTACATTTTTTTTTTCATAATTTAACCACGCAAGTTTTATTCAATTATTTACTAATAAAAAGACCTTAGGTTCCATTTTTTAGTTTTAACTTTTGGCCCTGGCCCTAATCGCACAAATTTCAAATCAGTATCATCAGTATCATCAGTACATTTAGCTTTGGATTTGTGATAGTTATCCAACTGGGCTTTGATGCAATTCGGACTGCACATACTAAAAGGAAAGGCCTGTATATGCGATTTTACCGCTGCGTCTCTTGCATCTTTATAATTCAGCATACCATCACTACCAGTTGATGATTTAGCTGCTCTGTTCATATGTAAATGGCCTGCGCCATGCGATCCATGTGTGTCGCTCGCACCCTCCGTACAAACTACAGGAGCCTTCAGATATTCATATTTGGCACATCGAGGAGCTTCACCTTTTGATTTAACATACGAACCCGGTATTAAATGATGCCCCGTTTGACCAGGATAACAACCTTTAGGGTTACCAACGCCACCAAAATTAGCTTTCTTAACATTATCATAAGTATCTTCCATTGGTACCAACATACACTTTCGAGCTCTAGTACAGTCATCCAGTGTTGCTGCAGTTCTTTGCCATTCAGCAACCTGTCTTGCTGAATCATCATAGAGTTCATTCTTTAAATTATATTTTAGTTTTTCCAAATCATCTTTAAATGTTTTAACTTGTTGTGCTAAGCTATTTGCTTCCAATTCTGCTGCAGAGTATAAATTTTTCATATAAGCAGCCTGTTCAAGATCATCTTTAAGGCTTACAATTTGCCATAACCATCCAACGACAGGCACTTTTTTTATAACTTGCTTAGCTATAAATTTACCACCCATTATTGTCAGTTTACTTATTACAGCATCAGCGGTTACCTGAATGGCTTTTTCTACTTTCATTAAATTTTTTAGTTTATCATTTAATTGCTTAAATAACATTTTCTTTTCTTTGGCAGACTTTGATTTTAAATTAGTTGGTTGTACTAGAAACTTGATTTATCAATTTGTGTTTCCCTGAAAGTATTATTTATTATTTCACGAAGTGCCTTGTCATTAGTGAAAAAAGTAACATGTGCTTTATCGGGCATACAAAAAATTACATTTAACCCCACTGCTGTCCCGTTAACTTTTACAATAATTTCATTTGATTAACGTTTTCCTGAATTACCCGAGGTGGGTCTCCACGAAGTAAGGCCATTAAATCTCGTTTTTCGAATAAATTGAGATGCAATAAGCGTAAAATCTGTTGCATGCTCTTGTTCAGTCGTGATTGAAACTTAATAAAGGCTAGCAGTAGATAAAGACATAGAGCAATCCAGATTTGCGTCATCACTGCATTTTTGCTGGTGCCAACAAAGGATTTGATTTTCAGGTTTTGTTTGATCCATTTAAAAAATAATTCCACCTGCCATCGCGCTTTATAAATATCCGCAATGGTTTTAGCCGACAGCATAAAATTGTTGGTAAGAAAAAAATAATGCTTGCCTGTTTCAGCATCTCGATATCCAATGCGGCGTAGTGGTATCGAGCATTTTTTTGATACTTGTACTCCGGTGAATTCGATGGTCTGGTCGCAGGTGAGTCCCTTTTCCTTTAAGACGGGCCGCCTTTCAATCACTCGGTATTTTGCATTGGTCTTGATTCGAGTCACAAAATAGACTCCATTTACAGTCAATTGCTGATACCAAGTAATCAGTATAACCTTTATCAATTGCCACAATACTTCCTTTGGGAAAGCTCAGTGTTCGGCCAACCGTAACATCGTGATCTTTACCGTCGGTGATAGTGACAAAATCAGGAAGGTAGCCTGCGTGATTAAGTCCCACATGAAGTTTGATGGCCCCTTTGGTTTGACGAAAGTTCGCCCAGGGAAAGAGCGATAAACATAAGTCGATTGTACTGGCATCGAGAGAATACAACGGATTTTTAAAACGAAAGGAATGTTGAGGGGCAATGGCTTGGCATCGCTGCAGTAGCTTTCCAAATAAGGCCTCATACAGTGCAAAAGGTTTTCCTTCGTTAATGCGTGACAAATTTGAGCGGGATAATTTGGCGCTGCCTAAATGATAAAGTCGATGGGCCTGCGCGGATATATTTTCGACAATATCTCGCAAGCTTATTCGTCCCGCAATTTGGGCCATTGTCATGGTCACAAACTGCGACCATCGACTGGCTTTTCGGAAAGAACGACCGCTATGATGCTGATTTGCCAAGGTCTCAAATTCATGTCTCGGTATTAGTTTCAGTAGTTGTGAAAATACAGTATTATAATGACTCATGGTCTGATCCTTTTTGTTTTTCAATGACTTGTCGTGATTTCATTGTAACAAAACAAGTTTGATCAGGCCTGTTTATTTAGTTCTTAACGGGACAGCAGTGATATTATGATTATTAAAAAACCGATAAGCGGCCTTCGTTTCACCCCAGTCACCACAGGCTTTGTTGATAGGACTTTCGGGTGAATCTGAAAAACATTGGCTGATTTTCATCAGGCGCTGATTCAATCTGTCGTCGCCCAAATCGATGGTTTCAAATTCATTTTTAGCCCAACCATTATCACTCATATCTTTCCCCTGGTTTACAAGATAAATCCTTGACGTATTCTATACTTCAAGATATCTTATATAAATGGACTCGAAAATCAAGTCGTTAAAAAATAAAATCATCGCCAGAGATTGGATTCTTCAAGGCACATTATTGAGACAATACAAACAATGCGGTAAAAACAATTGCCGATGCCACCAAGACCAAAAACACTGGCATGGTCCATACTGGATATGGACACGAAAAGAAAAGGGCAAAACCATCACAAAGACATTAAGTGACAGTCAGGCTACAATGGTAAAAAAATCGCTTAAAGAAATGAAAGAAATAAACAAACTCGTCGAAAAATGGAAATTATTATCATTACGACACATGGAAAATATTTAATATTGTTAAAAATAACAATATATTGATATTTTTGTGGGTAATAGAGAGGTTCTGTGGGGGTTGGAGTTGTCAGTGGATAACTCCTTCTACCCGGCGGGAGCTGAGCAATTAGCTTTCCTACCGTTACCATTACTATTACCATAACGATAAATTATTCTTCATATTAAAATATTCTGTTAAACAGTAACCATAGTCTATCTCAAGACTTTCGTCTGTTAAGTCCAGATCACCTGTTTCATCAAGCGATTTCAACTGATCCATAATCTCTTCTTTTGTTGCTACCGCTTCGTCCCCAAGGTCGTAAGCGTCGACAACTGATCCAGGTATATCGACAAATGTATTACCTCTAATAGAAAATAAATAAAGTTCTGGCATTTCAGCAAGCCAATCAGGGATATGGTCTATTCGGTTAAATTCAATGTTAAACTCCTTTAGACTTCCCAGCTCCTGTATCCATGCTGGTATTTCCGTGAGATAGTTATTTTCAAGATGAAGGTCTTTTAGTTGTTCTAGGTTGGCGAGAGACGATGGCAATGTTGTTAATCGATTATTAAAAATAATAAGCCATTCAAGTTTAGTGAGGTTGCCCATGGATTCTGGTAACTCAGAAATGCTATTGAGTCCAATATATAGCGTATCCAGTGAAGTTAAATCGCCTATCCATTCTGGAATCTTACTGATTTCGTTCTGCATAACATTCAGTTCTTGAAGCGAATCAAAATGTCTAATAACGTCTGGTAACTCTTTGAATCGATTAGTAGTGAGCTCGAGATTAGTGAGTTTTTTTAGTGTGGATAGATCACCTGGAATAGAATTAAGTTCATTACCGCCTAATGTCAAAGATTCCAGTTTAGTTAATTGGCCAATAGTCTTGGGTAGTTGAGTGAGATTATTGTGTCGTATACATAGGTCTTTGAGCTGTGACAGTTCGCCAATCCAATCCGGTATAGTGGTGATAGCATTGTCAATGAAATTCAATCTTTCTAACTGTGTATGATGCCTCAGCCACTCAGGAAAAAACTCTGTATCACATTCGCTAATTTGGAGTTTCTTTAACTGCGTGAACGACTTGACTGATTCAGGTATGCTGTCGATTTTAATGCCGGTTAATTCAATTTCGATCAGGTTTTTTAACTCCCCTCGATTAATCGATTCTCCTAGTGCTGCAAGCTCACTTGCGTTGCCTATTGTTACCCTGCTGGGGGAATCATCTTGTTCGACCTCAGATATATTTGTAGGGTCAGTGCTTTCGTTTGGATCTTCTTGTGATGATTCAATCTGGTTATTTTCAAGTTCAGCGGACTGCTTGAATTTTTGCTCCACATAATCCAAATAACAACTTCCAAATTTAGCTTCCAGCTTTTCATTGTCGTCATTCAAAACCCCCATTCTTTCCATCTCTCCAAAAAGCTGTATCAGTTCCTTTCTATTCAGCTTCCCCTCATCCATAAGTCCAAACTTGTGTCTGACAATATTTGGTATTTTTTTGATATTGTTACCCTTGATATAAAATTCTTCTAAAGTAGGGTGATCTTCTATCCAGCTCGGTATCTGCGAGATATAGTTAATATCAAGGTATAGGCAAGAAAGCTCTTTAAGATTTTTTATGCTGTCAGGTATTTCAGTAATCTTATTATTTGTAACATTCAACTCATTAAGTTTAGATAATCTTCCAATTGTATCAGGCAGCACCTTTATCTTGTTATGCCCAAGCCTAAGCTCTTTAAGCAGTTTTAAATCTTCTATGTAAGCGGGAATAACAGTAATCTGGTTGTAATCTAGATCAAGTACTTCCAGTCGCTTCCCTTGCAAAATAGCATCAGGTATCGATTTAATATGGCAGTTAAACATATCCAATCGTTTAAGATTTTTTAGACCAAATACCTGAGCTGGAATAACAGAGAACTTGTTACAGCCTAGACTAAGCGCATTAAGGCTCGACATTTCATCAAAATTATCAGGCAACAGCTCTATCTGATTCGCTCCCAGATTCAAGTCCTTTAGGTTTTCCAATAATACTATTTCAACGGGCACTGATCTAATTGCGTTGCCCCCCAAATCTAATGTTTCGAGGTTTTTTAGTTTGAGAACACTTACAGGAAACTCCGAAAGATTAGTAGTATTCAACTCTAGTTTTTTCAAAGATATAAGTGTGCCAAGCCATTCAGGAACTTCTGAAATGGCATTTTCATCTAAAATCAACGACTCGATCTTTGTCAAATTCCTGATCCAGTCAGGGAATATGTCAAGTGCACATTCTTTAATAGTTAGACTAACAACAGTCCCAATATATTTTAAGCTTTCTGGAAATTGAACAATTTCAAACTCTTTCATTTCGAGTTTTTCAAGTTTCTGCAAACCAGTGGGGTTAATGGCCTCTCCAAGCATTTGGAGTCCACAAGAATCACCAACAACAATCTTAGTGACCCTGCCATTATTCCAAGTGACATCAAGTGAAGAGCAGTCAATATTACTCGGCAAATCAAGGTCGGCGCTTCGCAATCGAGTATTCTTTATATAGCTTTTAAGTTCATTAATGACAACTTGCTCTGTTTCAGCTGTCAAGATTCTCAGAAATTCATCATCGCTTAAATAGTAGTAACTATCGTCTTCGTCATCTTCTTCGTACTCAATACATTCTTTTAATATACTATTCTTGTACCAGTACTCCCATAAATCACCATCATTAATTTTAGCCTGTCCTCCGTCTAACATCATTTCATTGCCTACCGATATTTCCACATTATCCGTATTCGTAATTTCAGTGTGATGATCAAAATTCATCAATACTTTCGTTTCGAGACTCTCTATGAGCAACATACCATGATTGTAATGTCCAATCGTTATATTTTCAATTTTGGTAGCATTCAGAATGATCACTGCACCGCCCCCGAAAAGGGATCTTGCTGAAGTGTCACCCGCCACACACAAAGATAAGCCTGTATCTCCGTCACGATTATCAATACAACCGCTGACTGTCAAATTACCGGTCACGACTATTCCCGCATATCCTATTTCGTCCGCATATTCATCTAGGTCTAGATCACCATTAATCGTCAAATCTTCATAAACCCTGATTAAGGAATCAGAATGAAGACTTAAACCCCAGCTATAGTCATTCTTTGTATATCTGGTAATATCAAGATTTTTATTTCTTATAGTTTTATATTTATTATTGATGTTCATTTTTTCCTCATGATGGGTCTGACTTCTAATATAGTGACACGACCTGTGTTTGCGATAAGTTTATTTGGATTTTTCGTTTTCTTTCGCTACATTGAATCGTGATTTCAACTTGTAAGTGCAACTTAATAAATTGGTGAAAGTGGATCAGCTGAGATAGTATCAATGCTGATCAAACCGACCAAAGTAAGAGGAGTATAAATGAGAGGCTACACACAGCTAACCCGTGAACAACGATACCAGATCTATGCATTAATGAAAGCGGAACATAATCAAGTAGCGATCGCGACTATTCTGGGGGTTAATAAGTCAACGATTTATCATGAACTTAACCGTAATAGTGGTCATCGGGGTTACCGATCTAAACAGGCTCATGAAACGTGCTTGCAACGCCGAGTTCACAAAGTAAAACCACGTATTTTGAAATCTACATGGAAAAAATTAAACGAATGCTTCGAAAAGGCTGGAGTCCGGAGCAGGTATCCACCAAGTTAAAAATGGACTTTAACTTACTGATTAGCACAGAATGGATTTATCAGTATATTTATAAAAACAAATTTAACGGAGGCTCGTTATATTAGCATCTTCTTGTGCTCACCCCTTTTCATCTTGGGAGCGAGGATTAAGTAAAAATACGAACGGCTTAATATGCCAATATTTTCCTAAGAAATGCGGCTTTACCGCCATCACTCAACAACAAGTGCAAAGGGTAACAGACAAACTAAATAATCGTCCCCGAAAATGTCTTGGGTTTAAAACGCCTAATGAGGTATTCTTTGGGGTTGAATCATCAGTTGTACTTACGGGTTGAATTCACCCAATATAAAGAAGTTAAAGAACTATGGTGCACTAGTGATCTGAATCAGCAAAGAAAGCTTGGGAATGACTTGAAAAATGGAAATTATCAGGGCAAAGTAGGTGAATCTTAAATTTAAATATGGGGTGGTAAAATATAACTCTCAGGAGCTAGTTTTTCTACAGCCTCGTTATGTGTATTTTTGGAAGGGTATGAATAAGGACTTTAGAACAATTGGAGGCTGGCTTAGAGTATTCCAGATATTCACGATTATCGGAATTGTTTTCCTTCCAATGGTTGGTTTGTATGTATTGTATTTATATTTCTCAATTGGCTATACCGATACCGACTATTTAAATTTGGCATTGTTAAGTGCTGAGGCGTTACCAGGTTTTGTATTTTCTATATTAATATTTAGAATAATTGGTAGCAATAACGAAAGTACGCCTCAATTAATTAATAACATGTTGGCTTTTATGGTGCTGCTAGCTGTCGTAATTACCATAGTGTTGTTTCAGTCGGGATTAGCAATTCGACCACAGCCTATTTTAATTGATTTAGTTTATTACTTTATATGGACTAGGTATTTTAACAAATCTAAACGTGTGTTTGAGTTTTATGGGGCTAATGCAGGCCCTAAAGTGATTTCGGAGACAGCAGTAAATGAAAAAAACACATAACAATACGCTCTGAGTCCTTCGCCAAGCATTTTTTATTTAAAATTGATATTAGGCAGCAGTTTTCTTTCTCCTCTTTAGGGTTAACCGAAGTTGAGGACTCTTTCAACCAATCAATGATCAGCGCTTCAAACATAGCGGTAAAGCCCGAACCGGGTTCAGCCCATGGCGCTGATATTGTGATCACTCCATGCTCTTGACATTTCTGCTACCAAAATAGTTTTATATTGACACGTATCTAAATGTCTCCAGCTTCTTTTGCGTGAATCATATCCCAGTGACTCCTTGCCACAACTCGGGCAACAGGATCGTATTCCTTCTTCTTGTGCAACCTCAACAGTGACCTCACCTTTTGCTCCGTTCAAGTCAACACTTGATACTTGACAAGGGCTCGTCATTTCCAAAATTTGGGCGTATAACTCTATATTTCTCATTCTTATATGTTAATCTACCCACCCGATTAGGGGAGGAGCCAATTAATTTAATCAGACTCCTTCATTATAGTACTTCAATGCTGTTCCCAAAATATCCTTAGTAGTTTAGTGAGGTATTCTTGTTAGTCGTGACTAATAGGTGAGAGTGTCTAAGCAAGTTAATGACAGACTTAATACTACTTGTAATTTAATGA
>UOFL01000029.1_pt1 | contig 8662 bp, 6 predicted proteins | sample 1990081 | NCBI WGS metagenome assembly UOFL01 (sample SAMEA4728526, study PRJEB27164) | hydrothermal vent metagenome | biome: marine basaltic hydrothermal vent biome; feature: marine hydrothermal vent; material: mineral | place: Pacific Ocean | collected 2011-06-14/2011-07-23 | depth 1741 m | reverse complement strand
AGACCTCTTCGTAATGGGGATTTTGTGTATGGCCTGCAGTATAGCCAACAGCAGTGGCTTGGACATTTGCTTCCCAGAATTTTCGTTCGGCTCCCCAAAAACAGCCTAGTCCAAACACTGCTTGTTGCAATGGGGAATCAAAAGGCCCTACTATTTTATGGCCCGTTATGAAATGATTTGGGTTGATGACCATTGGGGCTAGACGACCTGCTAGGGCTTGATCTTTAGTAGGAAGAGTTAATTGAGTATCATAGGATGACATTTTTAGTCACTCACAAGTCGTTATAAATAGGAACCTAGTGATAGGGTGGTTCTGATTAAGTATTATTAGCGACCTTACTCTCTATAAAAATCATTAATATTATTGAAAACATCGTTAATCGCTCTAATTATTAGTGTTAATTTTCGATTTTTTCAGGAGTTTTTTACACGATATTTTTTATTCGCTAGGCTTAGTCAGGAACTCCATCAATAAAATACTGTTGTTCAATAAAATGAGACGCTAGAAACCGTTAGACTAGCTTCCACGTTTATACAGGATTAATAACAAAATAACACAAATTAATTATAAAGGGTAACTTATGAAATTGGTCGACATTGGGGTCAACCTGACAGGAAAATCATTTAACAACGACAAGCAGCAAGTGGTTGATGATGCCGTTAAAGCTGGAGTTGAAAAAATTATTGTGACTGGAACCACTGAGCTTCACAGTAAAAAAGCGTTAGCATTAGCAGAGTCGCGTCCGGATGTGCTGTTTGCAACAGCGGGTATTCACCCTCATCATGCGAGTGATTTTAATGCCGCTAGCATTCAAGTGCTGGCCGATCTTGCCGCGCACAAAGAAGTTATTGCCGTGGGTGAATGTGGCCTTGACTATAATCGTAATTATTCGCCGCGTGATGATCAGTTGCGCTGTTATGAATCACAGCTTGAACTTGCCGCAGACACGGGCTTGCCAGTTTTTTTACACCAACGCGATGCGCATGAAGATTTTGTTGAAATATTAAAACGTCATCGGGATAAAATTAGTGGTGGAGTGGTACATTGTTTTACAGGAACGGCAATACAAATGCGTGAGTATCTTGAACTGGATATGCATATTGGAATCACTGGTTGGATCTGTGATGAGCGGCGTGGTCATGAATTGCAAAAAATGGTACATGAAATTCCATTAAATCGATTAATGATTGAAACTGATGCCCCCTATTTATTACCTCGAGCAATCAATCCCAGACCGAAATCTAATCGCAATGAACCCAAGTTTTTACCACTGGTTTGCGAGGCAGTAGCTACTTGTATGGGCCTGGATGTTAAACAAGTTGGACAAGCGACTACGGAAACTGCCAACGCTTTATTTAAACTCTCTTGACAGGTTTTGTGTGAGGTAATTCTTCAATAGTCGCTAAAGGGTGACGTATAGCAATGGCAGTGACATTGTCACTACGTCCTTTCGCCTCATCAACTGCTTGTTGTGATAACGATTGCAATTGCAAATCAAAATCATGGGCAGTAATCAGCTGATTAAGTCGTGGATGATCTAGAGTATGCCAAAATCCGTCACTGCATATCACAATGGATTGTGAGCCCGTTAATGGGGTAAGCTCCTCAATTGAGGGTATTTGTTTAGTGTCACCACCAAGACATTTATAAATTCGATTACGGTCCGGGTGAGTATTGGCTTCTTGTTGGGTGATTTCATTTTGATCAATAAGTAATTGAATAATTGAATGATCCTTACTTTGCCAGTTAATTTTATTCTGATCAAATAAATAAAAACGAGAATCGCCTACATGCAAAGAGAGAGTGATTTTATCGGAACAGTAAGCGATGACACAAGTTGTTCTTGCATCTCTTTTATTGAGGTCTTCTCTTGCTTCATGGAGTAAGTCTTGTTCAGCGAGTGAAAATATTTTTGTTAATATAGTGACAGGATCATTATAAAGTAATGTGTGGTATTTATTAGTGTGATGAATAATTCGTTCGCTAAAGTAATGAGCTGCAAATCGACCATTTTTATGTCCGCCTAAACCATCTGCTACGATAAATAAGGATTGTTTGTCATCAAGATACTCTTCAGCACTGTCTTGATTTTCCGCTCGATCACCACGCTTAGATTGTACAGTATGTTCAATGGAATATTTTTTATTATTGTTCATGAAATGTTTTGCCTGAGTATTGTATTATCAGAATATTGTTATTGGCTTACTAGTATCTGAGTGTTTTTTGTATACTGTTTTTCCGATCCAAAATTAGCGACTCAATAATATTAGACGTTAGGGTGTCGTTGAGAAAACTATGATAGTAATCTTACTACACTTGATAAACAATAACCGTGTTGGAAATCTCGCCAATTGGCTTGTTCTAGATCATTTTTGAACAATAGTCTAGTCTATCAGGCTTAATCCGGGTCTAGCAGAAGACTTTAATCAAAGCTCAACCTTTCAATATTGCTATTTTTTTATCGTATTTTATTACAATGAATTGTACCATAGTCAGGTCGTAGCGTGAACAATGAGGCTTAAATGAATCAACCTAAAAACTCTAGTGCTGTTGAGTCAGGTACTGCGAGTATTAATACAGCATTAAAATGGCCGGTGGAAATAAATCAAAATTTAACCGATTCCTTCTCCGCCTGGCACGATCAAGGGGCAAATCTAGTGATGGATTTTCATGGTTCTCCAATTAACCCCGATTTAGTCTTGTTCTCTGATGGTAATCATCATATGGCTTTGATGGAAGCTGTACAATTATTTGAGCGCGAACAGTCTTGTTCAATTTTTTACCTTACATTACCGCCTGCGCTGTTGCTGAAATTTGCACAAGCAAAAGGATTATGCCTTGGCAATCTGTGTTTGCCTATAGAACCCAATGTCTTTATTGGGCCTGACATCTATCTTGATAAACTGTCTACCCGATATGAATTACTTCCAAAAGAAAAATTTGCCTCAAGTGCTGGTTGTAGTGTTGTGACCCGTAAGTCGGAATCGTTATTTGAAGCTGGCAGTTCACTTGATATAAGATCTTTAATGGCGTCTGGCAAGCGCATGTTTATCTCTCATCCTAAAAATGAAACAGCCAGTTACGATGTGTATCGGCAAACATTTATTAATATGGGAATTGCGGAGGGGATAGCGGAATCTGAAATAATGTCATGGCTGGCAAGTGATCTTGTAGTGCTAGGTCAAGACGTACATCATCGTGAAGTTCCATCAGCGTTAGTCAAAGGGCAGGCTGATTTTTCGCTGGTGTATCATCATTTAGCATTACGTTATGAACGAATTTTCCCTGAGCTTGAATATCATAACCTTTATTCTAGTGGCACAGTCGATGTGTCATCATTACATATTTGTACGGATTATTTTGTAAGTACTTTAAGAGATTGTCATGGCTTACCCAAAACGTTTTATGAATATATGCAATCAGCGGTAGTCGCGGCTATTTACGTGGAGCATGGATTATTGATTTAATTATTATGATCTATGCGTTTGCCAATAGTATCGAGAGTTAGGCATCATTTATATGTCATATGGATAGTGGTTATTCAGGATTTCGTGTGAATAACCCGCAGCTCAATTATCGACTACTCTAAAGCCTGCTATCAATAGAAGCTTTAATAACACAGTGACAGTAATCTATCACGTATAACAATTAAGGTATAGGTCTACAATGTGACTAGTGCTTAACTGTAAGTTGTTAAGTCACACACCTATTAACACAAAAAGTACATTGCCTTTTGTCGTGTGCTCCTACTCTAAATAAATATGTTATTCAGCTGCGGTTTATTTTGAATTCAGCTTGAATTCATGGCAATCAGCTTATGATGGTTTCAGAATTTACGAAACCAGTCCTTATAGGGCTTCAAAATAAGTAAAATTGCTGTAGGAGAAAGAATATGAAACTGTCCAAATACTTTGCATTAGTACTAGTGCTGCTTGCAGGCCAAGCGATGGCGGGTCCTAATTATAATCAACATAATCGTTATAATGCCAGTGTAGGGCAAGTTCGTAATGATGCGCAGCGTTTACTAAATGCAGAACGTAGTTTACTGGTATCGATTCATTATTATCGTGCCGCATATAGTCAAGCATCACGCGATATGAAAAAGTTGATTCATAACACTATCCGATTTCGTAATTCAGCACCATTTCAGCGTAATAACTATTCTTTACGAGCACGATTACGCAGTATAAGACGACAGTTTGCACATCTGCAACGTTCTATTGCAAAAAATAGTCGCTTACGTCATGTACACGCGATACAGACTAAATTGCGTAATATTGGTTACGATATCAGTACTTTGTCACAGGATGTGTATAGCGTAAGGCGTTATGTATATTAGTAAAAAGTAAGTGGGTAATGATTGGTAGATCAAGGAGAGTTACTGCTATGACTAAAAAGTAGTGCTAAGCCTGAACTCAAATACTATAAGGCAGTACGGCCCTGGTAGAGTAGATTATGTTTGTGGACACTTACTAAATCTTCTATTGCCAATAAAAACCCCGGTTGTATCCGGGGTTTTTATTATTGTTTAAAAGCAATAGAGGAAAGAGGTCTTAGGAATAAAATAACTCACAGATAAAAGGTGTATCATCACCGGATAGTTAAAAACAAGAAACTTGTTATAAAGACAATAATCTTGTTGACAGTGGTCGTGAGTTTGCTATAATCGTTTGCATAGTCACTATCACGAAACACTTGAGGAATAAGGACAATGTTAATTAACCCCAAGCCCAGATACTCTGGGTGTAGCTCAGTTTGGTAGAGTAATCCCCTTGGAAGGGAGAGGTCACAGGTTCAAATCCTGTCATCCAGACCAAATTCTATAAGACCCGTTTTAACGGGATATTATTAACGCAGGTTGGCAGAGTGGATATGCACTGGTCTCATAAGCCAGTATAAGGTTGGTTCGAATCCAATGCCTGCTACCATTTATCATGTGATCTAGGATCAAGTAGGCTTTCAATGCCCGCTAGCAGAGTTGGATTCCTTGGACGTGATGCGAAAGTAAAAACCGCTGTAAGGCGGTTTTTTAATGTCTTAAATTCAGAGTATTTTAATTAACAGTTAACAAGTAATAGGTAACAGGTAACAGGTAACAGGTAACAGATAACAAGTGATGGGTTTCAACAATAATCATGAAAGTATTTTAGTGTTGAATAATTTATTCAATAGGATGGTTAGTAAAGAGGTGAAAATAGCCATTTTATGTTAACAGTTGTCTATTTTATGTGCATCTAGTGCATGTGTTTATAATAAAAATTTATGATTTATAGATAGTATAAATTAATGAGTGAAGAGGCGTTTATATCAAGTCGCTGTTTTTTAATAATATTATATTTTGTAAAAAGAATGTGAAAAAAAATAAATTTTTCGTTCAGCTGAGGTTTAAGTTTGATTCAGTTATGATTCATCACGGAAGCTATATGATACTCCCACGTTTAACGGAGCTTGTTCTCAATATAGGGACTTTACATAATAAACTAGGACTGGGCACATCCAGAGGAGATATGAAATATGAAAATGTACAAATTTTTCGCGCTTGCATTAGTTTTATTCGCAGGCCAAACAATGGCAGACTCTTATTACGGGAGTCATTGGCAAATCCGTAATGATGTACGCAACTTACTAAATGCTGAACGTGATTTACTTTCTTCAGTAAGTTATTACGGTTCGCGTTATAGTCATGTTGCACGTAGTCTGAAAGTGTTGATGTACCGCACAAGGCGGTTGAGAAAAGCGACGCATAGACATAATGGTCACATAATGCGTGCACGAATGAAGGCTGTTAGAATTAAGTTTCATCATGCAGTGGGCTTGATACGTCGCAGCCATCGTTTGCATCACTCTGGAGTTATTGCCAGCAGATTACAGCATGTAAGGTTTAAGGTTAACTCTTTATCAAATAGTGTGCATGCACATAATAGCTATAGACGGCGACCACGACGTTATTATCGCTACTAAAGTAAATCTATCTTTAGAGAAAATAGCATGACAGTAAAGTCAATTACTCTGCCAGATTGCTTTTCAAATAGTTAATAAAAAGCCCGCTTGATAGCGGGCTTTTTATTTATTAGGGTTACTTAAATTCAATAAATAATGCTGAGGTCCAAGCCATGGAGCCATCCCGTTGTCTTCCAGCAAAATAAACAGGCCTGAAACCGTGAGGACCATTGTCGGCATTGACTTTTAGTGAACCAGAAACATCACGTGGTAACTCTGCGTCACATAAACGCTCAGCGGCCAAAAATAATTCTGTGCCTCCTAGCTCCTGACGTAATTGTCCGTGATCCATTAGTTCTCTACCCGTTACCTCCCATTCAAATGTTGGGCAATGTACAAACGGATTCCCCTCAAGTGGATTGCCTACTTTTACATAACCATCAATGGTTCCCTCAATTTTAATTTTGCAATGTTCTAGATTAGACAGTTCTATTTCAATCACATCGGCATCGCCATAAGTATCTGAGCTAAAGCCAATAGTGTTACCTTTTTCTCGCCAGCAAGACTCCTCACTGTGTTCAAACCCCATTCCACCAAACTGATGAATCACACCGTTAGTGATAGTAATTTTTCCTTTCCAGTCTGCCCAGCGGTAACGATCTTTTATGCGAGCGCCTCCCCATCGAATACGAATATGGCGATTTGAATAACCGGCTTCTTCAATTAAGTTACGTTTAAAAATACAGCCTTGATGATCAAAAGCGGCAATTTCATCCCAGCCTGCATCGCCTAAAAAGTGATAGTCAATATTGGCATCACCGTTTGAGACTAACTCATCCCCTTGAATATGATTTCCGCACTTGGAAAGAGCCACTGTACGTTCGCCGGTAGTCGCCCATGTGTGTCTCGCACGGAGTGATTCGCCCACTATTTTTCCATTGAGTTCAGGAGAGACAATGCCTGTGACGCCGCCTTTAACACCAAACACTGCTGTGCCAGGTACTCCGCCGCCACATCTGCCGCGATGTTCATCACCATTGGAAGACGCGCCAAGTTTGTAACCGCGAGCCATAGTTTCCTGGTATAGCCATGGAAATTGACCCCAGGCAGAGCCGATTTCAACTAACCTTTCTAGTACAGGGTGATGCCAGTCAAGGATGCAGCGACGTCCTCCGACATGTGGCATTAATAAATGACCCTCGGGGTCGTGAATATAGGTGGCATAAAGTTCGTCTAAAGGCCAAGTGCCTGGTTGAATCGTATCGCCTTCCATGTCTTCGTTCCATTCAAAAGAGCGGCTGACATTGCCTTGCGCATCAAATGGAAATTCTGGTTGTTTGCCGTGTAAAAATATTACGTTGTGATCGCCACCAGCACAAGAATTACCACACCATTCAGTGCCTGGATAACAGACGAACTCACCTTCAACATTTAATTTTTTAATAGTATCGACTGCAATTTCCCAGCGATCTTTTGTGATCTGAAAATCATTTGCGGTATAGCCTAAAACATCAAGACCCGCGATGTCGCGCCCATAAGTTAAATTATAAACCGTATTGTTGGTGCCAACAGTGTCGTCAGAGTGGACGTGTAAATCACCAAAATAACTACGAGCACCAATCATATCGTCGGTGACTGTGACATAAAATTTTTGGCACTTAACTCCTGGGTATTGCGCCACGCTAGCACTAATAATTAACTCACCAGCAGTCTCCATTGGTAAGTCTTTGATGACGGCAAATGTCCAACCGCTATCAGCCAAGGCTAGTGATTTATTGTAAACTTGTTTACCGTTGAGGGAGGCATTAATTTCAACCGTTGCAGGCATATTAAAGCATGTATTTCCCCAAGAATCTTCGAGGCGTAGATGCAAGGGAAGTGTTTCGCCTTTACGCACCATACGTGAACCGACCATCACTAGTTGAGAAGGGCTGCCAGGCACTATGTCGATCACGATATCGCCTGGAATATCACAAAACCGTGAAGTGCCTAATGGATCAACATAACAACGAAAGCGAAATCCTTCTTCCACAAATGTTTGTACACGAGTACCAGGACCTCCTGATCGTTTGTCCCCTAGGCGGACAATAATGTGATCACCTGGTTTTACATAGCCATCCACAGTATCAACAATGATCGCTTTTTGAAATGGACGCTCGTGGCCTTTTTGATCGAATCGTACTTTCAGTGACTGAACAGTGGCAGGGCTTTGACCCGGTACACAATCTGCCGCTTGGTATTCTGCAGAAACATAATTAGCCGCTGTTGGATCAGTGGTTTGAAATAATGCCCAATCAGAATAAAATTTAAAAGTCGCTTTTAGCCATGCGCCGTCTGCAATGCCGGAAGCGCCCACCTCATAATCGAGAATTATTTCATCCCAGCAGCCCGCCACCAATGTTTTAGTATGACAGCTTACACTCCCCAAAAATGGCATGTTTTTTGTTTTTTCGTATAGCCCTTCTGGTGTGGTATAGCTTCCCAGTTTTTCTTTACGCTCTTTTTCTGTCATTTTTTTCATACTGAACCTTTTATCTATCGATTATCTGTAGACCTATCGATAATTTATCAATTGATCGATTGTTAATATTGAGAAAGTGCTGCCTCAGGGTTGATGGTGCGCTTACAGTGTCTATTAATGTCAGTGACTGCGTTGAAGATCTTATCAATAGCGCTGCTATGAAATTTGACCTTTGCCTGATACATCAATCGCTTGATCAG
>UOFL01000141.1_pt1 | contig 8892 bp, 8 predicted proteins | sample 1990081 | NCBI WGS metagenome assembly UOFL01 (sample SAMEA4728526, study PRJEB27164) | hydrothermal vent metagenome | biome: marine basaltic hydrothermal vent biome; feature: marine hydrothermal vent; material: mineral | place: Pacific Ocean | collected 2011-06-14/2011-07-23 | depth 1741 m | reverse complement strand
ATTCAGACCAACACGCAAGGTCAAGAAGTGACATTAAGCGCCTTTGCTGAATACAATCAAGAGCAGCAGGTCAAACGCAGCAACAGTCATAGGGATAACGATAGAAGTGACAGCCAAAGCCAAAATATTAAGTCAAGTCGAACAAAAGATACCGAATACTTTGACCACTCAAAAACACATAATCGCCGACGCGCTAAGCAATTTAATAGTATCACCCGCAATAATCAAACAAATCCAGGTTACCGTTGCGATATTAGTTTAATCCCCAGAGACACTCATTATCGCCCTCCCTTGCCAGCACTCCCTAGTGAACTCCCTATGACTTTTTCAGCCCGCATTGAGTCGGATGGCAAGTACGCTACACTGGATACCCAAGGCCGTTATCGTTTACGCAAATTACTCGATCTAGGGGATAGCGAACATACCCAGGCCATTAATCCTCCCCTGCGTATGATGCAACCTTATGCTGGCCCAATGCAACAGTACGCCTCAGATGCTGAAGGCAATACCCTACGCTCACTGCCTACCGGAATGCACTTTCCTTTGCAAGATGGTGATGAAGTGTTACTCAGTTGTTTAAACGGGGACCCAGACAGGCCCATGATCGTTGGTAGTCATTATGATGCAGCACACCACTCACCCGTCACTAATGTCAACCCATCCGAAAATAGACTGCGCACTAAAGCAGATAACGAACTAATAATGGATGATAAAGTAGATCACGAAATCATCAAACTACGCACTTACGAAGGGTATAATATATTACAGTTTGATGCCAAAAAGGCCGAACACATGCTCCGCCTGGCCTCAGAACAGGGAGCCATGCATCGCTATGCCAAACAAACCTATCACCATAAAAGCGGCGACACCCACGAAGAGCGCGTTGGCAATGACAGAATCCAGGTAGTGGAAAACAAAAGTTTTACTCAAACCAAAAATAAAGACATTCATCACCAGACCCCGACTGACTTGTTACAAAATGCCGGGACTAATATTATCCATGAAGCAAATGATAACATTGAAATCACCGCTAAAGAAAATCAAGTCATCGTGGTCGAAGACGAAAATATGGAAATCACTGTGGAAGGCCCCGGCGGTATGCGGGTGCATATCAAAAATGATGCGCTACACATTCAATCCGCAAAAGAAACCAGAATCGAAGGCAACGGCGGAGGAGACATCACCTTGCATCAAAGTGGTGGCGGGGTTTGTGTGACGGCAGGGGGTAATATCAAACTGTTTGGCAATGATATTCAGATCGAAGGCGACAATGGCGTCAGTTTAAACGGGACTGTGAGATATACTATTGGTTCAGGGGTGGTGCCTGCGCCAATTGTTGACCCGGCGCTACAAGTACAAGTTTTTGCGTTAATCAAGGCGGCGATAATGGGCAAGCCATTTGTTAAAATTTGTGAAGAAATGTCTAGTCCAGCCATCACTGCTTATGATTTAAACTAGAGTGAACCTCAGGTACCTATAAGAGACCTTGTTGGGGATGTTGTGTATGTGAGCCCAAAGGTAAGCGAGAAATTTAAGCAAGGAACAACCCAAGGTCACCTGAAAGTATACAGATCAAAATTGTCAACAATAAACAAAAAAGCCCCCGATCCGAAAGATAAATCTGGAAAAAAGACAATGGCCGTAACTGAAGAAAAATGGACTAGGAATGACAATGCCATTTACATAATCATGTGCTGGAAATTCAAATACATTGCCAAAGCAAGACACAAGCATACCTTTCAACAGTTAGAAGGCGCACCCAGTTCAAGAAAGCAAATTATCGAGGTACCGTCTAATCAATTAAAACATTTAATTAAAGAGGATTCAAAAACAACAGGCTCAAGCAACCCAGATAGACGCCCGCCTCATCTTGTTTACACTATAACCAAAGAATACAGAAAGAAAAATAAACAGACGAAACAAGAATATGACGTACAGGAAGGCACCTTGGATATAGGACTCAAAACCGCCGGAAAATTTATTCCTTTCCCTAATTTTGGCAAGATCCTTATTTTCACGGCCGTTGACAAGTTTCCTGAAAAAAAGAATATTGTGATTCAAATTCCGACTTTTCGGATTAAACAGCTCAACTATATTAAACAAACCGCCTACACCGGTATTTGGTTTAAAGTCTACGAACCCCCAATCAGTCAGGGTGTCTCGAGCACACTGGTCGCAGAAATTTTACCTAATTCACGCTTTATTCACGTGGGTAATACCTCTGATGGATGCGCGACAGTTCAAGGTACAGGGCAATATAAAAAATGGGACAAAATAGTGAAATAATTGGCCCTTGCTCTAATGTTTGGTATAAAAAATATTTTGGACGTGTGTTTGTTAAATCAAAGCCATCTAAAAAACGGGCTGATATGCAATTGGTACCTTGGATATTGTGAAGGATATTAAAAAGCCTAAGAAAACTAAAAAGTAGACAAGACCAGGCATAGTCTGGCCAAATGAATAGAGGATACACAACAAATGACCCACAAAATAAATCCAGGAAAAACAGAGCAAATGGCAGGTACACGCTTTACAAACTCCACTTCCAGTGATCGGTACCGCTCGACCAGCACCAAGCCCTCGCGTGCTAAAAGGATTTTGGTGCACTCAGTAATATTGAACATGCTAAGAACTGTAACGTTACTAATTTTCTTCCTCTTTGGCAGTCACAGTCTATGAAAGCGTCTACGACCTGCAATCAAATAATTGGACAATTATTGACAGAGGCCAAAGCAACTCAACGTAAGCTCTATGCCATCATTGACAGTGCAGTGCATCAAAAAATTCACCATCTTATTAAAAGGAATATCGCCAAGGAGAGTTATAGCAATTTATTTCATCACACAGACTTCAGTGAAATTGAAGATGCAGCCCCTTATTTGGTTCATCTCACTAAAGCAAATGCAATCTTACTTAATAAGATTTGGCGATACCCGTGGGGAATATTTTTAATCACGTCAGTTGAGCGTGATGAAATTGAGGCCCACCTTAGAACTAATTTATTTGCAGAAGACCCATTGGGCGAAGAGTTACTGTTTCGTTATTATGATCCGCGAGTGCTTCCGGTGTTTTTGAATAATAGTAGCGATGAAGAACGTCAGCTGTTTTTTGGGCCCATTGAAGAAATGTACGCACTGACAACCCAAAACACTCAGTTGAAGAGATACTCAGCTTATGAGTGGGACACGGCCGAATAATCTACTTTGATAGTTTTTAATAAAATAAATACTAGGTAATACAATGTTAATAATTTCAAAAAATCAATGGGCTAGTATGAAAAACTCTAAACTGAACGAGTTCTTCAAAATACTGGCTGTGGGAGTTCAAGATAGCTATCCCAATTATGTTCACCATTTAGATGAAACAGAACTGATTGCGGTGATTGCTAAAGTCGCCAATAAGGCTCAAACATTCCAATTTGAAAGCAATCGGGATTTAGAATATTTTGTTGAATTATCGATTAAAATGGGAACTTCGTTTGACCAAGATCCGCTGCTTCCCTGGGCTGAAAAAATCCTATCAGGCTCAAATGACCCCTGGCGGACCATGAATATTTTGCACAAGAGAACTCATTTCCATGTTGAATACATACTTGGAGTAAATACTGTCTTGCCAATCCTGCCTTACCAACGCTTTAAACTTCGATGGTTAGAGACTGTTAATAACATTACAAGTTTCAGAAAACTCTCTAAAATCCTAGCCGACATATGGCCACTTAAATATGAAATTAGTCATGCCCATTTGAACGAAATTTGGGAACATAAACACACATTAAAATTTCTATCCAGGAACGAAATAGTAGTATTAATTTTTTTATTGGGTAGTGATTTTGAATCAAATCCTTTTTTTCCTTGGTCTACAAATCCAGACTTCTCCTCACAAGCGGTATGGATGCACCTGGATCAAGCATTAAAAAGCACTTCAATAAGGATATAGAAATGGCAACAAACGATAAAAATGATGCCATGGTTGAATTTGAGTCTGCCAATGAAATCATTTGCGAAACCTGCCCCAACAAACGAAGCCCTGTTTGTAAAAATGACGAAGATGCAATGGAAAAATCCTGCGGGGTTGAGAAAAAAGAAAACCGGAAATTTATAAACAAGCGTCTAAAAATCAACGAAAAACGAACTCGGCGCGCCAAGAAAAAACGAAAAGAACCCACCTTGTTAAAAGTGAGAAATAAAAACTGGAAAGATAAGCATTGCCAGAAATTGCTTTTCAACACAAACCCTGAAAGCTACAAAAAAAGAATGGACGAAATGCAGAAAGCTGCAGATGAGATGTTGAAAGACTATAAAGATATTATTTCTGACATTATTAAAGAATTGATAAAAAGGGGGATACTCAAGAAAGCAAGATCGACTCTGTTGAAAGGCCTTGTGGTTATAGGCTGCGGTGGAGTTGGTGCCGTTATCGGGTTTTTTTTTGGAGGGGTTGGTGCGGCTCCAGGTGCAGTGGCGGGTGTGACAATCTGCGGCAGTGCGGCGGGATGGATCACAGTTACAGAGGGATTTATAGGGTCAGTACAAGCTAAAAAAACGTATGATCGACTATCCAAAGAATTTAAAGAAGATCTTAAAAAGTTTAAAAAACTAAAAAAGGAAGTCGTAGAATTTCGTGAAACAATTAATAACAAACAAAAGGCAAAAGCATGGGAAAATAAGAAACTCAAAGAGATGGAAGCTGCGGCAATTGCAAACCCCTGTTTAAAAGCACGTGCTTGCAAATTGGTATCCTACGCACGAGGAAAAGAAACTGCAGATAAAACTAAAATTCCTGATGACATCCGAAAAAAATCAAAAGGAAAATTGGGGTCTACTAATAGTAAAATGGATTCCACATTCCAGCTCCATGACACACGCAATTGTTGCCCAGGCCAAACAGGTCATCATTTGCTATTAAATGACTGGCTCTCTGACAGCGATTGCACGAACTATAATAAAGACGCAGCGCCTACGGTCTGTGTTGTCGGTTATAACCAGCACATGGGAAATCACAAAACCATTCATGATGAGACAAATGATGCAATTGAAAATATGCTTGGAAAGTCTCCTAGTTGTCAAAATGGATTTACCACTAAATGTGCGATTGAGGTTGCGACAAAAGCGCACGGTAAAGCATTTAAAGAAAGTAACTGTGACCCCAAATGCATCAAATTCCAGTTGGAACAATATTACGATAAATTAAGCTGTTCTAAGAAACTACAGCCAACGCATGGCGGCGGCGGCAAAGTGTGGAATGCCAAAAAACAAGAGTGGGTTCTAAAAAAAGCACCGACACAACCGACAGACCAATCAAGAGGCTCAGGAATATAGTTTTCCTTAAAATATTTAGAGTTCTCTCTAACAGGCAACTGACCACAAGGAATTAACCATGACAGATGAAAAACATCAAGGGCTCGAAAACGGCATTATCACCGGTGCTGGCATTGTAGATAAAGAAACTTTTATGTTTATGGTGCACAGTGATGAAACGATTAAAGATGATCAGGGCAAGAGTGTTTGGGGGGATCTGGCCCCTCCCGTTAAACTGATTGCGCATAACACGAAAAATAATACCTGGGGTTGGCTTGAAATCGCAAATGATGGCTTTGAACATGGCGGGCGCGGCGGTGCGTTCGCCGGCGGTTATATCCAGGGACAAAAACGCGCCCTAGTGGTAAGTCGTCGTGGTGAAGTGGCATACTTTGGATTTGCGGGTGTCAATCACAGAGAAGATCGTATTAAAGTCATTATGCTCGGTCATGGGCCACGCTTGCTCGGTGAACACTTTTATGTGGCGGGTTCTTATCGCCGTATTGCCAAACGGGTAGCCTCCAACCAGTGGCAGGCCTTTACACCTGACCCAACACGCAATGTAGAAAATGATATTATGGATGAGTATCAATTTACTAGCCTAGATGGTTTTAATGAAAATGACATTTATGTCTGCGGTGGTCAATACAACTTATGGCATTTTGATGGACAAAACTGGACACACATTAATGCGACGGTTGATTGGTCGATGAATGCCATTCATTGTTGTGCCGAGGATGGCCTGGTTTACATTGGCGGGGCCAATGGCGAGGTATTAGCTGGAAATATCAAACAAGGTTGGACGGAAATAGTGGGGCCGGATGCAAAAGGCGAAAATAAAGACATCGGTACCATTGATTTTATTGCCAAGTACAAAGGCACTGTCTACATGATGACCTATAATTATTTTTGGCAACTTGATGAGAATAATGAGCAAGTTAGTGTGCGTTTCGACGGTAAAACCGTACCCAACTCGTTTGGTTATCTTTCAGTCAATGCCGGCCTGATGATGATGGCAGGCCCTTTTGACGCGTTTGTGTTTGATGGTAAAACCTGGACATCGCTTATTGGCGGCCTTGATCGTGGAGTTCGTTTAGCCGGCATGATGATTGAAGAGCACTCTCATCAATTGGAGCAAGGTATCGATATCGCGTCGAATATGGAAGATAGCTTAGACAAATAACCAAGTGGCATCCGGCATAGAGGTGACATGAATTTAGGTGTTTGTGTGGAACCTTGGAAGCTGTTGTTCTGATGATAAGGAAAACTTTTAAGCAGGGAACCTGCAAGAAATTAAGTACCGATACAGAGCGCAGTGGCGGAGTCATGCATAGGGTTCTGCCGCAAACAGCGATCAAGCTTGTAATAATATCCTCGACACTTTGAGTTTTTACGAAGCTAGAGCATAGAATTGGTCTCCTGGCGACAACACCTCACCACGCGTTTTTCGCCTTTGTCCTTTCTTAAGCATGCGTAGGGTCTAGCCGAACAAACTGCATATTTCTCCGGTAGTTTTTCGAGTTGGCCCCATGAATACAGGAGGTTAAGGTACTTTTTATTTCCCATTTTCAGTTGAAATACTAGGGTGTTTTTTGGGAAAAGTGAAAACTCCATAACCCATTGAAATAACGAATATAAGGTCTGGCTTTTAGCATTCCTTATCGCCGAAATATGCAGTTTGTTCGGTTAGAACCAAGGATGTAAAAAGGCACGGAAGTTATATAAACACGCGCTTTGACTTTCTTGGTTTTCGCTTTCATGCAAGAACGGTACAGGATAAACAAGGCGTCAGTCGGAAAGCGCTGAACCGAGCAATCAAAAATTTCAACGTTAATCGGAACACACAAATCACACTAGAAGATATCGCTCAAACGATGTAGAGCCTTGTCCTCCTCTTTTTTGTGCACTAGGATATCGTTTTTGCAAACGATTTTAGATAAGAATAGCTGGCTGAAGCGAGAGTTTCACGTCCTTTTCTGTGAGTCATAAGGGGAAAGTTCCCTTAGGCCATTCGACCCTCCATTGAAATAACGATGGGTTATCCACATTCCTACCTATCGTCACTAATATCATAGCCGCGTCCTTTGTCGTAACCTCGTGGCAGCATCTTGTCATGCAAAGATATATTTTCGTCAAAATAATTTTGTAACGACGTTCTATCGCCTGTAGTAGAGCGAACTAGTGCATCTCGAAAGTACTTAGGTTTCCCAACAAACATTCCTCGTGATCGATGCCCAGACTGATGTATTAGATAAGCGGAAAAAACAGCAATCGCTCTAGTATTTCCGTCAGGAAATACTAGATTTTCCAATATCTCAGTAATATGTTTTGTTAGTTTTCCTGTGAAGATTAATGAGGGAATATTTTTAAGGTAATTGTCTTTCTTCAGTTCTTTAAAAGCATATTTTGTTCTAGCATCCATATTCATCGCTGATTGTGGATGATAGGGATGGGGATGGGGTATTCAACACTATTGCCACTTAATAATGGCTCTGGCTTGGTAATCCCTATAGTGCGGGGCTTCCCCGCCCAGTCATAAAGATCCTGAAAGATAATATGATGAATTTTTTTTAATGCCTCATAATCTAGTGGTGTAGGGAAAGGTTGGCGCTGCAATTGTTCGATACGCCCTGCGCTAGCAAGTCTCTCTCGTAAATTAAGCTCTTCCTTATTTGTAATGTCCAAGCGGTTTTTTAATATATCTGTGCCAGGTATTAAGTAAGGGTTTTTCGCCAAGATTAAGGGTGATCTTTAAGACCAAGATCCATAGTCAATAAAATATGCATTGCTTCATCATCAGTAATTTCACCATTTTTTGCTTGGCGCATCACTTTTTTTGCTTTTTTCATAAGCTCATCAGGCACAGGACCATCACACACATTAACAATATCAAAGGCGAGATCTGCACTATCTCTTTTGGTAGGGGCAACCCAAGGTGTCTTACGATTAGAAACACTCATTAGAACCTCTAAAAGAACTATTCACAATTGCTATAGTATACCACATAACACATAAATATGTTTATATTAAATGTAATACAACATCAATAATATCAACATGTTAGATCTAAATACTTGTCAGAGGACTTACGCGACCTAGGCTATTACCTCATACCATAAACTGAAATATAAGTGACCACTAAAACATACAAAGGCGCTAGATGTTTTAACTGGTTCTGTCGTAAACTGGCCTAAAATAATAAATCCTGGTACTCTTTAGCCATCAGTAGGGAGTAAGTTAATGGTGATCTTGATACGTCTAAGGTTCTTGCTATTATAGCTTTTGGTGCCTACTGTGTTAGCACCAATTTCATCTCTATTACTCAGTGAATAGGCAAGAGTCCAACAAGCGGATTGTAAGATCATTTCTTAATTGAAATGACGGCCTTTGAAACTGATCATACTTTGCTTTTTCACGATAGTGAAGTATTAAGAACGCAAAACGTATCAGAGTTCATCAGCTTCTGCCAGTTTGCGACATAACCGCATTGATACTATCTCAGCTGACCCAGCTTTCGCCAATTTATTGAGTTGCACCTACAAGTTGAAATCACATTCAAATAGTTTTGCAAGACTTTCGTTTATTAAATTACCAC
>UOFL01000045.1_pt1 | contig 9017 bp, 7 predicted proteins | sample 1990081 | NCBI WGS metagenome assembly UOFL01 (sample SAMEA4728526, study PRJEB27164) | hydrothermal vent metagenome | biome: marine basaltic hydrothermal vent biome; feature: marine hydrothermal vent; material: mineral | place: Pacific Ocean | collected 2011-06-14/2011-07-23 | depth 1741 m | reverse complement strand
ATTTAAAGTTAATACAGGCTGTAGAGAGGCAGAAGTCTGTAATTTACGATGGGACTGGGAAAAACGAATATCCGAATTGAATTCATCAATATTTGTTATCCCTGGTTTATTTGTAAAAAATGGAGAAGATAGAATTGTTGTTTTGAATGACGTTGCTCGTGATGTTATTGAGCGATCGCGCGGAGAACACCCTGACTATGTATTTACCTATAGATCACTCCCTGTTACTAAAATCAATAACAGCGGATGGAAGACTGCCCGAAAAAAAGCTAATTTAGTCCATGTCCGCGTACACGACCTGAAGCAGGCTTTTGGACAACGTCTAAGGGCAGTAAAGGTTTCTCTTGAAACACGAAAAGTACTTTTGGGGCATAAAAACGGCGACACCACTACCCATTACTCAGCTCCTGAGCTTAAGGAGTTATTCGAGGCCGCAAACAAGGTATGTGATAAAAATTGTCCGATTCAGTACTATTTAACAGACTCCAAATCTTGCAGAAAGCGTAGTAAACAGCTCTGCCAGTTAAATACACGTGATTAAGGTTCATTTTTAGTGTTGTAGACAACCTTATAGTTTGCTTAACGCATTAAATATAAACTTAAATCTTGACAAAGTTTATTTATTATCTTATAAACAAACTATGAGTATAGGTAATGAGACAAAAATAAACAAACTTCTAAAGGATTGGCCTTCAGGCGCAGTTTTCTTATCATCATGGCTTTCTAATAATGGAATATCCAGTCAATTATTAAACCGCTACAAAAAGGGCCAATGGCTCACTTCCCTAGGGACTGGCGCTGTCATACGTGCTGGCGATAAAGTTGATTATCACGGAGCCCTTTATGCGCTACAAAAACAGGCCGGATTAAGCGTGCATGCAGGTGGGAGAACAGCCTTATCACTGCTTGGCAAAGCCCACTATTTAGAAATAGCTGCGGCAACAGTAGTGCTATTCGGACATGAAAAAGAGAAGCTTCCCGCATGGTTTAAAACACATGATTGGACGATAAAACTTGATTACTACGCAACATCATTCTTGCCTTGCGATCTTGGTTTGGTGGATTTGGAATTCAACAATTTTTCACTAAAGATATCTTCTCCTACAAGAGCCATGATGGAGTGCTTGTATCTTGTGCCGAAAAATCAAGAGCTGATGGAATGTTATGAACTAATGGAAGGCCTCAATAATTTAAGACCGCAATCTGTTCAAGAATTATTGGAACAATGTACATCAATAAAAGTAAAACGCTTATTTATGTATCTGGCTGAAAAGGTTGATCACAGTTGGGTTAAACATCTTAATATGAAGAAAATAAAAATGGGAACAGGAAAACGTAGCCTCGCGAAAGGCGGAGTTTACATCGATAAATACAAAATAACAGTGCCTAAAGAATTAGAGAAAAATGAAAAACCAAACCTATAGAAAGCAAGTTCAATTACTACTGGATGTCCTGCCAGAAGTCGCCAAAGAGTCATGCTTCGCCCTGCATGGAGGTACGGCCATTAATCTTTTTGTACGAGATTTACCAAGGCTTTCAGTTGATATTGACCTGACCTATATTCCCATAGAAGACCGCCCTACCACATTAAGTAACATCAGCTCAGCTCTGGTTCGAATTAAAAACCATATTGAGAAAATATTACCCAATATGCGTATTCAGCATAAAGAAGACATAGGAAAACTGATCGTGTCCTCGCAAGGAGCTGAGATTAAAATCGAAGTTAACCTGGTTGGCCGCGGTATAATATCAGAGTCGGTGACAATGGTGCTGTGTGACAAAGCTCAAGACGAGTTCAAAGCCTTTGTTGAAATGTCGATTGTGCCACTGGGACAATTATACGGCGGTAAAATATGCGCTGCACTGGACCGTCAACACCCAAGAGATTTGTTTGATATTAAATACCTACTGAAGAATGAAGGTTTTTCTGATGCGGTACGTAGAGGGTTTCTATTCTGCCTGCTAGCCAGTGACCGCCCCATAAATGAGATCATTACTCCAAATTTCCACGATCACCATAAAGCAATGGACAATCAATTTGCAGGCATGAGTGATGAAACATTTTTATATGAAGAATTTGAAGCCACCAGGGAAACACTGGTAGAGGTGGTACATAAAAATCTTACTGATAACGACAAAGAGTTTTTGCTCAGCGTGAAAAATGCAACTCCCGATTGGAGCCTCTATGATTTTGAAAAATACCCTGCCGTACGGTGGAAGCTTCAAAATCTACAAAAACTAAAAACAAACAATCCGACTAAACACAAAATACAATACAACGCTTTGGAAGAAAAATTGAATGGGTAAATCAATTCATGGCAACCACAAAAAAAGATCACTTCTTCGGATAATATAAGATAGAATTATAGTCATTACGGTGACTATGAACTAATAACTCCCATAGATCGCTTGCCGGACTTTTGCCGAACATAGCTCACTATCGTTCTGCATAGCGCTGAATTTCAATAATAATCAACGCAGGCACACCCCTACTATTCAATCACTTAGAAACCATTACAAAGCTACGAACCGAGCGGTCGCACGTTCGACAAAAACCCACGGAGGGGGGTTTGAAATAACGAGCCTCCGTAAGGTGGCGAAGAATCGTCGGTCAAGCACTGACAACCCGAAGGGTCGACTCCATATCGATCAAAAACCCCCAGTTTATCAACACTTCATATCCTAACGAAATAATAATCGGAAACGCAACACTGAGTTCCATAACAAAGAGTCATCTCTTTATATCACTCTCCTTTCACACGACAGCGTATAAAACACGGCTCAAGTAATCACCCACCCCGGGATCATTATTGCTCGGGAGGAGCCGCCACTAGAATAGGGTCAATCATCGATCGTGTGCACGTAATAGAATTTTGTACAGATCCTTCGGCTTGTGCAATATTGCTATTAGTTACGTTTTCACCAAGAATATTTAACTCTCTAATTGCCTCTTGCCATTTTGGAAGGAGCGAAGCTAGAGCACCGGTTTGATTCCCTAACCCCGCTAATATTGTTTTTTCTTGTTCCTCCAATTGACGTATTAGTATCACCAATTTTTCAGTGAAATTTTCAAATTTGTTTTTATGATCCCTCGGAATCTCACCATTTTCGCTTGCCTTTTGGCATGCGGTTAAGATCAAAGTTACTAGTGAAAAAAGATTATCGAATACTTGAGACATAGTAATACCTCTCCTTAAAAAGCTTTTACAATTTTAGACATCGATCGAATAATCGATACCAAGTAACGTCGATTGATCTTTGCAGCGCGTTTTTTTTGTTCATTTGTTAAGTTACCGTTGAAGGCGTTTACTAGTTTTTGGTGACTAACGACAAGCACTTGCAGCGAGACGGCTAACACGTCAGGCTGTGATGACTGCTCTAAACGTATCCAATCGCCCTCATAAATTTCACTGATCATTTGACGACGTCGATCATACAATAGACTCTTACGTTGTTGACTCGATAAGCGCCTGTATCTACCTCGAGCTCGTGTCGTTTTTTGTCGAATAATGCCGTTCAATATTGGTCTATCCCTTTTTACGTAACGAGACAAAAGACTCTGAAACGATTGCTCGATGAGAGGCGCCTGCTTTTTCAAGACCTCACGTATATTACTAACAATCCTTTTATTACGATTAATTGATCGTACTAGGTCAGCGAAATTTCCAATCGCCGTTAACTTAGCAGTAAGCGCTTCCTCATCGATCTTGGTGAGTTTCTTTTCCCGATATTTACTCAGTTTTTTCCGAAGGCCCAACAATTTATCACTTAATTTTTCTAGCTGTTTTTTTGAATCATACTTTTTATCTACCAGTAGCTTTGATAATATATCTTGATAAGACACCAATACCCCGATTAACGTTACCAGCGATTGTCGAGGCTGCATAAAGTTTTTTGCCACTTCAAATGATTTCGCACTAAGTAACACTTTACAATTAGAATGTGCTCGAACTGATTTTTTACAGGCTAGTCGCTTTTTAATTTCGTTATCCGACAGGCAGCGATTTTGTGACCGAATAATGAAAACCTGAGCGTCAGGGTCGCAGTGTACTCTTGTTGCCATAAAGTGCACAAATAAATCGAGTTTCACTTTGCCCAGTCTCGCATAGAAATCACGCGTCACAATCATCGTTTCCTCGAGAAGAATCGAAAATGTGTCGGCGTCTTCTTTTAACACTTGGCCTTTACCACTACACCCGCTTAGCAGAAGAGTGAAACTAAGCACCATTACAATACGCATCATAAGCTTCTCCGTGTGGACCGCGCAATTTCAATATACAGTGTTCAATAACTGAATTTAATAAAAGTCGTCGCCTGTATGCTTAAGCATCATTTCACAGGTGCTCAAGTACCGATGCGGTTTAATTAATGTCGCTACATTGTCTTAAAGAGCAATCACGATAGTTCTTAAATAAGGGAAAAAGAATGTGCAATGTTTTGATATGACACTACCAACTGTCCATGATATCACTGCACGTATTAATTAAGCCCCTTCTCAACCCGTCTATTGGAATATAAATATTTCACAACTAAGTATTAAATACAAGAGCTATATTATTTGGTATACCTACGCTTAACATAAGTCACTGCAACACTACTCTGCAAGTCTTCCGTTTAGTACAGAGACTTTTAACTAGCCAATTCTATTCTTGAAAGTACTACAAATAATCAGCATAGCCTTTTGTACGATAACTCTGTTATGGTAATTATATGCAGAGAGTAATTTAATTTGCATTAATTGATGCTGATGAGTGAAATCATCGGTTAGCTATCTCTAGACGCAGTAGACGAAAATGTTCGCTGCTTTGTCCAGCGATACAGCGAGTTAGTGACCATCCATAAATAGATATTTGACTGAAATACCTATTTATGGATGGTCACTAGCTATACGCTTACACCTTAAGAGTTAAGTCAAACAATAGGTTCAATTATTAATTATTTTGACGTTGAAATGAATCCTAAATAAAGGAGCAAATAGATGAAATTTTACAGAGTAATTATGTCTTCAGTAATCGTTGTCATTTTCTTTTCGCAATTCACAGCAGTAGAAGCCGCGAAAGCCAAAGAAGTTAAGATTAAAAAACAATTCATCATAGACCTTATTAAGAAAAAGAAGGCCCTCGAAATGCTGGTCAATAGGTCTAAAGGCCTTACTCTCATTCATCATATCGATACGGATGGTTATACTTCCATTACTTCTAAACATTTATGCAAGAACTCTTTAATCAAAGAGTTAAAGTATATTAGAGAAAGACTCGTGTCTCAAGTTACATACATTGACGAAGAGGGAGCAACTGAACTCTGGTGCAAGTATCAAGGGGAACAAGTTAAGTGCGCTTTTGGGCAGACAGGAGAAGGATTCACGACCACAGAGTTTTGGTTTGACAAAATTGCAAACAGCGTAACTTTAAGAGTCGTTTTTATTCGAAATTCCACCTATCGCCAGGAGGCTAAGGAGAAAAGTTTTTCTCAAAAAAGTTACAATTCTAACAAGAATAAAAAGTGTGCAAATTAATTTCTATTATAAATTAAAGCTCTCAAAAACAAAATTGGGCTCAGAGCACAATTATTTCCAATATAAATGATATGTGCGATTCATAGACTTCGTTTCAATTTGTAGTAGCTCAGACCCTATCTGACAGTCGCCCGTTTCTTAGGGTGTCTGTTGGTTTAGATTTGAGTTAAGTTCTTTGCTGCTACTCACTAAATTCGTAATTGCTATATCCCGTAAAACCAAAGTGTAGTGGTAAAGCGACTTTATTCTGCCTGTCCTTCATACACCTCATGAACGATATTGTTCTGATCAAGTCATTCCGGACACTTTCTTTAGAGCATTTTCATAATGAATAGGTGACTGATCACCATTCGCTGTATGCAGTCTCTCAAGGTTGTAATACCTCATGAACGCTGCGACATCTTTTGTCATACCCACCTGATTTGGGGCGACAGGATTGAAGTTCTGGTTTAATAAATTATCAGTGACTTCATCGCTGTGTTTTTTTTGTGGTGACCTTATACGCGATACGTTGCCTCACCTTCAAACGCAATGTTTTCATCACACTGCGAACTTTATAACGACCAATCTCAAAACCTTCCTCAAGCAAAGCCTTCATCATTTCACGATTACCTAAGCTCTCGCGGCTTCGCTTAAATAGTGCTTTAACACGTCGATGAAGATGCAATGTTTGTGAGCGTCTAACCAACTACCCCTTGCAGATGATCGGGCACTTCCCGACTAACTCCCTCTGTCGAGATTAGTCATCAACTATTGGAAGCTGGTGTCCATTGAAAATATATTTTCAAGCAAACTTACAAATTTGTTTCAGGTCTGGATTTAGAAAAGCATTACGGATGATTATTAGTAACTTTAAAAACTCATGGCACATTTATTTATTGTGGTGGCGAATAAATTTCCCGACGATATACCTGGCTGAAATAGCACCTTTATGACGACTATCAAGCACATGACTTCTATTATCTCCCATAATAAAATAAGTGCCTTTTTTAATGATCCAGGTTTTGTTGTCGCTCCTTGATGGAACACCACACCACACGTTCACGTTTTGGTGACTGGGAGCTTGATACAGTGATTGGAAAAAATCATATGCAAGCGCTTGTTACAATAGTGGAACGTAAGGCCCGGTTAACTCTTTCCATGAAAGTCATACGCAAGACATCAATGTGTGTGACTCACTCGATTATTGAGCTACTCACTCCGTTCAAAGAATGGGTTCATACATTAACCGCAGATAATGGTAAAGAGTTTTCAGGGCACATTGAGATTGCTAAAACGTTGGATGCTGAATTCTACTTTGCTCACCCATTTTCATCATGGGAGCGAGGCTTAAATGAAAATACAAATGGATTATTACGGCAATATTTCCCAAAGAAATGTGACTTTACCACGATCACTCAACAACAAGTGCAAAAGGCCGTGGATAAACTAAACAGTCGTCCCCGAAAATGTCTTGGGTTTAAAACACCAAATGAGGTATTCTTCGGGATTTAGTCATTAGTTGCACTTAAGGATTGAATTCACCATGCCTTATAATTAAATTCAGCTTAGTTATCGACACTATTGGTAAGATAAATGAAACGACGGTCTCGTCGTTTTATAAAGTCGAACGAACGTTTATTTTTTTGTGACTCCTCAAGTTCCTCGATAATATGCGCATATAAAAAATCTTCATGCACCGGTTTTGAAAAGACTTCCTGTAAACTCAAATTATGTTTTTTATAATAATTACTTCTTTTTGAAAATGCAGGGATATCCGGGACTGGCTCCGATTGGTCCATGAAAGTACAAATAAGAGACCACTCTAATTGAGCAATATCCCGGGACGTAGCAGCTATTGCGACCTCTCTTAAACGGCGACTTTCGTTCTGCGGTACCTTATTGGCCCAAAGATAATTAGTTCGATGGATTCCTCCAAACTGCATAATATGTACGTTTGGATGGCAGTGTATATCTTCAAAACGTAATGTAAAGGAAGATCTATTCCATTTAGCTGGAAACAGTACTGTACCCGCAGTACGATTAAAGACGAAATAACCCGTACTTTTTAATCTCACGCCTAAAGCCAAGGGCACTAAACCAATTATAAATAAGGTTAAAATAAGGCTATATGCAGAACCATCACCAACTAGTAATTCTACGAACAAACCTACAATGGGCAGGATTAAGAATGTCCCCCCTCCTGTCATTAGCCTATCTCGTAGATCGCTGATAGCTGGAAGTAAAAGTAAGTTACCATCAGTCTCGTATGAATAAGACCGAACATTACTTAAATCATCAGCATTTAACGTATGATTGCGATATGGTTTATACAACCGAAAAAAAGTTTTTTTTGCATTTTTTAAGTTTTCGGTGACGTTATCAGTCAATTCGATCCCTTTAAGGTAAATATGCATAACGACGTTTCCTACTATTTTTTTGTCCAAATTCTCAAGAATTGTGTATTTAGTACTGTTAATGATCTTGCAAATGACCAACCTATATTTTTGGTTCTGTCGCAAACAGCGACCAAGCTTGTAATAATATTGTCGGCACTCGGACTTTTTACGGAGCTAAAGCATAGAATTGGTCTGCTGGCGACAACACCTCATCACGCATTTTTTTGCATTTGTCCTTTCTTAAGCATACGAACAAGCTCAATACCAGCCAATGTTTTTGAGCCACGGTGAAACTATTAAACCCAAGCATTAGTTTAGTTTTCCGTTTTATAAACCGGTGATCTTGTTCAATGATACTATTCAAGTATTTGCACTGGCTGATATTGAGACGACGATGGGTTTCGTTATTATAGCTTTTGATGCCGGCTTTATTAGCACCAGTCTTATCGATGTTGATCAGACTGGGTTGCCTGTTTCTGCCAATCGCCTTACAAAGAAAATGCAATGTAGCCTTTTTATCAAATTTCGCCGTGAGTAAAAAATCAAGGACGCTATTCTTTTTATCGACAGCACGATAATAGTAACGCCATTGGCCTTTTACTTTAATATAAGTCTCGTCTAATCGCCAGCGGCTCCCTGCACGCTTCTTCTTTTTGTGAAAGGCTTTTCCCAGCGCTGGCGATAATGAACGACCCAACGCTAAATGGTACTGTGGTCGACCTCAAATCCCCGTTCTTGCATCATTTCTTCAATGTCCCTGTCCTCAGTGAATAGCCAAGAGTCCAACGAACGGACTATAAGATCATCTCTTTATTAAAGTAACGACCCTTAAAATTCACCATTAATCACTCACTACTGATAGGTTGAAATTGCTAAGAGTAGCAGAATTCATTATTCTAGGCCAGTTTGCGACAGAACCGCAAAATTGAGTTAACACATTTCATTTTTGTGACTCCTCAAGCTCCTCGACAATATGCGCTAGTAAAAAGTCTTCATTCACCGGTTTTGAAAAGACTTCCTGTAAACTTAAATTGTGTTTTTTGTAATAATTACTTCTTTCTGAAAAAGCGGGAATATCAGGGACTGGCTGCGATTGATCCATAAAAGTGCAAATAAGAGACCAA
>UOFL01000013.1_pt1 | contig 9161 bp, 7 predicted proteins | sample 1990081 | NCBI WGS metagenome assembly UOFL01 (sample SAMEA4728526, study PRJEB27164) | hydrothermal vent metagenome | biome: marine basaltic hydrothermal vent biome; feature: marine hydrothermal vent; material: mineral | place: Pacific Ocean | collected 2011-06-14/2011-07-23 | depth 1741 m | reverse complement strand
TAGTAAAATTTGCTGAGTAAATTGGTTTAAGTCTCAAAATATCAAAATTAGAATCACTTACTTACTTCAATTGACTTGTGCGATTTTTCTTTAATTCACTTGCCTCTGAAGGAATATTAATCGCCTCACAAAATAACATTTCTTTTGCCCGACGCAAAAATTAAAAAGCTTTAAATTATTGTGATTTACTGTTCGTTTTTCTTCCACTGTTATTATTGATTCCTAACCATTTTGCTATCTACAAACTTTTGCACGTCTAGCCATACAAGCTGCATGTCGCCTAATATCTTTTGCATTTTTAGCAGGCTCACATTTAATTGGACAGGATTTTTTTGCTGAATCTTTTTGCCGATTATTATTGGAACCTGCAAACGTAGATGAACTGAAAAAGACAACACTCAATAGAAATAAAGTCATCACCAAACCAATAGCCATAAGAGGGTTTTTGTGTATTCTGCGTTGAGTATTATTGCTCATTTTTTATTCCTGATTGATAGACAGTATTTTAGATAGTTACACATAATATTACTCTTCATTGCTGAACCTTGGCTGAATAAGCTCAAATTTTCGACGCAAAAATTTCAATGAATCTACAAATTAATCGAACAACTTATGTGTGGTCACTTATTAGTATTAGCTATCGTGTGTGATACACCTAGGCGTTACTAAAAAATAAATCCTTAAGGTAAATACAGCGCTAACAGCCGATTGCAATAATCGAGTAATTCGGTATTGCCATGTTTCTTCGCCCCTTTTTGCAGTATATCAACCTTGCTTAAAAGCATTGCTATTGCCGCTAATTTATTATTCTTTGAAAGAGTCGAGTGTCGAATAGTTTTATCAATCGCCGCTACTCGAAAGCGGTCCATCCCCCAAAACTTTCTTGAAAGCTGATCCTCATGCCCTCCAACCTTATAAATTTGAGGCGACTCAATAAACAAAACAGGCAAGAATGCACACAAACGCAACCAAAGCTCATAGTCCTCACACGCCTGATACGACTCGTCGAACAGCCCCACTTGCTCTAAAATATTTTTTTCAATTAATACTGATGAGGGCGAGATGACACACAAAGGTAAACACTTTTGAAATATTTCTCCCCCAAATTTTTGATGTTTTTTCATTTGATTAACACGCGTACCATTTCGTATCCAAATCTCTTCAGTATGACAAATTTTAAATTCAGGCTCCTTTAATAATGCTTCGCATTGAATTTTAAGTTTACTATCAAGCCAAGCATCATCTGAGTCAAGAAATGCTAACCAATCTCCCTTTGATTGTTTTATGCCTAAATTCCGTGCTGCGCTCACCCCTTTATTGTCCTGATATAGATAAACCACTTGTGGATATTTTTGTTGAATCAGTTCCTGCGTGTTATCAGTCGAACCATCATCAATCACTATAATTTCTGCGGCAGATTGTGTTTGCGCCAACACTGAGTCAAGTGCACGTGACAACGTTGAAGCCCTATTAAAACTCGGTATAAGCACTGAAACTTTAATCATAAGTGACATATAAATTTTGAACTGGGAACACATTATAGTCGACCTATAACAAGAACACACTACACTTACCAACGGAGAATGGAATGAAACCACTAAACCTTCCAGTACTAGTCACTAGTTTGGCAGCAATACTCTGCGTCTCACACTCTTGGTCAGCGCCGCCAAAAATTCCGATCAATAAACTTAACGTGACCTTAAAACTACCAAAACCGGACCTTGTATTTGGTAAGATCCAACTAAAACTCACCAACAAATGTCAACGCTTTAAACCCGCCATTGTGGCCACTGTTCGTGTTAGAAATATCGGTAAAGTCGCAAGTCCTGCTAAAATGAATGTGGGAATGGTGAACGCAAAGGATATGCACCCTGTAGGCTGGGGAAATGGTAAAGGATTCAAATCTATCCGTGCTGGACATTACATTATTGTCACTTTTCCTATTTTTTACTTAGTCGCAAATCCAGGACATATACCAGGAACACATACATTTAAATTCCGTCTTAACAGCGCCAAGTGGATTAAAGAAAGTAACTATAATAATAATTCCCATCATACATCAATCACCATACCTCGAGGGTATTGCAAACCGAGACTAGGCCTTACGTTCAAAAAACCAGATCTCATTCCGATATTATTTAAACCAATGACTGGCAAAGTCGCAGTGCGAAATATCGGTGCCGCTAATGCAGGTAAAAGTTTATTACTGATTAAATGTTCTGCAGCTCAAGCGGGAGGTTGTGCAGAGAATACAGCGATGAGTCCTTACATTAATCCTGCTTACCCGAATTATGTCGTGGTAAAAATACCCGCTTTGGCACCTGGGCAAGTGTATTCACATATCTTAAAATTTTGGAAGAGTCTAAAGTGGAAAAAAGGAAAGTATCGTTTTATCGCTAAAGCAGATGGGAGCAACATTATTGCTGAATCTAATGAGGGTAATAACACCACATTTTCATGGTTAGCAAAATAAAACCTTAAACTAGAGGGTTTGTTATTCAAACCCTCTATTCTTTGTTCTTTCAACCCTAAAACGTTATAATTTCGTTATTGTTAAATAACAATAGAAATCCTCAATATAATTCTATGCCACTGCTATCTGCTGTTTATACAAATTAGCTATAATATGAATAGTGCTAATAGATATAAAAATTTGCTGGAAGAATAGAGATAAAAAATTGGGCTACTATAAAAATATAATACGCAGAATACTCTAAATTGCATCACTCAACTAATTCGCGGAATTGACATATAACCTTATGGATACTATTTTTAATCAAACAAGCCAGTCTGCAACAGCCGCATGGCTAAGCACTTTGTACTTGATTGTCATTTACATCATCGTCGGATTAGCCATTGTTGCGACTCTTTATTTTGTTGTATTACGCAATGAAAAAAAGCGAAAAATAAAAATGGCCTGGGCCTTACTGAGTACTTATTTTGTGACTACTCTTGTGAGTTTTACCTATACTTATCTATTTCCCTTTGCGAGTTATTCTTGGGCAGTATTAGATCACTTATTTAGTGGTGCAATCATTGTTGCAACCGTCCTTCTAGGATTTTTACTAATCACCAAAAAAATTAAATTATCGAATAGAAGAACCTATGTTAAAGCCATCATATTTTTATACTGTGTGCCCATAATTATTGTTGGCATCGCATACGGCAAAACCATCTATTATTCATTCCAAGATGAAAAAACCAGAATTAATTTTTATATATCTGAACTTGAAAGTCGCCATACTCGTCGTCAACTCAATGCCACACAAATGTTATTGGATAATAAATCCCAAAGCATTGGCTTACTGTTACAAAAATTAGCCACAAGCAATAATTTCAAACTAAACAAAAAGATCGAAAATCTATTAGGTAAGGTTGGCCCAGACCTGATTCCTGAGTTGCACAAGATAGCATCAATACCCAGCCACCCCGCCTACAACAGTGCGATTAAACTAATTCTTATATTTTCCAAGCCATCTTCATGGAATATACTTGCAAAAGCCTTATACGAAAATAAACAACTTGCTGCGCCTGTTCGTGAACAGATCTTAAATACCCTTTATCAAATGGATCGCAAAAAAACACTGGCACATATTCACAAACAAATGCTTGGATTTGAGGAAGCATTAAAAAGTACGGCAGCTAAATTACTCGGTAACTACCCCCGCAATAGAAAATCGATCAAATTACTTAATAAGGCCCTTAAAGATAAATCAGCAGCAGTATGTGAATATGCGGCTGACTCATTAGGCCGAATTAAATCTAAAAAATCGACCGCCGCTCTACTCAAGGCTATCCGGACTCGCTCAGATTGCGATAATGCACTGCGGGTATTATCTGAACTACGAGTACGTAACGCGGTACCCTATTTGATATCACGTTATAAGCGTACTAAAGATATTGCCGTTAAATCTATTATGCTATTAAATCTTGGAAAAGTAGGGGATAAACGCGCCCTACCTTTGATTGAGAAGGCATTAAAATCTGATGATGAACAAATTAGACGTGCAGCTGAGATTGCAGCAGAACAAATCAAAAAAGCCATTGCTGAAGTCGATAAAGAAAAACAAGGAAATTGAGACAATAAAAAAGTCGGGCTCATATAAATGAACCCGACTTTAAAGCACTATTCCTTCAAGCTTTAAGACAACACTTTAATTTTGACAACTCTATAACACTGTCACATTACCACTAAAGCGCTGCCCTCTAATATTGATTTTAAAGCCCCATATCAATATAACCTGTTGGACAAACTTCGGCGCAAATATGACACCCAATACAACGATCATAATCCGTATACACATAACGTCCAGTCGTTGAATCTGTTTTCTTAGTACGTTTTACCGCTTCCTGTGGACAGTAAATAACACAGTTATCGCACTCAAAACACATTCCACAACTCATGCAACGACCTGATTCCTGTACCACTTCATCACTAGTCAGTCCGTTATAACGCTCTTCAAAATGACCCAATACATTTTCAGAATTCACATCATTTTCTTTACGTAAATTTCGATCAGTATATTCAAAGTGGCTCAAGTAAAGCTTATCTGAAGCAATCACTTCTACACTGGAACGGTCTTCATAGTTATGCACTGCATATTCTGAATTATCTGTGCCCCAGTTTTGAGCATGATCATAGTCAGCTGGACTCTTATCAAATTCACGTAACTTACTCAGAATATCAAAATGATGCACATCCACTTTAGGACGATTATCATGTTCCTGGTTACTCATATATTCATGAATACTTTCAACCGCTACTGCTGCCTGACCAATCGCTGTAGTCAACAAATGAGGTCGAATAATATCGCCAGCCACAAAATATCCTGGCTTGCCTGGTACTTGATAAAACTTGTCAGAATCGATTAAGCCACGGCCATTATCGAACTGCTCTAAACCACGCATATCACCTGCTTGACCAATGGCTGCGACTATCAGGTCACATTCGATATCAAAAATACCGTCTTCAACTACTTCCATTTTGCCATCAACCCAGTTAACTTTCTGGACTCTTAAAGCAGTCGCAAGGCCATCTTCACCGACAATCACTTCAATCGGAGCAAGGCTTCCTTTAATTTTAACCCCTTCTTGTTCAGCCGCAATAATTTCATGCTCAGCAGCGGGCATATTTTCTATAGGACGACGATACACCAAATTAACTTCAGCCCCTTCTCGACGAGCCACTATCGCTGCATCATGCGCGGTCTGGTTAAGAATAATATTTTCAGGTCGTTCATTTGTGTGTGGGTTTTCGATATGTCCTAAACGACGTGCGACAGACACAACATCCATTGCCGTATCACCGCCACCAATCACGACTACACGTTTTGCAGAAGCTAATAATCGGCCTTCGTTAAACGCTGCTAGAAAAGCAACACCTGACAAACAGTTAGCAGCTTTGTCTGCTCCTGGAATCGGTAAGTTATTACCAGACTGAGCACCGACAGCTAACAACACTGCATCATAATCACGCTCTACATCAGCAAAAGAAATATCTTTGCCCACACGAGTGTTGGTGCGAACTTCAACACCCATATCTGTAATTCGTTTGATTTCCAAATTAATAACACTACGTGGCGTGCGATAGCCAGGAATTCCGTAACGTGTCATTCCACCTAACTCTTCACGCTCATCAAAAATGGTGGCGCCATGCCCCATTCTTCTGAGTTGATAGGCGGCAGCAACACCGGCTACTCCTCCGCCCACAATGGCAACTTTTTTGCCTGTCTCTGTAGCGGCTGCCTCAAATGACAATTCATTGTCAATGGCATAGTCACCTATATATTGTTCTACTGAATTAATACCAACAAAGTCTTCTACTTCATTGCGGTTACAGCCTTCTTGACAAGGTGCTGGACAAACTCTGCCCATAATAGCAGGAAATGGATTAGCATCAGTAGAGCGGCGAAAGGCATATTCTTGCCATGCGATATCTGTAGGTGGTTTTTCAATGCCATTAGCAATTTGCAACCAGCCTCGTATATCCTCACCTGAAGGGCAACTGCCCTGACATGGAGGAGTTCGATGTACATAAGTAGGACACTTATAACTAGTATCCTGCTCGAAAATCTCTTTTTCCCATTGAAGCGGCGAATGATCGCCATCTTTATATCTGCGAAATGTTAAATCTTGGTCGCTCATGACAACACCCTGAATCAAGTAAAATAATAAATCTTGTTGTTAGGCTCAATAGGCTTAAAACAACAAATGATCATGAATTAGTGACTTTAATAAATCAAAACCACAATATCAATGGTTAGCTATATCATAATACACATTAATTCTTCGTGTATATGGTTAAATAGCTATTCCTACGGCAATACTAGGGGAATAACCCCGCCAACAAACGGGCTCTTAATGAATTGATGTTCTAAAAGGTAGACTAATTAGACTTACACAAACATTAACTTATCGTTCCATTAAATATCTTTGTTCACTCAATATGTATCTTATAGTTTTTTTATATTAAATATCTTTGACAAAAATAATTCTGAGACACCTGCCTCGTTTATAAAAATAATTTGACTTTCTTAAACCTTAGCCGTCTATACGTTTGATCATTATGTCTGCTAGAGCCATAAAGTGAGCCTAAAAGTGATCAAAAAACTCTGCCCACGCATTTTACCATCACTCTTAGGTCTCCATAACATCGTCAGGACTATTTTTACAGCGGCTAATAGCCATAACACTGTTGAGTCTGGTATCAACCATGCATCTATCAACCATGAATCTTGTTAGATTAACCAAGTGTGATCGCCAGCCGAAATTAACCACATCAAATTAAGGACTATTATGGCACTAGAACATGACCTGCTAGGTTCTGACATTGCTGATTGGCTTATGACCCAATACACTATATTTGAACGAGATAAAATAAATCCATCTCAATTACATTTTTGTCCCACAGGCGACAAATACGCCGGCCTTAAAGTATCTTTTAATTTGAGCCCTGTCGATCTGCCACTAGAAGTAGCCGATGCCCAGCAGCAGTTCCAGCACGTACAAACCATTAATACCCTGATTTCTCAGTATTGGGCAGTACGTCAGGCTAATCACTTTGAACATGATATACCTGTAGCAATGGATAACATTCATCCATGGGCTGATGACTTTCTTGACACACTAATGACAGCGGCAAGCACTCATTATACCGATCAAGATGCTTGCTTGATTGCTCAGCTCATTTCTACTCTTGATAGTTATGCTGCAATAAAAACTATTGAGTCATTACTTAATAATCCGCAAGATATACTATTACTACGAATTGCCAAAGAGAATAATTGGCAAGTCCATCTTGATCACATAGCCATTCGCTGTGGTAACCAACGCGATGAAGATGCTGAACGTATCTTTAACTTTTTAATGAAACATTATCACTACTATCCTCCCCAACATATAGAGGAAGCTTACTTACTCTCAAGTGAAGGTTGGAATGCTTACCCTTTATATAAAATAATGAATAATGGTCAAGTGATTAGAATCATTGTCAGCCAAGCCGATTCTGAGCATCATCAACAAACCATTCAGCACTGGAATCATGCTTATGGATACACGGCACACCATATTGGACTTAGACTAACCCAGCATAGCGCTGAAAAAGGTCGGCAACAGGTAAGCCTTACTGAAATAAATCATTCACAACAAAACAATATTTTTAATTTAGACGCTGTTATCAAATCATCGAACTTAATGCATCAAGTTTTTCTTAACCCAGTTAAAGTTAATTCGTTACCCAATGACATACTCGCAGGGGCAAAAAAAGTCGACCCTGAAATACTGACTAGTTTAAAACAAGGCAAATTGATTGAATTGGTATCACGCTTAGAACTACCCGAGACGCTCAAAGAAAAGTGGTTTACACTTTATCAAATAAGATACGAGGCATCTAACCCCATCCATTCAGTACCCGCATTTAATTTATTTACACCATTTAAAGCTGATTGCCACTATATTAAAGAAGCAGGTTAAGAAAATAGTAATAACAGTTAACACTTTAAAATCAATAAATTAGCATCAACCCGCATTCACACAGCTTCACTAGCGCTCTTACTAATACCTCACTATTACCTCGTTAGCACTCTTACCAGCATTTTTATCAGCCCTGAAAATAGACCAGATTGACTCATACTTCCACACTGTTAGGCCTATTTCCAGAGCCATGAGCAACGTTTAATGATAGATTTCGAAAAATAGCCCTTTCAGCCCATAGCCCTTTATCACAAAATTCTGTAATTTATTTTCGTTAATACCTCTATAAACGATGTTTAATTTTGACAAACGACAAGGATTTAATGACAATGAATCTACTGACACATCCATCCAATACAGGCATTAGTCACTACGCGAGAACTAAAAAAAGCGCGATAGGAAATAAAAAAATGTTAACCGCTACGCAGTTACAGTCGTTTTACGAAATTATTGAACAATGTCACTCCGCTAAAGATGTTAAAACAATCAACAATATCATTCAATCCAATGTACGCAAACTCATGCCACATAACATGACAGCCTATGGTATTGGTGAAATTGGCAACCGTAAAGTTCTGGAGAATGTCAATCTCGGCTTTCCGCCTGACTATATAAAACAAGTTATTGACAAAAATAACTTACTGGCCAGTCCAGTGGCAAAGCAATGGGTGGAGACATTAGAGCCTGTCCTTATAACACAAAAAAATATTCCGAAGGCCTGGCCTCTAATATGGCAAAAACTTTTTAGTGACCATAATATTAATAACATTATTGCCCATGGTTTGGTGGATACCAATGGCAAACTTGCCAGCTATTTTACTTTTGCGAATTTTGAAGAAACACCCACCGAAGAACAATTACATCTTATTAAACTTTTGGTACCTCATTTTCATGTCGCCATTAGCAGTGCCTTACAGCCTGAAACCAAGTCAAGTGATAAAGCGATACTCAGTAAGAGGGAAACAGAAATAATCAAATGGGTGTATGCAGGGAAAACAAACTCAGGCATTGCCGAACTCCTGAACATTAGTGCTTTTACTGTTAAAAATCATATTAAAAATATTCTTGATAAACTGGGCGCTGAAAATAGAACTCATGCTGCGGCCAAAGCAGTCAGCCTAGGAATTATTGAGGTATAAACCTAGCAGATTATTGAAATTCGTTTAGATAAATACCGATAAGTACAAGCT
>UOFL01000077.1_pt1 | contig 9836 bp, 8 predicted proteins | sample 1990081 | NCBI WGS metagenome assembly UOFL01 (sample SAMEA4728526, study PRJEB27164) | hydrothermal vent metagenome | biome: marine basaltic hydrothermal vent biome; feature: marine hydrothermal vent; material: mineral | place: Pacific Ocean | collected 2011-06-14/2011-07-23 | depth 1741 m | reverse complement strand
TCTAGTCTCTAGTCTCTAGTCTCTAGTCCTTTGTGGCAGTACAGTCATAACAATAATATCACGACAAAAATGCCCAGCCTGCAAAGGGCTCTATCTCTTCACGGTTGATAATGACTAACTGATGAGCGTTAGGGTTGAGTGAGTGGTCAGCAGTGGTGTCGACTAATAATTTTTGTAGGGTGTATCCTAGTAGGGCTCGCCTGACATTGATATTAATAGTGGTTTTTGAATTTGGCTCTGAATCAGTTGCATTGGTTTTTATTGCATCATTATCTGTTTGGTAATCAAGAGCCAAAGCTTTACGTTTTTTACTGCTCAATTTTGGGTGAGGGGCCAGTCGTAAGGTGCTAGTTTCTGTCCAGTCTTCATCATAGTCTTCACTAGACTCAGCGTCGTCAGTTAAGCATTCTGCGTGATCTATGCGTGATAATACAAAGTCTCTAAAATCAAAAGTGTCTTCATTATAGGCTCGTATATGCCAGCGCAATCCTGTGTTAATCAATGAATGTGGTTCTATTATTCTTGAGGTTTCTTCATCATTGCGGTCAGACATCGATTTATAGCGAATATTTAATTTCTTTTTTTGTATTGCAGCGCGACATACTTGAGCCACAATTTCTTTACTGGGTAATCGATTAGGCAGTGGAAGGGTATCAACAGTCACACCATAGATAAGGTTGTTGTTATAGGGGCCACTCATTGTGGCGAGATTTTCAGCAATCATAGGCAGTATTATTGCTGGCGAAAGGTCGCTTAGTGCTTGCGCAAAGGCTGGGCCTGGCACGAAACCAAAGACGTTTTGTTTGTAAATCAAATTTTCAGGGGCTATTTGACCGTATAAATTAAGGTCTTTGGTGGCTGCTGCGTCAGAAATGCCAAAGCTTTTGGCGACATCACTACGAGTCACAACACCAGTATAAAAAGCCATGATTTCAATGTATTGCAGGCGCTGTCGGGTATTCCATTTGATTTTATGTAGTAGGGTTTCTGTCAGTTTTATATTCATAGTATAAGGATAAGCGATTATTTAAGTAATATAAAGTACCAACATGATAAAACATGTTAACGAGATATAAAATATTAAGGTCGTAAAAAATATTGACACAACAAAAAGTATGGCCTATAGTTACCGTCAACAGTGATTCATGCAGGTGCATGGCTCGACATTAAATGACCGATAAAGAAAACGGAGAAGTGACATGGCTGATGATCAAAAAAGTAAAGCATTAAGTGCGGCATTAGGACAAATTGAAAAGCAATTTGGAAAAGGGTCTGTTATGCGAATGGGGGATGATGCTGCGCGTCCTAATATTGACTTCATCTCTACAGGTTCTATTACCCTTGATATTGCGCTTGGTCTAGGCGGCTTACCAAAGGGGCGTGTCGTTGAAATTTATGGCCCAGAATCATCAGGTAAAACGACGTTAACGTTGCAAGTGATCGCTGAATGTCAAAAAGGCGGTGGGACAGCAGCCTTTATTGATGCAGAGCATGCACTTGATCCTTCGTACGCAGAACGATTAGGCGTTAATGTTGACGAGTTATTGGTCTCTCAGCCAGACACTGGTGAGCAGGCATTAGAAATTACAGATATGTTAGTGCGATCAAGTGCAGTGGATGTGATTGTGATTGACTCAGTAGCAGCATTGACACCTAAGGCTGAAATTGAGGGTGATATGGGAGATTCCCATATGGGCTTGCAGGCTCGTTTAATGTCACAAGCGCTGCGTAAGTTGACAGGTAATATTAAGCGTTCGAATACTTTAGTAATATTTATTAACCAGATCCGTATGAAGATTGGCGTGATGTTTGGTAGCCCTGAAACCACTACTGGTGGTAATGCATTAAAATTTTATTCATCAGTTCGTTTGGACATACGTCGTATCGGCTCTATTAAGCGAGGCGATGAAGTGGTGGGTAATGAAACCCGCGTAAAAGTGGTAAAAAACAAAGTAGCACCTCCCTTTAAAAAGGCTGAGTTTGAAATTCTATATAATGAAGGAATTTCTCGCGAAGCTGAGTTGATTTCTCTTGGGGTTGAGTATGATTTGGTAGAGAAGGCGGGTGCCTGGTACAGCTACAATGGTGATCGTATTGGTCAAGGCAAAGATAATGTGCGTAATTTTCTCAAGGAAAACCCTGCAATTGCGCTAGATATTGAAACTCGTTTACGGAATAAACTGCAAATTGGGGATGGTGAAGCTAATGGATCAGCAGAGGATTCAGAGTCTAAGGCAGTCGCTGATAAGGCTCCTAAGGCTAAAAAAACGACAAAAGCTACCAAGGCCCCAAAAGCAGCCAAAGCCACTAAACCGGCAAAAACAGCAAAAGATGTTGCGGATGTTTAGTGAAGGAGGCTATGACTAGGATCTGATGTTGATCTGATGTTGATCTGATGTTGTGATTATAGTCTTGACTTAGGTGATGATTTTACAGTCTAAGCCAGTGATCGCGTTAATGGTGCTATAAAAGGCTGTTAACGCCAGTGTTTACTTCATGGCTTATTGTAAGCGCTAATTTCATTATCTTATCCAATTTGGCTTAGTCAGAAGTTTTTAAGTATTTTTGTTCATACAATTAAGGTTGATCAGATAAAAGGGGCTACGCTCCTTTTTTTGTGTAAAATGCCAGCAACTGTATTCCAGGCAACTGTACTCCAGGCAACTGTACTTCATATCGCTGTATTCCCAAGTATAAGCCTTTGATGTACTGAGTGACGGCAGAGTCTTATCTCAACATCACGATTACTAAAAGTAATAGAGCCCGTTAACTCTATAAAGTCTCAAATAAAGTGCTGACAAGAATTGTATTTGATTATTTTGCATTAATAATCTTGATTAAGTGCTCATTGCGGTCTTGTATTCAAGTTAGTAGCGTTAATGTTGAGTTTCAGTTGATATTAATGCTTATTTGGTCTTTTTGTTGACTTTTTAACTCTAATGTTGCATTGATTAAGGCTCTTTTGCTCGTTCTTCTCATAAATACAGGTTAAATATCTGCCTTATTGAATAAAAGCATTTCGCCTGTGAGGCTACATTGATATATAATCGTCCGGATTATTCTGGGTGCTGGCGAAATCGTTAGAGGTGCTTGTGTGAGGGATATTAAATTGATCGTAACGGAGTTATCACTCCTAGTATTATCAAATAGATCCAATAGATCCAATAGATCCAATAGATCCAATAGATTGTAGTGGTCACAGGACAACAGACAGGCAAACGGGAGAGTCGTTATTTCTACTGAAGCATACCAGACAGCTATTCGCTTATTAACACGGCGAGAGCATTCAGCACTGGAAATGCATCGCAAATTATTATCTCGTCATTTTGATGCTTTAGAAATAGCAGCAGCAATAGAATTATTAGTGAGAGATGATATTCTTAGTGATGAAAGGTTTGCGGATAATTATGTTCGTAGCCGAGTGGAGCGAGGTTTTGGCCCACTAAAAATTCGTGCTGAACTACGAGAGCGCGGAGTTGATCGTGACCTTATTGGTGAGTCGGTTGATGTATATAACCATGAGTGGCCGAGCAAGGCGCTCGCTGCACGGAACAAGCGATTTGGAGAGGACACTCCTGACGATTGGGATGAGCGGGGGAAGCAAACGCGTTTTTTAGCGGCGCGTGGATTTTCACAGGAACATATTCATGCAGTATTGGGTGAAGATGACTAATGGTTTTTCCTAAGACACATATTAGAAACAGTTAAAAAAGTTAATTCTTTTAGACAGGGCAGCGGAAACTACAGCACATGAGTAAGAGCAAAAATATTAGAACCAGTAGTGAAATACGTGAAACATTTTTAAGTTTCTTTGAAAAAAAGAATCATAAACGTGTTGCCTCAAGCTCATTGGTTCCTGGCAATGATCCTACTTTGTTATTTACAAATGCTGGTATGGTTCAGTTTAAAGATGTGTTTCTTGGTCATGATAAAAGAAAGTATACGCGTGCCACCACCGCTCAACGCTGTGTGCGTGCTGGCGGAAAACATAATGACCTTGAGAATGTAGGGTATACCGCCCGCCATCATACTTTTTTTGAAATGATGGGAAATTTTAGCTTTGGTGACTACTTCAAGCGTGAAGCTATTCAGTATTGTTGGGAATTTTTGACTGTTGTGTTAAAAATACCGGCTGAAAAATTGTGGGTCACGATTTATGAAGAAGATAGTGAAGCAGAAGAAATTTGGCTGAATGAAATGGGTATAGACCCAGAGCGTTTTGGTCGCATTGGGGCCAAAGATAATTTTTGGTCGATGGGCGACACGGGGCCTTGTGGGCCTTGTTCTGAAGTTTTTTATGACCATGGTTCAGCGGTTGCTGGAGGCCCACCAGGCTCTGCGGATGAAGAAGGTGATCGTTATATTGAGATCTGGAACTTGGTCTTTATGCAATATGACCGTGACAGTGAAGGCGTGCTGAACCCTTTACCAAAGCCATCAGTCGACACTGGGATGGGGCTGGAGCGTGTGGCGGCTATTTTACAAGGTGTGCACAGCAACTACGAAATTGACTTATTTCAACAGTTAATTCAACAAGCCGCTAAAGCGACTCATTGCAAAGACAGTGAGCATAAATCCTTACGTGTTATTGCTGACCACATTCGTTCCTGTTCTTTTCTGATCGCTGATGGAGTGATTCCTTCAAATGAAGGGCGCGGTTATGTGTTACGTCGAATCATTCGTAGAGCAGCAAGACACGCTTATAAATTAGGACAAACCAAACCATTCTTTTATACCTTGGTTGATGGCTTGTGTCAGCTAATGGGTGATGCTTATCCTGAATTGCTTAAATGTCAGGAACACACCACCCAGGTATTAAAAGTTGAAGAACAGCGTTTTGGTGAGACCTTAGTCAAGGGAATGAAAATACTGGAAGATTATTTAAATGGGGATAAAAAGTCTGACAAGAGAAAGAAAATTGATGGCGAGTTTGCCTTTAAATTATATGATACCTATGGTTTTCCAATTGATTTAACGGCTGATATTGCCCGTGAGCGAAATCTTAAGATTGATCATAAAGGCTTTGATAAAGCCATGAAAAAACAACAGGAAGGGTCGCGCGACGTCGGGACTTTTACGATTGATTACACTGATCGTATTAGTCTTGATGCTGTCACCGACTTTACAGGATACGATTGCACTCAACAGAACTCTAATATTATCGCTTTGTTTCATGAAGGAGAAAAGGTGACCACGCTGACGAAAGATCAAGTCGGCGTAGTGGTGATTGAACAAACTCCTTTTTATGCTGAGTCAGGAGGCCAGGTAGGCGATCAGGGTATTATTAGCCAAAATGAGAATGAGTTTCGAGTTCAAAACACGCAAAAGCAGGCGGGTGGTCTGATATTGCATATTGGCCGTGTGGATAAGGGAGCGATGAGTGACAATAAAGCTTGCAAGGCTCAAGTCACGAGTGCTCAGCGACAGGCGACAGCACTGAACCATTCAGCGACTCATCTTATGCACTCAGCACTACGTCAAGTGCTAGGCGATCATGTATCGCAAAAAGGGTCATTAGTGAATGATGAGCGTTTGCGTTTTGACTTTGCCCATCATGCACCAGTAACCGCTGCCGAATTAATTAATATTGAAAACCTGGTCAATGAACAAATACGTTTAAATACTGCGGTTGATACTCAGTTGATGTCTTATGATGAGGCGTTGACTTCTGGTGCCATGGCGTTGTTTGGTGAAAAATATGGGGATGAAGTCAGAGTCCTGCGTATAGGGGACTATTCGGTAGAGTTATGTGGTGGTACGCATGTCTCACGAGTAGGTGATATTGGGTTATTTAAAATTACTACAGAAACGGGCAGCGCTTCAGGGGTGCGTCGCATTGAAGGAGTGACAGGTAAGGGTGCAATAGATTATATCCAGAATCATCAACAACAGCTGGATAAGGTCAGTCATCTTGTTAAAGGGACAGTGAATCAATCTGCACATAAAGTGGAGCAGCTGATTGAAAAAAATCGTGTTCTTGAGAAAGAAATGGCTCAATTAAAATCAAAGCTTGCCAGTAATCAGGGCAGTGAGTTAGCCAGTAAGGCTATCGCGGTGGGTGAGTTGAAAGTGTTGGCAGCCCGTTTAGAGGGGGTGGATCCCAAATCGTTACGCGATATGGTGGATCAGTTAAAAAATAAGTTAGGCGCAGCAGCAATCGTTTTGGCGGTAGTGAATAATGACAAGGTGAGTTTGGTGGCTGGGGTAACTAAAGGCCATACCAAGCAAATTAAAGCAGGCGACCTTGTTAATGTAGTTGCGACAAAAGTAGGCGGTAAGGGTGGAGGGCGTCCTGATATGGCTCAAGCTGGGGGTAATGATCCTTCTGGTTTAGATGCGGCATTGATGACAGTGACAGGCTGGGTAGAAGAAAAAATGGGTCTGTAATGAAATTGATGAAAGTGATGAGTGTTCGACGTTTAGGTTAAATTGTTATATTCGTTCTTTATTTCGCTCTCTATTTTGTTTTCTATTTCGTTCTTTGTTTAGATCTCTGTGTTCGTTATTCATTTTGATGTTGTTTAAATAACTATTCACTGCATGCAGTGAATGCGTATTACTAAATAAAAAAGAAAAATTGAAATTATGGCATTACTCGTACAAAAATATGGTGGTACTTCAGTAGGGACTGTAGAACGCATCAAAAACATTGCTGACAAGTTGATCTCTTTTCGTGATCAAGGGCATGATCTTGTAGTGGTTGTCTCTGCTATGAGTGGTGAAACGAATCGCTTAGTAGGGCTGGCAAAAGAAATTCAGGATGTGCCTACTCCACGTGAATATGATGTGCTGTTATCGACTGGAGAGCAAGTCACTATAGCCTTGCTGACCATGGCACTTGCTAGTCGAGGGTACGCAGCAAAATCTTATACTGGTGGTCAGGTACAAATTTTAACGGACAGTGCTCATAACAAAGCTAGAATTCGTGAAATTGATGATAAGAATATCAAAAAAGATCTTGCCCAAGGAAATATTATTGTGGTGGCTGGATTTCAAGGGGTTGATGAAAATGGCAATATCACTACCTTGGGGCGTGGCGGGTCTGATACTACTGCAGTAGCACTGGCGGCAGGACTAAAAGCAGATGAATGTCAGATTTATACCGATGTCGATGGCGTTTACACCACTGACCCACGAGTGGAGCCTAATGCGCGCCGTTTGGATCGAATAACCTTTGAAGAAATGTTGGAAATGGCAAGTTTGGGGTCAAAAGTGTTGCAAATTAGAGCAGTTGAATTTGCAGGAAAATACAATGTCCCATTACGTGTATTATCCAGTTTTGAAAAGGGTGAGGGCACCCTGATAACCTATGAGGAAGATGATATGGAAGAAGCCCTGATTTCCGGGATTGCTTTTAATCGTGACGAAGCCAAATTAACTATTGTTGGCGTTGAAGATCAGCCAGGAATAGCGTCAAAACTGCTCGCACCGATCGCAAATGCTAATATTGAAGTGGATATGATAATCCAGAATATCGCTGCAGACTCCACAACAGACTTCACATTTACGGTGCATCGCAATGATTATGATAAAGCGCTGAAAACATTACAAAATGTAGCGAAGAATGTTAACGCAAGGGAAGTGACGGGTGACAATAAAATTGTTAAGATATCACTAGTTGGAGTGGGAATGCGTTCGCACGCAGGAATCGCTAGTAAGATGTTTGATGCGCTGGCAGATGAGGGCATTAATATTCGTATGATTTCTACGTCGGAAATTAAAATTTCAGTAGTTGTCGATGAAAAGTATCTGGAGTTAGGAGTGAGGGCCTTACATGAAGCTTTTGAGCTTGAGAAAAAGCCGTCGTAATCCAGAAGTTTCAAATTAGAACAATAATATACCCCTTCTTTTTAGAGCTAACTGGACTAGCTTACAAAAATTTTTAAAAGGACTCTATGTTCGGCGATTAAAATTGTTTTAGATTTTGTCTGCACGGACGCTAATATCTATATCGGCAAGGCCACCTCTTGTCGTTTTAGAAATAATAGTGGTGGTTGTGTAAATGCAAGGAGACAATGAATGCTTATACTAACGCGTCGTGTGGGGGAGACTCTGATGATTGGCGACGATGTGACAGTCACAGTACTGGGCGTCAAAGGCAATCAAGTCAGAATTGGTGTCAATGCCCCAAAGGAAATTGCGGTTCATAGAGAAGAAATATATGACCGTATTCAGCGCGAAAAGGAAGCTAAGGAAGCAGACGACAATAAGGAAGATGCAATAGGGAACAGCTGAAATAGACACCAGCTTATCAAGCCGGGTATTCAATTGCCCGGCAGATTAGTTTAGGCTCATATCATCGTTATATTCGATAAAATTGATCTATTTATCATCAACTTCAATAATATTTTCAAAAAACATCAACTTACTTTTTACTTTCAGTTCTGCAATTGGTATTCTTGCATCCCGTTAGTTTAACGGTAGATTATTAAGTGATTTTTTAAGGAGTTTGAATGATGACTCTGTTTAGTACAATGTCCCTTATGGTGATGAGTGCTAAATGATCATCTAATAAATAGTTAGCGATATAAAATTTGGAGAGGTGGCCGAGTGGCTGAAGGCGCTCCCCTGCTAAGGGAGTATGCGTTAATCCGCATCGAGGGTTCGAATCCCTCCCTCTCCGCCAAACAAAAAAAAGGCTCCCTATAGGGAGCCTTTTTTAGTTTTAGGAGAGTGAGGGGTTCGAACCCGAGAAATATTATAAGTGGTTCGACAAAACACCATGGAAGGTGTTTTGGACAGCAGCGCTGCCCGAAGGGTGGCACACACGGAAGTGTGCCATCAATCCCTCCCTCTATTAATGCCTGAAGAAGGGGCTCGATTTAGAAGGGGCTCGATTTAGAAGGGGCTCGATTTAGAAGGGGCTCGATTTAGAAGGGGCTCGATTTAGAAGATGCTCGACCTAGAAAGGCTCGATTTAGAAGGGGCTCGATTTAGAAGGGGCTCGATTTAGAAGGGGCTCGATTTAGAAGATGCTCGACCTAGAAAGGCTCGATTTAGAAGATGCTCTATCTAGAAGGGACTCGAACTAGAAAAGACTCAAACCACTAGTTCTTTCTCAGTTTTACCCTTACAAAATGAATTTGAGTACAATGTGAACTTTGACACTCATAACAGTTTTCTAGCATACAAAGAAATTGTTAAGCTAGTTTTAACAATGGGAGTGAATTTTATATCCGACTAGTTCGACTAAGTTTTATATCTGGCTAAGTTTTACATTCACTAAAAGAACAGGCAAAAAAGAAAATATACAGCCCTTAGTGATGGAAACTTATCTATTGAATCTAAAATATATAAGCTATTGAATATAATATATAAATTATAATAAATTTTTAATAAAACATTTTAAGCGGCTTTATTTATATAATCTGTCGTCTAGATCTAGTGAATTCAAAATTTGTTTCAATTTATTTAACATATTTTACCTAAATCGAGCGAAAAAAGGTGTTATTTTTATAGAACCCGTTATAATTCGCGTTGCAACATCAGTTCCAGGTTCTTGTCAGAAGTTTTCTCCTGTTAATGGCCTCGTACGATTGTTATATGTTCTATTTTAAAATATTTGATGAGGTAATTATCATGGCAACAGGAACCGTTAAATGGTTTAACGAATCCAAAGGCTTCGGCTTTATTTCTCCTTCCGACGGTAGCAAGGACGTTTTCGTTCATTTCTCTGCTATTGCAACTGAAGGTTTCCGTACTCTGGCTGAAGGTCAGCAGGTAACTTTTGATGTGGAAGATGGACCTAAAGGCCCGCAGGCTACTAACGTACAAGCTTAACTAGTTTGTGAATTAGAAGTCTGAAAAAGCCCCGCGAGTCGGGGCTTTTTTTATGT
>UOFL01000228.1_pt1 | contig 9923 bp, 10 predicted proteins | sample 1990081 | NCBI WGS metagenome assembly UOFL01 (sample SAMEA4728526, study PRJEB27164) | hydrothermal vent metagenome | biome: marine basaltic hydrothermal vent biome; feature: marine hydrothermal vent; material: mineral | place: Pacific Ocean | collected 2011-06-14/2011-07-23 | depth 1741 m | reverse complement strand
TTCAGCACAGTAAGTTGACGAAGCTTTATAAGCGAAGTTGGAAACTTGTTAATACTGTTGAAACCTAGATCAAGCTCTTGCAACTGCTCAAGCTGACTCAGTGAGTTTGGCAGTTCATTAATATCGTTACCCCAAAGATCAAGCTTTTCCAGATGACTGAGTTGCCCTATCGAGACAGGTAGCTTACTAATATTATTTCTACCTAAATTGAGCTTGAGCAATTGTCCAAGCTTTCCTAAAAAATCAGGAAGGACTTTAATACTGTTATTCCATATAGTCATCTCGGTTAACTGATTCAATTTCACCATTGAGTCAGGGAGTTCACTGATATTGTTATTACTTAAATCAAGCAGCGTCAATTGAGATAAGAGCCCAAGAGAATTTGGAAGCCCAGCAATATTATTATCCGAAAGATAAAATTCTTGTAGCAAAGAGAATGTCCCTATCCAATCAGGAAGTTCACCAATATTATTGTCACTTAAATCAAGCTCTGTCAATTGACTACATTGACTCACCCACTCTGGTACCTCACTCAAACCTATACCAGAAAGAGTTAGGCTAAATAAAAATACAAGTTGCCTTGTGTTCGTGACAACTTTACCTAGTGTAGTTAAACAGGCCTCCTCTCCATTATGAACCTTAATCCTGATTACCGATCCTAAAACCCAAGTCAAGTTCATTCCCTCTAGGGTTTCTGATGATAGATTTAAAGCGTCTATCTGCTCTTGCATCAAATAATCAAAGCGCTCCTGAATCTCTGCCTTGTTCTTATGCCTGTCTAATAGCAAAGCACATTCTAATGCAATAATTTCACCACGAGGATCTCCTCGCTCTTGTAACCAGTCGCTATAAACTAACAAAAAATCGTGGTCTACTGTGTCATTTTTAAGTTGCTGGAAAAATTTTAGTTCTATGGGTTCCACTTTGCTCCCTGTAAATTACAGATTTATAACTTCTATTAATTCTATTGCCGTCCAGCAATTGGGGGTTTGCGAAACACATTCCCTGATATGTCAAAAAACTAAATCACTTTTTATCCACAGACCATTCTTTTAGATCAAGCTTAGCTGCACTAAACCAATCTCGTACAATCCGATGATTTTCATCAACAATAGCAATAACATCTTCTATCGTTAGTGTGTAATTGCCATCGGATGCATGTGTTTTATAAATATTGTGCATTTTTAGGTTAAAAGCAATCCACTTTTCTCTATTTTCAAAAAAATGATAAGAATCATTTTGCATTTCCCAAAGAAGATAAAGAGAGATAGCGTGTATTTGTTGTGAGTTAAATTTGAAATAAGCAATAATTTTATAAACATTTATTGATTGCAGATAATTGACATAGCCCCTATGACCATGATGAGGGATATTTTGTGGATTTTGTGCTACGCCCTCACAAAGATACCCATATAGTGAAACATCTATTATATTGCCATATCCATCTATAACAGCAGTCATTAAAGCAGGCAGATGAAATAAAATTCCATCTCGGCAATTATAAGTTAAGGCGTAGTCAAAGTAATTGTCTCGACAATCATCAGGATATTCCCACCAATTGCTTTCTACGTCTAATGCCCGAGCTTGAATTAATTCGTGATCGTCAGCATAGTCATCTAACGCTGCACATTCTCTCACCCCGATTCCATTACCCTTTTCTAGATCTTGAAAGGATTCCAAAATGACTTTTTTAAGATAGCAGGAATTTAGCTCTTTAGACATAATTTCTTATTCACAAGTACATTATATTGGTTAAAGTAGCCGTATAAAATTTTGACGATTAGAGCAATCTGCGACTAGCACCCAATGACTACTATCACCCTATAACAAATTATAGCGCACTCAAGTCACGACATCACTTAGAGTCAGTATCGACAACCAGTACAATGTAGTTGACTAGGCGCTAGTAAAGTTTATACACTCCTACTCTTGGCATTCTAAAGTGCAGTCCTGAATTAGTGAGATGCAAGCCAATTTTTTCAAACTCATCCTGATTTAGTACGTAAATGTATAGCACAGGTGGATTACTAGTGGAGCGAGATGATCTAATATAAGTTTCTATCATAGATCCAAGAGCATCAGTAGTACTTAAACGCCATCCTCCTGACAATATTGCTGTTGCTATTGATTTAACCCGATTTCGTACAGACAAATTAACTATGTTATGAATTGCATTCTCTATCACATTAATTTTTTGACCATCAGTGAGTGTCTCAATGTGATGCAGAGTGGATGCAATATAAATTAATTTGTTGTTACAATCGAGTTCTTCGTCAATACGAAAACCCTTTACATTCCCTAGTTGAATCGGATAAGTTATCTCAAACTCGAGATCCTCCCATGCATCAGGACATTGCCGAGAAAACAATCGTGCTAAATTTCCCTCCATTCCTATGGCTGCTCCGTCAATAGTCAGCACTATTGCATCTGCTGTACTATCTAATAAATTTCCCTGCAGGATTTCAATCTTGGTTTCCATAGCTCTACTGCTCTAAAGAGTGTTGCGTATTAGTGGGCGCACACCAGCTCTGATTGTATTGGATAATCGCAAATAACTTTGTTTTCATTACCGATCAATATCCGTCTGATGTTACTACTAAACATAAACAGACCAGTAATCGTGTCTGTCCTGATATTATAACAGTAGAAACCCTCTTCCAAAAGTCTAGGGTTATTGGGTGGCCAGTGATCCAGCAATAACTTTTACAGCGTTCGCTAAGTTTTCAGCTAATAACCGACACATATAATATTTGAGTCAACCGAATCTCCGCTAGTATTTTGCCTTTCATACGGTTTTGAAATATTCATCTAACAATCTTATACACCAGTGCTTAGGAGTAATTGTTGACTTTCTACATTGATAGATAGATTTTGCAGTTTCAACATTATCAGGATTAACTTGGCACCAAGCCTTCAAGGCACAATAAAATATATCAAGTTTTGGTGATTCAATAAAGCACTTGATTTGGGGCTCTAAGAGACTTGCTTTTTTCCCAGCCAGTGTCAGCGAGCATAATATTTCTTCATGCCAATCATCCATATTAGAATCTCTTAGCAGATCATATAATTTAGCGAGTGCATCTTTCCCGGATTCGTCAATACAAATAATGGCTATAGCGGCTGCAATCATATCGGGCAAACATTGACTGCTGTTCATAAACTCTCTCAAGCACGGAAGTGTCTCATGGGCAAGTTCACCATACGCACCTAACGTAACAGCGAGATATTCTAGCCCTTCCTCGTTATCACTACCTGAATAATCTTTCAATTTTTGAGTTAAAGCAGGCATACTTTCTATAGCGTGGGGCGCCATAGCATGTAGAGCTTCAATCGCAGCTCTTGAATTATCGACATTAGAGGATAATACAATCTTGCCCAGTATTTCCCCTGTTTTTGGGTTATTCGGTTTTAAGCGGTGCAATATTTTAGCGATATGAAATTGTTGCAGCGGATTGGAGACTGCCTGTTCTGCTTCATCAAGAACAAGATTAATATTCTCCTCTAAATAGTTGAGCTCATCTTCTTTATATAAATTAATATTTGAAAAATCCATAGCCATCACGCCTCGTTAATAATAGTACTATTTTGTACAAACCCCAAATGACTGACTTAGACCAGAACGCCTACGAGTTGGGCTTTTAGTATAATATCATTTGCTATAGCTTTTATACATTTTATGCTGCATAACCAATTTTCATGCCTACATCCATTGAACCGCTACATAGACTGCTTGCTTAACTTCGCATTTAATTTAGTATAAACATGTACTCTTATGCTAAGTAATAGTATCGGTAGCGAGAACCCTTGACGTATCAAGATCAGGCCGTGCTATCAATGCGCAGTTTTTCCAGTGACAACATTCCTTTCTTAAGCCAAACTCTGGACAGAATAGAGTGAACCCTCTCAAGGGTCTCAGGTTTAATGCTTCGTATAATAGATTGTAAACTCGACTTTTGTGGCATCAAATGACCGGGCAAACGAACAAACTTTCTGTAGCTCATTGAATCAGATAAATGAAATGCAAGGTGTTACTACTTTTTCTCAACTCCTTAATATGTGAATAATAAATCTGGTTCTCATAGGCCTGTATAATTATCATTGCTTAACCCTTTTTATTCCTGGCTACGTGTACTCTTAACTTGCAGCCGCTTTATCAAATTAATGCTTTGATAAATAAAAAAGACAGTAGTATAAAATTGACGAACACCTATAGATAACAGCATATATATCGAAATGCCGCTCACGAAGCACCCAAATGATCCAGATGGACTATGCACAAGCAGCTCTCATAACGAATATAATTCTGTCGTACATTCAACTTGTACATTACTAGATTTTTTGAGCACAATTAATATTCTGTTAGCATTGGTCATTAAAATTTACAACAAACTTATAAGTTAGGAAGAAGTCATGGATAGCGATTATGAAACAACTCAACCTGAAGTTATAGAAAAGGAATTATCCAGAAAGATCAGTAATACTATTCTAAACAGTGTTGGAGGCACCAAGCCATGGCTGCTCTTTAGCGGAATTGGGTTAATAATTTTTGCTGTATTCACGTTGATAGACTTTTTTTCAATTTATTCAATTTTGAGCAGGTCGCCAACAATGTTAGCCATGGGTATTATGTATTTACTGACTGGGATTGTGCAAATGCTTCTCGGAATACATTTAATAAAATATAATTTTGCTATAGACCGCTTACTAATATCCAGAGAAGCTAGTTGCTTAGAGGCGTCACTCGCAGTACAGAGAAAGTTTTGGAAATTGGCAGGCGTATTTGTCGCAATAAGTTTGGCATTGTTGCTTCTTAAGTCTCTTATAGGTGTCAACGGCATTATGCTGGGGATATTTGGGGTTTTACGAGGGTACTAACCCTATAACTGTAAAATAGAATTTTTCTACTGATGATTTGTTTTATTTCACTGTCATAAAAAATCGAAGAATGCACAGGACAGACCTTATGAAAAGATTGGATATTAACTGGCGAAACGCATGGGCTTATTGGATAGTTCCCATAAACCTGATTATAGCCTTTAGCACTGCCTGGCTCATATTACTTGAACAAGGACGAAAACCGCTTCAACTATCGACATTGATTACCACATGTATTCCTGTTGTGCTGATTATTTTCCTATGGTATTTTGTATTTTCAGCGACAAAACATTCACTTAAACAATTGCGCGCAAACAGTAGCTCTGAACCTATCGATAATAGACAAGCGATTGCACTGATCCTAGTTTATGTAGGGCTGATTATTGTTACACACACATTACCAAATTTTGTTAGCCAACTAATCAACTATAATTCGTTATCTGACCGCGCAATACAATACATGGTATATACTTCACCGCAAAGATTAATACTGATAAATGCCTTTTTCGTAAAGAGTTTTCTAGCGCTATTATTAGGGTTCTGGTTAGTTTTCAGATCTTCCAAGTTAATCAATTTACGTCGTTATAGGCGAACTAGTATTTATCAAAATATTGATTTGCGAAAAGGCTTACGATTAATGGTATGGGTAGCTCTATTATTCTTCCTGAATAACTTTAAATCTATTAATTTTGGCGGTTCTTTTATGAGCGTCGTCAATACAATGATAGTACTTTTTTTGTTATGGCTATGGTTTCTAGTCATTGTTTCAATTTATAAAATATTTCCCAGTAGCACCGAAAACAATACACTATCTGGCCTTGATGCTGGGAAGGTTCTCTCAGTAAGTTACATTGTAGTCGGGCTAACAAGCTTAAGTTTTACAGCACCCAACTTGGTGCAAATGATAGCCACCCTCTATGGCATGTTTTATTTTGGAAGCTTTCATCCATATCAAATAATTCTGCTGTGCGGTTTCTTTCTTGAGCTACTATTCAGTCTTTGGTTAATATTCAGATTAGGCCGAATATGGGGGCTTTATCAATATTCAAAAACTGATACTACCCGCCAGAGCGATCAAAGCGACTGGGGCTAGCAATCACATCAGATTGTTGACTATATCCAACCCACTATCACTTAACTATAAGTAGCAAGAGTGTAGTGGTACAGTGAATTCTCTATCTAAAACTCCTATTATTTATCGGGGGGATTGCAGTTTTCAGGGTCATCTAAATTTTCATTAGATATATACATATAAACACCCATTGGAATACTTATATTACCAGCAATACTCGATTGCGTTACAATGAACAAAAGAACTGATACAATTTGACAAGCTCTAAACTTCATCTTTCCCCTGCTTCTCTATTAACAAAAAACTAACCCATATCACTATAGTCCCGTTAAGAACTAAATAAACAGACCTGATCAATTTTGTTTTAATACAATGAAATCAAAACAAGTCATTGAAAAATAAAATGGATCAGACCATGAGTCATTATAATACTGTATTTTCATAACTACTGAAACTAATACCGAGCCATGAATTTGAGACCCTAAAAGGCTTTCACGTCAAATGAATTATGATGTGCATCTAAAGTTCATGTTCACTAGCAGTTAACACATAATCAGAACGGATGTATTTTCTCACCGACAGCGCATTGCTTCTCCTTATGCATGATACAAAAAGACAGGCAAGCGCCTATAGCACTGTACGTTTGCTCAAATGAAAAAACAATTAGATGTTTATGGGTTTCAGCAGCTGTAAGGACAAAATTAAACTACACTTTGAAGTAATGAAAATATTCCTACCACTTTAACTAAGGTATTTTATGAGACGACTATTGGTTATATGTATATTAAGCAGTTTATTTTTAGTTAACAACTTACTTATTGCGGGATGCAATCCTTCTCAGAGTGGACAATGTGAAACGATATCAATGCCACTTATCACCTCAGTCGAAGCTTATTTAAAAAAACGAGCAGAGTTACCTAAAACACCTTTTTCCGGGGCAACGCTTCTTATGCACGCTTGGCTATTAAGGCAGTATGATAAAGCTACAGCGGATAAGCTTTTAATACTTTCCTTGCATGAAAGTCGTGTTGATAAATCACCTAACGGTGTCTATAAAGGCTACAAATGGCGAAACTCTGAAGACTACATGGTCAAACAAATTGACCAAAGACCTTACTGCGCTAGATCTTACGTAATAGGCGCTGCGCCGGCGAATGGTTATAAAATTAATAAGAGTAAAATTAAAATAAAATTTCGCGTTCAAACTCGATACGTTGGATCAATCAAATCTGGTAAGTATAAGGTTTTTGTATGCACATCAGGCGCTCAATCTTGCAGACCCGTTCCTATGGGACGGAACAGCAAGGGTATCTGGAAAGCACGCGGATTGTCTTCAATAGCTGTAGGCTGTATTAAACCGGTCACAAAAAACAGTGCTGAGGACGACTTGTAACGAGTGGATAACATCTCGAATAATATTGGAACCTCGTCTTTTAGGAAAAGAGATCTCAAGAATGTAATGCGCTTGAATATAGTGACTATTGTAAGTTGAGGTGAGCGGTTAGGCTGGTGTCTAGAGAAATAAAATCGGTAGGTTTTATTAACCGGAAATGAACGTAGTGGGAGTAAGTATGTGAACAATTGAGCAATCTCTTTTTTATAAACCACTATCGCCTGTTAATGTCTAAGGCGAAAAGAAGATCAAAATTGAAGCAAATAGGATCTGAAATGTACTTATGTTATTTAACGGGTTTGTTTTGTCCTTAACAATACAGTTTACATACACTGCAACTGCGACCACAGGCAGCCCCAAAAAAAGACATAAAAATTATCAACGCAGAATCACCGGTTTCTGATAAAAATGACATATTGCACGGGTTTATTTAATCATGGGTTATGGTGTAACACAGGCTTTGCCATTAATCTTTCACTTCCGTAATCAATGTGGCAGAGCGCGTGTCTCGCCCTACACTCTATATGTCACTTAAACCTTAGGAGTTCATTATGAATAAATTTAGAGTTCTGGCTTCAGCCAAGTGTATTTCAGTTATCGCTATTACACTGATGAGTGTGGTATTTAGTGTTCAGGCTGCGACTAACGCTAAGGCGGTTGAAGAGAGAAGGTCAATCGAAAAATTGAAAAAATTGGCTCCAAATAAGAATAGAGACCCCCAACGTTTTGTGGTCAACTGTCCTAATGTATGCCCAATTTTTCAAAGAGTATGCAAAGACATTGGTGGTACTATCGATTCCGATGGTCGTGGTGGTGTCAATTGTACGGTTAAGTAAGATTGAAGAACGCTTATGTTTGTCCTCTTTTACTTCTTAATGATGCAGTAATCGGGTCAAATAGGCAGCATATTATTGAAAATTATGAGGACATTTTATAGCTCATAACACATAGTGATGCTTGAAATCGAAAATCAAAGAGAATTAGGGATAGTGACCACCTTTGCTCTCCTTTTATTAAAGAATTTTGATTTCACTAGAATTGGAATAAGTTTTTATACTCTTCATACTTTTATACTGCGCTTTGTTTCAGTCTACTACCTGCTTAAGTCACAACATGGATATAGGATCGTCGAAATGAATTATGAGGCAGTTATAAATCAATTATGTTTAGCATTTCCAAGTCATAAAATTGATTCTGAAAGAGCATTTACTTCTTGGGGGGCAACCTATCTAGACGCTAAGGAATTTAAGTTACATTTAGACGGGAAATCATGGAATGAATTAGATGTAAATTACCTAGAAGTTAGGGAGGACTCGCTTGGGTTCTTAGGAACTAAGCACTTTACCCAGGTACTGCCCGCTTATTTGCAGGCGATTGTCGAAGGCATTTCGCCTCTCTCGACATTAGCGGATACTTTATTGATGATTTTGACTAAGCCAAGTTCAGAGACTGATAGTCACCTTGGCGAAAAGCGTTTTGAAGAGTTAGTTAATGAACTGACGGATGAGCAACTTGTAGCTATAGCAATGTCGCTCGTCTATTTCACAGAGAATCACAAGGAAGAAGCCAGTGTGGAATCAGCGACATTAGCCCTTGATAAGTTCTGGCGACAATACCTATAGCATTTTAATTTTCATAGGAGAACGAAAATGATTAATGAAGCAAGAATTAACTTTGTTGCGACTGTAGTGTTTATTAGCATATTTTCACCGATGGTCTTGGCTGATAAGCTCGATGACTTTACGAAGGCTGATAGAGAGAATGAAGGTTGTGAGACAATTCCATACAGCAGTCTTCAGAAGACGTGTAAAAGTCAGGGTAAGTACGTGCATGTATGGTGCGACGGAAGCAGCTCAAAGCCAGTAAAGTGCGCAAAGGGAGTTTCAAAAAAACTAAAAAAAGACCTTGAAAATGAGAAAGATAATTATAAAGAACTAGAGAGTAAAAAGAGAACTGTTGAAAGAGCTGTTAGTAGATCAAAAGACGACGCAGAAAAGAAAAAACTTAAAGAAGACTTAAAAAGCGTGAATGAGAGCATTGATGATTCGGATGAAGCTATAGATAATATTAAAAAGGCGTTAGATGATAGAGAGAAATTAGTGGATAAAACGATTCACACACTTAAAAAGTGTCTTAACTATCGAAGAGCGGTTATGAATTCATTTGCGGATTCGTTGGACAAGGTTAGAAACGAAAAAGGAGATGGAATTAAGCCATTAGCAAGAAGCTTACGTAATAAATACCAAAAATCAAAGAGGGGACATGAAATACAAATAAAAAACAAGAAGAATGCTCTCTCTACTTGTAAGTCTGAAGAGCTGTAGCATATAACCTACTAAATATCTAAAAAGGGGTCGGTGACAAATGAGAATGATTGCGTTTTGTCACCGACCCTTTATTATTAATTTTTGCTATTAGTGCCGTAATTTATCATTTGGCAGCAAAGTACAAAGGAGCGAATGCGATATTCAGTTTTAAGCAGTGCAATATTTTAGAGGTATGAAGTTATTGCAGCGGACCTGAGACTGCCTGTTCTGCTTCATCAAGAACAAGATTAATATTCTCCTCTAAATAGTTGAGATC
>UOFL01000085.1_pt1 | contig 10197 bp, 7 predicted proteins | sample 1990081 | NCBI WGS metagenome assembly UOFL01 (sample SAMEA4728526, study PRJEB27164) | hydrothermal vent metagenome | biome: marine basaltic hydrothermal vent biome; feature: marine hydrothermal vent; material: mineral | place: Pacific Ocean | collected 2011-06-14/2011-07-23 | depth 1741 m | reverse complement strand
GTACCTATCACTATTAGATTTTTAGTTCCTATAGAATTTTCGAATATTTATTCAACTATTGAAAATAATTGTCGTTAACTAAGCAAGGGTAACGCTAAGCGCAAAAGCACAGAGTTAGTGTGTTTGAGCTTTGGATAAGACAACAGTGCGCTTTAATGGAGTTTTTTTTGCATGAACATAGATGACAATCAACAAAAGACAAGGAAGTGGAGCCCTGCAATAGTCTTCATTGTAGGTCTCTTTTCAATTTTGGTCAGCTATTTTTATCCTGTCGCTGCCTATGTTTGTATTCTCTGCCTAACGTATATAGCTTATTCACTTTCTAAGGAACTAAGTTCGAGCAGAGATGAAAATTTCCACGACTCCGAACAGCCTACACATTTAGATGATCAAATTACTCTGACAGAAGCGAAAATAATCAATACTATTAAAAAAGAATCTGACTTAATTAATGGGGAATTAGCAAATTTTAGGACAATATTGAGAACGGCAATTGAAGAATTGTCTGAATCTTTTTCAATGATGATTGAACAGTCGTCTCAACAAACTGAATTAGTGAATCAATTAATTGCGAGTTTGGGCCAAGGACAGGATAGTTCAATTACTACTAGTGTCGGTAAATTTATGGAAAAAACTGACGAAATTCTCCAATATTTTGTCACTACGGTCATTGATACGAGTAAAGAAAGTATGAAATTAGTCTATAAACTTGATGATATGTGGGAAGAAAATCAAATTATCTCAAAATTACTCACTGATTTAAATGAAATCTCAGCACAAACTAATTTATTAGCATTAAACGCAGCGATAGAAGCAGCACGAGCAGGTGAGCATGGTAGAGGTTTTGCGGTAGTGGCTGATGAGGTGAGGGCCTTGTCTAAGAAATCAGATAGTTTTAGTGGAAAAATAAAATCAGTCATTAATGGGACGATTACAGGGATTGGTGAGGCACGTGAAATTATTAGTTCTGTTGCGTCAAAAGACATGAAGATTATGAGTAACTCCAGAGAGAGAGTTGACCAAATGAATGCATCGATTGTCTCGATTAACGAATATATTGAAGAAACAATGGGCAGCGTTGCGTCGATTAGTGGAGAGATACAGCTTAATATTAATAGAGCAGTGGTCGCGCTTCAATTTGAAGATATGCTCAATCAACTCACCTTACAAATTGAACGAAAATCGAAAGGCATCACAGAAATGGTTGGAACATTAATTGCAGATTTTATTGAGTTAAGTGCAAAAGGGAGTCAGCAGGAAGATGAAAAGTTGCGGATTCTAACCGAATTGCCGGACAAACTAATAAAACAGCTAGATTCAACAGCACGACAAGTAGTCACACAAGAAACTATAGATACAGGCACAGTGGACCTATTTTAATTACTGGACAGCATTATGGCAATTACAATTAATCTTGATGAAACAAATAAATTCGTTATGGTCTCAATAGTAGGCAGGTTTGATTATTCATTACATGAAGAATTCAAAAATGTTTTGGATTATACAAAAAGTAATAGTTACGTAAAATACGTTATTGACTTAGGTCAAGTAGACGAAATTGATAGCTCCGCAATTGGGATGATTCTTTTATTAAAAGACATGGCAGGAGGCAAGCAGTCTAACGTCGAATTAAGACATATCAGACCTACGATAAAAGAGGAGCTGGAAGTTGCCCAAATTTATAAGTTAGTCAATGTGGCATAATTAGGGCCTTCAGGAAATTAAATAACGTGAATGTATTGATCGCAGGCAAAGAAGATTCCCAGCAAAATGTAATTATTGATATATTAGGTCAATTAGGCCATACAGGCTTTGATGTTCGTGACCGTGACAGAGTGTTTACGGCATGCCAAACTAATAAACTCGACATTATTCTAGTGAGTACCTCATTTGTATTGGCGCATGGCTCTAGGTCAATCACTGAAATTAGAAGTATCAATCAATCAGCCTATGTATTAATAATATTGGTGTGTGACAAAGGCAGTATTGATCTTTTAAATTCAATCGATAGTTCAAATCTTGATGATGTTATACGTTTACCGATAGAACCTGTTACGTTTCGTCTTAAAATTAACGCTTATTTTAAAAGTATACGTCATCACCGGAAAACAGCTGATCAAAATAATCGTTATCTCTTGTTGTTGCGTGAGCAAACAAATGAGCTAAAGGTTGCCGACCATGTTCATTCAGCAATTATCAAGTCAGCACAAAAAAAATTGGCAGGTTTTAACTCTCTGAATCAACCTGCTTCACTGCTAAGTGGGGATTCAATTTTTACTAGTATGACTCCCAGCGGTAGTACCATTATGATGTTAGCCGATTTTACCGGGCATGGTTTATCAGCGGCAATCGTGGCATTGCCATCCTCTGAGATATTTTATGGGATGGTCAATAAAGGGTATTGTATTAGTGAAATTGCTAGTGAGCTCAATAAAAAGCTGCATCGTCTATTACCTCGTGATATGTATTGCGCAGCGATTATCGTCGAAATAGCGGTAGATTGTAATCATATTTCAATATGGAATGGCGGACTTCCAGAAGCTTACTTACTGTCCTGTGATAACAAGATTATCTCGACAATTGAATCATTTCAACCTCCTCTTGGGATTATGGATGTCGACCAATTTAATGCACAGACTAAAATAGTTGATTGTCAAGTAGGTGATAAAGTAATCCTTTATACCGATGGGATTCTTGCAGCGGTTAATCCACAAGGCGTAAAGATCGAGAAGGATATTATTAAACAATGTATCAATTCATCTATTGATCAATCGCCGTTTTTCAATATCCGACTCTATCTTGCACAGTTTATCCAGCAAACTGTGCAACGAGACGATATTTCAGTTGTGTCTTATACGCTTGCAGTTAATAGTCAACCAGAAAATGAACGAGATACGACATCAGCTATTATCCCTACTACCTGGAGTTTTAATACCATTTTACATCACGATATTTTAGGGACTCATAATCCCGTGCCTGCAATTCTTAACCAGATTTTGGAATATACCAATTTAAGTCCCTATAGAGAAAAATTATTTATGCTATTAAGTGAACTTTATAATAATGCGTTAGATCATGGAATCCTAAAACTTGACTCGAAATTAAAAAGTAGTGCCGAAGGTTTCTCTACATTTTATACTCGAAGAGAGCAACTACTAAGCTCACTAAAGCATGGCTGGATAGAACTAAATGTTTCACATCTTCCTGAAGATAATGGTGGCCGACTGGTGGTAAAGGTCTCTGATAGCGGTTCTGGTTTTGATTTTAAAGCGACTAAGCCAAAGACTGACGGGACTCAAAGTCAATACCATGGCAGGGGAGTGCTACTAATCAATAAAATTTGTGACTCGGTCGTTTATTCTAATAAGGGTAGTTGTGTTGAAGTTATTTTTTTATGGTCAAATGACGACTTGCAGGATGAATGTAGTAGTGCGGCGTAGATAGTTAAATTGAGATTTGATAAGGAATACCAATGTTTGACCAGAGGCTTCCTTGATCAAGCGTCATTTAAAAAATCAATTGTAAGTGTAGGTAAATAGATGTCACTCACAAATAGTAATAGAATGGCCGCAGATAATAATGTCGAAAACAAATTTACAAAAACTGCGTTGGTGGTTGATGATAATCTCTCAAATCGAGTCATTATGGGAGCTTATCTTGAGCAGATGGGGTACAGTTTAATTGAAGCAGCGAATGGACAAGAGGCTGTCGATATTTTTTCAGAATGTATCAAGAAGCCTGATGTAATCTTAATGGATGTTCAAATGCCTGTGATGGATGGCTATCAAGCAACCCAGCGTATAAAACAATTAACGAGTGACGAATATATTCCCATTATTTTTGTGACAGGCTTATCTGATAAATTTACTTTGCAATCGTGTATAGAGAATGGGGGAGATGATTACATTTCCAAACCCGTAAACTCAGAGATATTTAAATCCAAAATATTGGCGCATCAACGAATTCATGAACTACAATCAAAAGTGGCTCATATGTACTCAGAGATGTTAGCGAATCAAAATTTGGCCAAGGGCATATACGAAAAAATGCTGCAGGTTAATAACCAACGATTTGATGGTGTCCATAAGGTATTTACTCCTTCTGATGTATTTTCAGGGGATATGATGTTGACTGCTTATACTCCTTCCCGTGATATTATTATTGCCCTGGTCGATTTTACAGGACATGGAATGTCGGCAGCTATTGGGGCATTACCTGTCTCAATGTTATTTCGCCAATATTGTGCACAAGGCTTGCATATTCGAGATATCATTCAAAAATTGAATAAAGCTTTATACACCTTATTGCCTACCGAAATGTTTATGGCGGCTCAATTTATTCGAATTCACCATCAACTTGGAAGTGCCTTAGTCTATAACTTTGCGATGCCTGAAATATTTATTATCACCGACAAGACTAATAACGTTCGACAACGATTAGCGTCTAAAGGCATGGCGTTAGGAATAATGAAAACTTGTGATCCTAAAGAAGCTGAATATGAAGTTAAATTAGCTTTGAATGACAGAATTTTACTATTTACGGACGGGATCACTGAGTTCGAATCAACTCAAGGAGAAGAATTCTGTGAAGATAAACTGGTTGATATAATAGAATCCAATAAAGAGGGAAACCATTCTGATGCTATATATCAGAAATTAACGGAATCAAATTTAGTGGAGAAGCAACACGATGATATAAGCTTGCTGGAAATAAAATGTTCAGCGGGTCTGTTACCTGGATGGGGCACTGAAGTACTTTTAGGGCGAACCAGCGAAGAAGAATTTACTAATAATATCGATAATATCGATAACGCAGAAACTATATTCAAATTGGATTTTACGTTATATGGAGAACAATTGGTGCTATTGGATCCTGTGCCATTATTGTCAACCTTATTACGTAGTTATGAACCTGTTAAACCACACAAACAAGCATTGTTCGCTATAATTCAAGACCTATTTCATCATGCTCTAAATCATAGCCTTGCGGATAAGGTAAAAATAAATTTATCCGATATTAAAAAAGATACTAATCTTGATTGTTTGCATGGGGAATTTATTCGGTTTAATTTGAAGATATTAAAAGTTAATGATAAAAAACAATTTCATATTACCGCCTGTGATTCAGGTTCAGGATTTGATGCTAGTACTTTACAATCTGTAATAGAAAACAAATACGATGTTCCAGAGCTATATCAAGGATTAAGTCGTACGATAACAGTATGTCAAAAAATAAAGTTTGAAGAGAAGGGCACAAAAGTCACTGCAATCTATGAATGGGGTCAGGTCTTGTAATCACGCATAAATAAATCAACTCCCCCTTAACCATGGCTTGTTAAGCTATTAGCCAATATCTTTTACCTTTTTTTTCTTCGCCGAAGCATGTCGTTCACGTAAATCAGAGTCAATATATTGATCGGTAGTCGCCATACTAGCGTGCCCGGCATCATCACGTACGTGCTCTCTCGGACGAAACTTTACGTCTTCAGATATTCCTGTGTGGCGTAACCAATGTACTGTAGCAATCTTCAAATCTTCCGCATCCTCCTCAAGTCCATCCTGCTGCATTCGTTTTAAAGCATTATCGAAACAAGCTTGCACAAGTGTACGTATTTGTCTTGTACTTGTAATCGGTCCTTTCCCTAAAAACTTAGGGACAAGGGATATTTGTTCGTTCACTTTAGGCAGGAGAGAAAGTCCAAGATGTTGTCGGTAGCGTTTTAGGGCCTGCAACATATCATCACAGACGGAAATCGTTCTATTTTTATTGCCTTTTCCTAACACATGAAACCACCAATTACCGTCGTGGTCTTTACGAAAGTCGCTCATCACGGGGGTTGATCGTTCATCCGCAACAAGCTCTGATACTCTAAGATACATCGCAAAAAGGCAGTTCATAATAAATAGTGTGCGCTCAAATTCTTTAGGATATTCAGCAGCCATCATTTCGGCTGTCTCCAATACATATGCCCATTGCAAGCTACTGATACGTCGTACTGTAGGCTTTAATTGATCTTTACGAACAAACTTACTTTTCTGTTTTATCAGTGCTACCGGATTGGCATTTATGATAGTTTCCTGCATGAGGTATTCATAAAAAGAAGACAATGATGTGAATATGGCTTTAATAGATGCTTGGGACAGACAGTGTACTTTCGTTTCACTCTTTATTCCTTTATTAAATTCTTCTTTAGAAACGGACGCCACAAACGGCCTCCATTCCTTGTTGGCTTGACGTTGACCATTTTTATTTTTGTAACGCGCTACATTTTTAGTGCCAATCCAGGCTTTAGGTGGATGAAGACAAAATTGAATAAAATCTTCAATATGTTCACGCCTAAGGGTGATAATCGATAGTTCGGCAATTCGCCAAGACCATTGGAGTAATCTTTCTAGTTCGCGCCGATAACTGTTAAAGGTAGCAGTATTTCCGTTGTAACTGTAAAGAAATTTCAATACGCAATCAAAATCAAGATCAATTCCTTTTATATGAAGATTTGACAATTCTAGCGGTAAGAGAGTGCTGACCTTAAACGGGTTGTCGAGACTATTAAAATTGTCAATTATTGCAGTAGGAGCGATGCGCTTGGAGTTCATAGCAATGATCTCTGGATAGCTAATATATGTACAATAATACGTTATAAATAACACTTAGTCAATATTCCGATATTCGCAAATATCGGAATTTGTAATGTATAATATGGGGTCAGGTCTTGTAATCATTCATTAATATAGATTCACTTCTCTCCCCCAAACAGGTCAAACAGGTCAAACAATTTTATTAAAATTTGATCCTTAGTAGATCTATATTTTTGAACCCGATAATTATTTGATACAAACTATTAGCCGCAACACAATCACGCATGCTTTGCGTGATTGCAAGACCTGACCCCATATTACATATTACATTCTTTCTGCCACCATCACTGAAAGCCAAGGACCTTGGCTTTTATTGGCCATAGAATTCCAATACCAAGCTGAGGTGTCAGTAAATATCTTTCCATTTTTATCTATGATATGTTCAGTCACTACTAAGTTAGCTAATTTATTTTTTGCATCAAATTGTCTCCACAGCGCACCCTTTTCATCGCGCTTTATCTTAATATTTGTAATTCTGTAACCCAAACCTCTAAAGCAATCCACTGCCGGGTGTAGTTTACGAGTGGGACTTAAGACCCAGCGCATAATGATCTGTCTGCGCCCATCGCTGAAACGTGCCATTTTTCCGGGAAATCTCCCCATAAAATATTTTTCACGAGTGCTTAGCTTGATTCGCGTTAATTGTTTACCCTCAAACTCACTAGGCCATGCAGGTAAAGTGCTTGCATGCTTAGGAGTCATTATTGTTGACGGTGATATGTTCAATGCCGATACTGAGATTGAGGTAATCACTAATAAAATCAGTATTAAATAATTAGTGTTATTGTTTTTCATTGTGCCCTGCTCTACTAGTTGCTAACTATCGTGATAAAAAAATTTATTTTTCGTTTTCGTCGATTATCAAGTTGATATTAATTAATATTCTAAGTGGCTACTTTGATTGGCTGGTTAATTTGTTGTAACGCAAAATATAAGATGATTATTGTCGCAGCGAAGTAGCAGACTAATCCTACAGCGTCGTGTAGCCAAGGGGCATTAAGCTGTGTTGTCTCTATATAAAAAAGTGCACAGATTCTTAAAATATTGGCTATTAATATCGAGGTAAACGCAATAACGGCTAATCTAAAAGATTGTTTTAGTGTAAGGTTGTAATAAGCAACAATACTAAATACCATTAAACTACCTGTCCACATCATTTTAATTCCACTACAGGGGCCATCAATCATGATTACTTTATTTCCTAATACAAGGTTAACGCCTTCTAAATTTACTCCTACTCCTTGCAAGTTCAAAATAAATGAACTGGCAATACCAATGATAATTCTTAAGGGATAGCCACAATAGAAATCCAACGAGGCAAATAAAGGCAGACTGAGAAACAATAGGCCGACCAGTCCAGGACTAATTTTTGTCGATCGGTTAAATTGGCTTAATACGCAAGAATAGAGCATGACTACTATGACTGCTTGAATCATTGGATAGATCGACAGACTCATTGAGATTATATAAATGGCCAATAAATAATGAATTTTTCGTAGCTCAATAGAAAAATTAGTCTTTTGCATCAGTGCAGTTGGTTTTAAAAAGCTAATAAGCAATGCTATGATAAGTGAAAAAATTCCCCAATTATTATCGGAGCCATCAGTCATCCGTGAGTGATACCATGCTATCGTCGGCCATGTCGCAAGGAGTACCCCGACTAGAACTATTATTAATTTCCCCTGCTCTATCATTCTAATTGGAAAATTGTTCTTAATTGTAATTTGATTCATCTAACTAATCTCTTGCTATAAGTGAAATTATTAATAATTAATAAAAGTTGTAGTGTGCTTCTCCCCTGCTGTTCTCTCTCCAGTTAATTGTGTCGATCAAGACAGAGACTAGTGCAAGCTGTGAGCCTTATCCTGCCAATGACTCTCGGTTTCTTTTACGTTGTAGCAATACCATAAAGCTAAACATCATTCCTGTGATAATGAATAATAACCAAGTGCCGGGTTCAGGGACTCCAGGGACCATGCCTGGCGTTAATTTTTGTTTATCAATTCCATGTTGTTTATACTCTTTGTCAGTTTCGAGCACTAAAGCACCACTGACAGCAGTGACTAAATGCATAGTTTTTGAGATTAAATTAGCCTGTTTGATTAATGCTTGGTTGCTACCGCTTCTGCTTGTATTTAGTAGCCTATCAATCTTTTGCTTAGCCCATAATCGTAGTAAGTGACTAGATGATTTGAGAGTTCTAGGAGAAATCGTTGATGCTGGAACGATAGAGTATTTTCGTTGGTAAGTTTTTTTCTGACCGCTAAGTTGACTCAATAAATTACTTAAGCCTTGCTGCAACCCAAAATTATTGACTAGGTAGTGTGACGGTATTGATGGCATTGCACGTATAATTTTATTACTACCTGCTTCCGTGGGAACGTAAAATAATGTGATTTTTTTAGGGTTTCGTTTTGTGTATTGATTAATCTGGTTCATGGAGCTTAAAAGATGAGGTTGCGGACCATGAATCCAGACTACTGCGGTACGTGATGTGTCTGTTGATACAGCAAGACTGCGCTTCATAGCTGTTTGTAGCCCTATTATGTTATCTTTGCCTCCTTCAAATTGGATACTTTGCAGTGTGCTGATCAAGAGTTTTTTTGCGCGGCTGTCTAATTCTCCCATAGGATGAATGATGCGCGCTTTATCTCCTGACAGTATAAACTCCATTGTCACATTATCGGGTATTTGTTGAATAACTCTAATTAGAGTATGTCGGTGCTTTTTACTGCTAAGGCTCCCGTCAAGTACTACCACTATATTGTGGTAGGTGTTCTTTGTAGCTGAAATTGTCTGTTTGACTACGCCGGACAATGAGAGTGCCTTCTCTATGTTGGGTGTTAATGCAGCGTAACTATCATTTGAGATGTTTTCTCTTTTCATGCCAACGTAGAGTTCGTCTGATCGAAATACAGTATGTGGAATTGAAGTAATTAATTTTGATGTCCATAGTGGTTTTGAATTTTTACTGTCAGTCATGCCTTTTGCATGAAAATACATACCCTCTTTAAGTTTCGTTTCGAGCCATAAGGAGTGAGAAAATTTCTGTCTCACGGAAAAATTACGGGCATTTATTTTAGGAAAAGTAAAAAATGCAGTTTTTTCATTTTTAAATTTCAAGGGAATTGTTATTCCAATACGAGCTTTCATGATCCCACCAGCCGGGACAGGATACATTTGTATCAAAGCTCTCTCCTTTCCAATAAGGGTGACTAATATTGGATCGCGCTTTCTTTTAACAATGGCGCGGTAGGCGTTAGTTGCTTTACTTTTAGTAGTGATAACTGCCTCTCTTTCTACTCCGTTGACCCATAAAGTGACTCGAGATATAACAGCGTTAGGGGGTAGTTGAATTTCTTTTCTGACTTCAGCTAGTAGAGTTGATGCATTTTTATATTCAAAGGTCCATTCAAGATAGGCGATTCCTTTGTCAGCCATTAACACACCATCCAGTGAAGATGAATGCAGCCACAGATTATGCACACGCCCTCCTACTTTTTGCTCTCCTTGATCATCATTACGTCGACGTTGCGTCTCGGCGATTCCTCTAAAGCCC
>UOFL01000015.1_pt1 | contig 11414 bp, 8 predicted proteins | sample 1990081 | NCBI WGS metagenome assembly UOFL01 (sample SAMEA4728526, study PRJEB27164) | hydrothermal vent metagenome | biome: marine basaltic hydrothermal vent biome; feature: marine hydrothermal vent; material: mineral | place: Pacific Ocean | collected 2011-06-14/2011-07-23 | depth 1741 m | reverse complement strand
TCCGTCACGTCGAGTACTCCATGATATTGTTAGTGGTGGGTGCATCTTCCGTCACGTCGAGTACTCCATGATATTGTTAGTGGTGGGTGCATCTTCCGTCACGTTGAGTACTTCATGATATTGTTAGTGGTGGGAGCGTCTTCCGTCACGTTGAGTACTTCATGATATTGTTAGTGGTGGGAGCGTCTTCCGTCACGTTGAGTACTTCATGATATTGTTAGTGGTGGGAGCGTCTTCCGTCACGTTGAGTACTCCATGATATTGTTAGTGGTGGGAGCGTCTTCCGTCACGTTGGGTACTCCATGAAATTGTTAGTGGTGGGCGTGTCTTTCGTGACGTTGAGTAATCCATGATATTCATTGATTGTAGAATATGGATTCAGTTCCTTGGTCATCATTTACTTCGCAAGTGGCGGTAAAGCCGAAAACTTTTCCATAAAATAATAACTCGGTATGTAGAGAATGAACAATTGTGGTCGCTTGCCTGAATCCGTGTTGTTCATCAGCATAAGTAATATGTGCCACGGGTACTTTTTTATCGCATAACGCTTTGACCATAAGTTCTGCCTGGTTGGGTGGAACTACTTTATCTTTTAAACCTTGAAAAAATATCACAGGACAATTTAGCTTATCAACGGAATTAATCGGGGATCGCTGAATATAAATATCTTGTGCTTCTGGCCATGGACCGACTAATCTATCTAGATAACGTGCCTCAAATTTATGGGTGTCTTTGGCAAGTACGGCTAGATCACTAATGCCGTAATAACTTGCCCCTGCTTTAAAAGTATTATGAAATGTCAGTGCGCTTAATACGCTAAATCCTCCAGCACTACCACCACGAATGGCAAGTTTGTCTGGGTCAACCAGTTTTTGTTCAACAAGGTAACGCGCAGCATATATACAATCATCAACATCATATATGCCCCATTGAGATTTCAACGCATCACGATAAGGTCTCCCATAACCAGTGCTACCGCGATAATTTACGTCACATACGGCGAATCCTCGGCTAGTCCAAAACTGAATTTTTAATGATAAACTATTGTTTGCGTGTGTTGTGGGTCCTCCGTGTGACATAACAATAAGAGGTGGAAGCTCGTCACTATCAGCATAAAGCGGGTTTACTGGAGGATAAAAATACGCATGTGATTTTTGATGGTGGGAGGTGTCATAATCAATCGCCTGTGCGACAGAAATGGTATTGATGTCAGGTTGCCATTGTGCGGCAACGCTTATGCGTTTAATGAGCTTGTTATGTAAAGAATAACGGTATATCGCTGGAAATAGAGTAGGACTGGCACCAATAAACCAAAGACAGTCATCACCTGTACATATTTGATCAAAAAAGGTCAATTCAGATTTTATGGTGGTTAATACTTGACGCTTAATGTCAATCGTTGCCAGTTGGTTGTCGCCGTTTTGTATGTAGCTACAACCAATAGTTTCACTGTCTATAAAACCGTAAGTGCTCATGCCAAATACCCATTGGGGCAAGCCAAACTCTGCCGACATTGCGATAAGTGCTTGTTCATTGTCGATGGAATAAATATTCCACCAGTCGCTAATATCGGATACAAAATAGAGTGTGCCGTCAGGTGACCACAGGGGTTGAAAGATCGACTCGCCAGGATTGTTCCTGACACATTTTATATTGCTTACTGTACCGTTGGGTTCAAAATCAGCGGTCCATAAGCGAGTATGATCCCAAGGCATATCAGGATGCGACCAACTAATCCAACAAAGTTTTGCTGTTTTGTCGTGAGTGCACTGGAATAGTTTTGGTGATGCGTAAAAATCATCATCTTCTGCGAGCGTTTGATATTCGCCTGTACTGATATCGACGCTAATTAACGAGTTGTAAGGTTCATGTTCGCTTTCTAGGTGTTGCTCACAAATACAAATCAGATGCTGACTATCAGATGAAATTTGTATATCGGTGAATCGGTAATGTTCAAGCGTGGTGATGGCAGTGCAAGATCCATTATGCTCGTATTTATAAAGTTGTTGATCTGAATGATTCACAAAAATGATGCCTTGTTCAAATACCTGGTAAGCACTTCCTCCATATTCATGAACCTGACTACGGACGCTTTTATCAGGACCCAGCAGATCAATTTCCGTGTGTTCCTCACCTTCACTGTTAAGTGTGCGCTTGTTCAGAATCAAACGTCCTTTTTCTTCAGGGCGTGGTTCCAGCCAATAAATGGTCTTATCATAGAATTGAATCTGCGATGGGTTAATTTGTCCACTGACAAGGTTTTCAGCATTTATGCTTGATGACCAGCTACCGAATGGTTGAATTTTTTTAGACATATTTAAATTTTTTATCCATAGTGATGAGAAACCATACTAAATAATTAGCTTGTCTACAACTTAAGTTTTTAAAGTCTCAATAACGAAGCTCTGACTAATTTATGGTGGTGGTTTAAAAGCCATAAAGCTTTGGTAATAATCGTAAAAGCTCGGTGCGAACTGCGGTTAATAATAGTGCCTATCGGAGAATGATCAAGCGTTAACGTCAGAAATTTATTAAGTGAGTCAATAAAGAGAAAAGCGGGTTATTTGAGGATTGAGTAGAAAATCTACAGCGGCAGTGACTGCTAAAGTCTAATAGCTATGTTAAAATTCAAGACGAAAATTTATTTATACAGGCTTGACCAATATGCTTATTGTGATTTCACCAGCAAAAACGCTAGACTACGATACTCCATCAAAAACTAAAAATCATACAATACCAGGGTTTCTTGAGTCGTCTCAAAAATTAATCGATACTCTTAAAAAAATCACTAAAGCTGATCTTATGTCTTTAATGAATATCAGCGAAAAGATCGCCAGTGTGAATTACAAGCGTTATAGAGAATGGGTACTTCCATTAACGGTCTCTAATGCAAAACAGTGTATCTATGCATTTAAAGGTGAGGTATATACTGGGCTTGATATAGATCAATTTAATGCGGCAGATATTAAATATTGTCAGTCGCATTTGCGTATTTTATCTGGCTTGTATGGTTTATTACGGCCATTGGATTTAATGTTTCCCTATCGGCTGGAGATGGGAACACGTTTGAATACAGATGCTGGAAAAAATCTGTATGCTTATTGGGATGACACTATAACAGAGGCTATTAATAAGCTTCTTGCGAAGCAAAAAGATGGTATTTTGTTAAATTTAGCGTCGAACGAATATTTTAAATCAGTACGCCCAATAAAATTGGAAGGTGAAGTCATTAGCCCAGCGTTTAAAGAATATAAAAATGGTGACTATAAAATGCTTGGCGTGTATGCGAAGCGTGCACGTGGTTTGATGAGTCGCTATGTCCTTAAAAATCGTGTTGAAAATATTGAGGATATTAAACTGTTTGATTTAGACGGATATAAATTCAATAAGACTCTAAGCAAAAATAATCAATGGGTATTTACACGGCGGCGATAAAATATGAACTAACACTAGTCGTTTATAGGTGGCTATGGAAATTTGTTGATAGGGGCGTAATTCTGGTCGAAGACTAGTCTTGATCGGCTTGCTTACTTCTATCATCGAACCTTTTCCGTCTAAATTTTTCTTATCTTATCTTATCTGGCTCGCGTTCACCTGAACGTAATTCAGCAGCTTACTAGACAATTACTGATTGTAATAGATTACACAATCAGTGCCTTCACCGTAAATGTAGTGGCTGAGAATAAAGCTAAAATTTGTATGTTTGTAGTGTTTATGCTTGACGATTTTTTGATGAGTCAGAGAATGAAAAAGCAAATTTCACAATCAATAAAATTGTAGGCGTACTGTGCATTAACAAATCAAAATAGTCTATGCCTTTAATCAGCGAGCCAGAAAATAGCATTTTGAGTTTTTGTAATAGGTGTGGGTCGCCTAATGGTACCACTGCAAGCATAATTGCAACTAAAACAAGAATATCGTACGGAATTTTTTTCAGTAATTTTTTCATAGGGTAACTATCAGATATATTATAGTGAAGTATGAGGGTAGTACTTAGCGAGTAAACTAAAGTGGTTTACAAACTTATATTGGTATTTAACTAAGAAGGGATATTAGCGCTTTTTGTGCTATTTGTCTTGTATTTTATAGTTTATTAATTGGACATAGTGAAAAACCTAAAAAATTTAGGGGGCTTATTAATATTACTATTTGAGGGCTAATCTAATAATATTAAAGGGGCTAAAGGGTTATGAGCACTCAACTCTACCATTTATATCCTTTTAATCTCATGAAACTAGTGGTAGGAGCTATAGGCTGCGCCTTGTGTAGGCTATTTAAGATCCGCGAGTATTAATATCCTGAAGTCCTACTGTTGCTGCATTGCGAATTTCAGGAAATTCATCTTTTAAGAGCTTTTCAAGTGTGGCTTTGTCAGTATTTGGATTTTTAGCCACTTCAAGTCGAATTTCTGGGTCTTTATCCTTAGCCAGGGCTTGTAATGTTGCGGAGGGAACATATTCAAAGCGAGCTACAACGGAGCGTACGGATTTTTTTTTGTCTTTTGATAATTTCAAAAAAGTTTTTTCATCTGTCGATAAGTTGGTGGCTACTGCAATTCTGACTTGTACATGTGTATCACTTGCCAGCGTATATAGCGTGGTAGTTGAAGCTCTTCGATTCATTGCTACGGCTTTACGCACACGCCATTTCCTATGCGATGAATATTTTGAAAGTTGTTTAATAGTCGTGCTAGGGTGAGATGCTTTGCGAATTTTTTCTTTAGTAGAAGCGTTACCAGAAGTGATATAAAAAATTCCTATCAGTAGTATTAGCCAGCTGATTTTTTGGGTATTGATAGCGAAGTGTTTCACGAAAATTTCCTGAATAAATTTTATCATTAGAGAGCTTAAAATCAGTGAAAGATTATTAATAATCGGTGAAAGATTATAAGTACAAGTTTTTATAATTTTAATTTGTCACTATCTTATAGTGAAACAGACTTGAGTAAATAGATCAAGTTGTAAGCAATAATAGTGAGACGTAGGTGTGCACATTATTAATTAGTTTTATCTCTAGTGATAATTAATTTAATGAAAATAGTGGGCGTATTAGGGGAGAAGTTGAATTGTAGCCTAAACCGAAGTGAAGCTTTAGAGAGACTCTGAAAAAGATTGCTACTGGTATACAGAAATTTTATCCATTCGCTTGATCAGAGGCTCAATAGCCAAAAGAAGCATTAACTTCTTATTTTGTTACTTAACCATTTCTTTAAGGGCTTTTAAAGGTGTGACCTTGACCCGGATAGAAGCTGGTTTAGCTGGAATATCACGAAATTCCTTAAGTAATGGTACCCAATGGTTCTTTTTAGCGGGCTGAGGCTTTTTCTTTACGGCTTTAATTTTCATCAATCCAGGAAAAGCAAATTCACCTGCTCCACCTTTTTTGATATGACGATTAATCAAATGCGCGAGCTCATCAAAAATACCGGCAATCTGTTTTTTTGACAAATCACACTTTTCAGAAAGTTCGTTAAGAATTTCTGATTTTGTCATTTTACTTTTGATTGCTTTTACTTTCTTTTCTGTAGTCGCAGTTACTTTTTTCTTAGCTGCCATTGGATAAACTCCCTGATAGGATTGTTAAAAACTTACTATGGTTTCAGCACGTTCGATTATGAGAGCGCTGAAATTACAGTATTTATAGCATATAAGAAAAAATAGGCAACGTTTTTCACAGTAATTTGTGCATTATTTTGTAATTTTCGTGTTTTGTGTTTATTCAATAATCAAAAATCAACTAAAATAATAGTCTTTACGTATATTTTACCAATTTTTTTGATTTACATTTTTTGTATAAAATAAAATTATTGAAATTAAAATAGGCAAATTTTAACTAAAAATTAGTTAAAATCTTCAAGAGGTGATGTGTTTTTGAAGTGAGTATTGCTGAGTATTGCTGAGGGAAATCCCAGAAAAAAGCCTTGCCCCAGATCAACTCCTAACTCTTGTATTAGTGCGAGGACCTCTTCATCTTCGATACATTCAGCAATAGTGGTGATATTTAGATTGCGAGCGAGTGTTGTAATGGCTTTGACAAATATCCTATCAGTGTGGTCCTTATTGAGGTTTTTGACAAAGGTTCCATCAATTTTAATATAATCAATGGGAAGGTTCTTTAAATAGTAAAATGAAGAAAAACCTATTCCAAAATCATCAAGTGCAAATTTACAGCCTAATTTTCGCAATGCAAGCATGAAATCCTGTGCTTCAGCCATGTTTTCCACCGCTGCAGTTTCAGTAACTTCAAAAATAATTGACGCCGGGTCTGCTTGGTAATATTGAAAAGCTTTTTTCACTAATTCCAGAATCTCTGTTTGACCAAAATGACGTCCTGAAAGATTTGTCGCAATACGAATAGGCTTATTGGACCGCATGCTTTCACCCTGTGCCTGAATGGTAGTGGCAAGGACCCAATGGTCGATTTTACGGATCAGGCCAAAACGTTCTGCTGTATCGAGAAATTCGGTGGGTGATATAAGTTCGCCATTTTTGTTCTTCATTCTCAATAAAGCTTCGTAGTGTGCTATTTCACCTGTTTCAAGATTGACAATTGGCTGATAGTGCATAATAAACTTGTCATTGTTAAGCGCGTCTCTGATACGCTCCTCCCAATGAATTTTAGCCTGCATTATGGCAACATTTCTGTCCTCTGAGTGATAAATGTGGTATTGATTTCGGCCACGCTCTTTAGCGGCATACATAGCGGTATCCGCTTCGGCTAAAACGTCATTATGGTTAAGACTATTGCCTGGAAATAAGGTGATCCCAATACTGGCGCTGACATGAAGGGAGTGCTCTTCACGAACATCAATTTTAGTTTCGGTTAGGGCGCGGAGTAATGACGATGAAAATTGAGTGGCAATTTCTTGATTCGCACGGGGTAAAATAATCCCGAATTCATCTCCACCCAAGCGACCAAGAAAATCTGACTGGCGCAATGTTTCTTGTAAGCGATCTGCAATTTTAATAAGAAATTCATCACCAGTATGGTGTCCATAAGAATCATTGATATACTTAAACTGGTCAAGATCAATAAATAATAAAGCGCCTGAGAGACCATATCGATCAGCGTAGTCAATTTGATGTTTCAACTCATCTTGGAAACGTCGTCGATTTATTAGTCCTGTTAGAGAGTCATGTTCAGCTTGGAATAGTATTCTCTCCTCAAATGCAACCTCATCAGTGACGTCAAGAAACAATCCTCTGAGTCGATGTTCGCCTGACTCAGATATTTCGTAGTTACTTATTTCCCGAATCCACAATATTCGGCCTTGACTATCCAATAGGCGAAAATCTTGGCGTCGTGATCCAGGAGTATTACGCACAAACTGTTGTTCTTGAATCACCCATTCTGCATCTGCGGGGTGTATATGATCGGCTAAAAATCCAAATTCCAGCCAGTCAGCGAGTGGATAGGACAGTAAGTTTTCTGCTTCACGACTCACCCAAGTGAATTGGTGAGTGCTAGGATTAGCCTCCCAGACAACAGCATTGATGCCATTGAGTAATGTTTGTAAATGTTTCTTTTCTTGGGCTAATGCGTTGTGATTTGATTTGAGCTCATTCTGAGTGACTTCAAGGTGATGTGCTAATTTGTTAAATGTATTGGCAAGCCCACCAAACTCTCGACGACTATTAGTATTAATACGATGTTGTAAATCACCACGTTGTAGTGCTTGCACACTCTGCTCTAGCTTACGTAAATAACGAGTGGTGGTATACCCCATAATAAAGGCGAGGAAAATAGTAAAAATAATAGATAACACTGCAATAATAGTACTTTGATCGCGAGTGTTTTTGACCAGTTGTTCAGCCAACCTCATTGAATAACCTGCACGTAGGTGACCCAGTATGTAATGTTGACGATTTTTCTTGCCTGAATAAAGAATAATATCTTGTCGTGTGTCAAACACACCATCCTTGAGTGCTTGCCGAAAATCATCGTCAATTTTACGATTGATAGGAATCTTACCGATGGATGCCATGAGTTGGCCATTACGCTTATAGATAGCTAGGTAAACTAAGTCTTCAAATATTTTACTGCTTCCAGCATGGACTTGTAATTGTCGTAGCAGACTCAATAAATAAGCCTTATCATTTTGGACAAGGCCAGGGACTAACGACTGAGCTAACAAAACGCTTTTTTCCTGGGTTGAACTTTCAATTAATTTGCTATGACTAGTATTAATTAATCGGATACTATTCCACACAAGGAGTCCCAGCATAATGGATGAAATTAAGGTTACTCCTAAAATTAAACGATTAGATAAGCTCATTGGCTGAAAGCAAAGTTATTGTGCGAGAGGGGTAAAGTGTCTTCTTGACTTAAAATTAAAGGATCGAGTGAATATAGTGATGTGTTATCTGAAAATATGACTGCTTTCATTATAACGTCCCTTTATTGTTGGTACTCAAATTGATAGTGAATTGATACAATGTGATGCTGCTGATAAAAATTAGAGCACATTTTAGTGAGCGGCTGAATTGTCTGTGAACAATTAATGGCAATATTTGACTTTGGAGTATAATTGGTTTTAACAATTGAGAAATTGAAATAAGAAGTGTTTACTCTGTGATACATGATTGCTGTCACAGGTTTTGAAATATAAAAGCATTGCAGTAGTGTGTATTTCATTAACAATATGTCAGTGTTGTTATTGAAGATAAGATAATACTATATAACAGAATTGGGGGAAGCTCTAGCACGATATGAGTGAAAGTTGATTTTAATATGCCCGTACGGATACGTGTCATATTTTTGAGGAGACTAAGTTTTGTTTTGAGAGCAATAGTTATCTTTAAATAATCAAAGCTTTTTTAATGAAAATGAAGCCTCGAGTCACGGCTGCTGACTCGAGCGACGCTAATTTATTGTGTCATAAATTTCTTTTTAAACTTGAATGAATAGGTAGAAGCTTGTTTGTGTTTAGGAGTAACTGTTACCGTAAAATTCAGGCGTTCTCGATTAGCAACACTAAATTCTCCTATATAGTAAATAGCTTTACCATCATGTACTGCACGCATGTCAGCATATTTTAGTTGGCCAGTCATATTATGTGCCCTTACAGTTACTTTTGCAGGCACGGCAGTTGTCTTGCTATCTTTAGCGTTATGTTTTACTGCAATATTCACTAATATACGTTTGCTGCTACGTACAATTTTAAACTGCTTGGCGATTTTAATAGATAAGAAATCAGTAGGCAGTGTATTATAGTGCACAGTATAAGAACCAAATTGGATAGTCCGTTTATTTTTATCCGCCATGGCAGGATAAAATGTTATCGATAGCAGTGCCAACAGCGTGGCACGCAAAATTGTTTTTTGCGACATGCTTGGATTCCTCGGTTAATATTTAATAGTGCCTATTTTTAGTTTTATAATTTACATACATTATGTATAGGCATGATTCCGGCTAAACAGTTCAGCCTCTTTAAATATAGCTCATATTGAGGAGATAAGTCATTACTTAAAAGTGATTTAGAGACCCTAAAGTGGGAGTTTGGCCCGAATATTGTGAAGCAAATTTAAAAATAATATAAATAAGGAGTATTAATTATAGACATTCAAATAGTTTATATCGAATATTATGAACGTCTAATGTGATACAGGGCAATTTCTCCTAGTAAATTTGGAAACCATCGGGTGGCAAGTGTCTGCTTATGAGCAGCATTGACAACTGTTCGTTTAACGACACTGATTTTCATATGTTGGCATAGTTTTTCAAAATCGCGGATTGTACATAAATGAATATTAGGCGTACTGTACCAGCGGTGTGGAAGTGAGCGTGTGACAGGCATTCTGCCGCCAAAGGCCAAGTTTATTCGTGACTTCCAGTGACCAAAATTAGGAAAGGTAATAATTGCTTCACGTCCAACTCGCAACATATCCTCAATTAATTTGTCGGGATTCCAAATAGCCTGTAGAGTTTGCGTCAAGAGGACATAGTCAAAGGTATCGTCCTCAAATACTGATAAGCCAGCGTCTAAATCATTTTGAATGACGTTAACTCCTTTTTTGATGCATTCAACAATATTCGAATGGTTAATTTCAATACCATAGCCACTGACGTTAGATTTATCATGTAAATATTTAAGTAAAGACCCGTCACCGCAGCCAAGGTCAAGCACATGGCTATTGTCATTAATCCATTGGCTTGGTATTTTTAAATCAGGTCGTAGATTCATAACCCTGCTTCCTGTGCGATAAAATCCATATAAGCCTTATACGCTAACAAATATTCAGGGATAGGCATTAAAAAAGCATCGTGTCCTTGGTGGGCATTAATTTCAAGATAAGTCACTTGTTTGTTACTATCCAGTAAACCTTTGACAATTTCATGAGAGCGGGCTGGAGAAAATCGCCAGTCGCTCGTAAATGAGATGACTAAAAATTTGGCATTAGTCGCAGCGAAGGCCCGGCCCAGTTGGTTATCAAAATTGCTGGCAGGGTCAAAGTAATCGAGTGCCTTGGTCATTAATAAGTAAGTATTGGCGTCAAAACGATCCACAAATGCAGCGCCTTGATAACGTAAATAACTTTCTACTTCAAAGTCCACATCGAAACCATAATTAATAGTACCTTCTCTGAGATCACGACCAAACTTCTCGCGCATGGCATCGTCGGACAAATACGTAATATGCCCAAGCATCCTAGCCAGCATTAAGCCACGTTTAGGAATAGTATTGTGTTCGTAATAACGGCCTTGATGAAAGTCAGGGTCGGTCATAATTGCCTGACGAGCTACTTCATTAAAAGCAATATTTTGTGCCGTCAATTTTGAGGCAGCTGCTATGACTAGTGCGTTTTTAATCTGCTCGGGGTAGTCGATAGTCCATTGTATTACTTGCATGCCACCAAGACTACCTCCCACAACCGCAAACCATTGACTGATCCCCAGTCGTTCAGTTAATTGCGCCTGACTACGTACCCAATCTTTTACTGTCATAATCGGGAAGTCTGGGCCATACGGTTTCTGAGTCGTAGGATTGATTGACATGGGTCCAGTAGAGCCTTTGCATCCGCCTAAATTATTACTGCAAACAACAAAAAATCGATTAGTATCGATTACTTTCCCCGGTCCCACGCAAGTGTCCCACCAACCCGGCTTTCGATCCTTCATACTATTGTATCCTGCCACATGATGATCGCTAGACAGTGCATGACAAATTAAAATAGCATTGGTTTTGTGTTGGTTGAGCTGGCCGTAGGTTTCGTATACTAGTGTATAGTTTTCGATTTCCCGACCACAGTCTAAGGCTAGACTTTGTTTGAAATATATAGATTCAGGTGTAACAAGACCTACTGAGTTATCTGGAATAGTTTCTGGCATAATCGACTGTTTGTATGCGCCCGGTTAAATTATTGTCTAATAAATTATTATTGATCTGATGGTTAAATGTTCAACAGTATAGGGGA
>UOFL01000007.1_pt1 | contig 11451 bp, 10 predicted proteins | sample 1990081 | NCBI WGS metagenome assembly UOFL01 (sample SAMEA4728526, study PRJEB27164) | hydrothermal vent metagenome | biome: marine basaltic hydrothermal vent biome; feature: marine hydrothermal vent; material: mineral | place: Pacific Ocean | collected 2011-06-14/2011-07-23 | depth 1741 m | reverse complement strand
AATCAAGTACGAAGCAGGCTTGCTCAAATAAATGTCACTTTACCACTACACTTACTGCTTGCCTCAGCGAATAATAAGTTTGGGTTTGTTGTTGAGTATATTCTACTAACAACAAACCCAAGCAAGTTATTGATATTTATTCATGTAATGCAATTGGGTGTTCAAATCAGTCTCAATAGGCACCTTCCAGTAAACTGTACTATTTAGTCTGACTTTTCTTTGAACTATTTTAATATCACATTGCATTCATCTGAATGAAATTCAAAATCTTGTTATAACCATTAAGGGTTACCTTTTACTGCGACCCAAAACGGAAAACCCGCTAACTTGATTTCTTTTGACACTTTAAAAGTCTTAGTGTCAATAACCAGTAGTTGGCTACCGGCAGTAATGGAAACATATAACCAGCGACTATCTTTACTGGTACGTAAGCCGTGTGGTCCTTTGCCAACTTTGATTGTTTTGACTACCGCATGAGTTTTAGCATCAATCACTGACACAGTATCGCCTGCAATTCCGCCGGTATAGACATATTTTCCATTAGGAGATACGTCAATGCCTGAGTGGCCTAGTCCTACTTTTACGACTTTAATGACACTACCTTTGACTAAATCAACGACTGCAACATTTTTGACTGTATCACGTACAAAGGCGATTTTTCCGTCTTTTGACAAATCAAGGTTATGCGGGCCTGTTAATCCTGGTGTAGGAATTACTTTGACAACACTACGTGTTTTAGTGTCTATAACGCCAATTCCTGCGCCGCCTTGTAGTGTGACATAAGCAATTTTTCCGTCATCACTAAAGCGTACATTATGTGGCATTTTTGCAGTGGATATTTTAGCAACTACTTTATAGCTTGCTAGGTCCACTACGCTAATAGTATTTTCACCTTCATTACTCACGTAGGCTTCTTTTCCATTAGGGGATATTTTAATTCCTTTGGAAGCTTTACCGACTTTAATAATTTTAATCTGTTTACCTGTACTTGAATCAAATACATAAACACTTTGTTTACTTGGGCTAGTCACCAGTAACCGTTTGCCATCGGGAGTAATGGCTTCATATAACATATTCGGTCCGCCAGTCCAGCTAGCATTAGCATTAAACTTCGCAATCTTACCTGCTTGTTTTTGTGAGACGTATACAGATTCAGGGAACTCTTGTGCATGCAGCAATGGAGCGGCAATGAGTCCTGCGATTAGTAGTGAGAGTGTTTTCATTTTATACTTATCTTGCATTGTTGATCTCCTGATTGAAAAAACTAATAATGTACTATTAGGCGTAAAACATATTTTGAATTAGTGTGTTAACACTTTCTTGTTTCATATCTTTAGTAAATAATACCAAAACATATAAGTTGGCGTGAGGTTTAATGATACGCCACGACAGGGAGGCAATTTTTCCACTAAGATTGCCTGCAGTCATTTCAGGTTTATTGTTGAGTATAAACAAATGAACATGTCCGCGACGTTCGCCGGCAATTTTCAGATGAAAACTTAAGCGGCCTGCCAATTGGCAAAATTTTGAGAGTGTTACAGTCATTTTGCTAGGGGGTAATTTTATATTACGCTGCGCTAGCCAGGGCTGATATTTTTCAGTAAGCCCGATGCCGGTAAACGCATCTTTTTGGATATCTTCAATAGCAGTGGTGACTATTGAGGGGGTTAATACAGATAGATTGAGCCATAAAATTGTGATGATGCCGACTAAGCTTAGCACAGAGTAAGCTGGCCAGTAATTTCTAATCGATCCTATAGGAGCATTTTGTGATTGTTGCCAAGCATGATGGATATCTGTTTCAATATTCTCAGGAGGATTAGCAGACTGCAATTTTTGTTTTATTTTATTATCATCAATCATTACGCAGCCTTACTTTATTAAATTGTTTAGGTGACTAATATTGTCGCTATCAGACTCAAGATAATCTTTGATTGCTTTGCGGGCACGAGATATTCGACTCATCACCGTTCCTACAGGCACTTCAAGTTGCGTAGAAATTTGCTCGTATGTAAAGCCATGTAACACATATAACAATAGTGCTTCTCGGTGTGCATCAGAAATTTTTTCAAAAATATTATATAAATCGATAAGCGATATTTCACCTGTATTTTGCTTATTATTGTCGCTGAGTTCGAGATTCTGTAAATAGTGCAAAGTTTCTCTATGGCGGTATTGCTCACGTTGCTCTTTATAAATGATTCTACGTAATATGGTTAATAACCAAGGTAAGACCTTGTGTTTGTCGTGTAGGCTATTGACTGATTTCCACCCCTGAATATAAGTGTCCTGAACCATATCTGCTGCCAGTGTTTTATTGCCACAAAGCCAGAGGGCGTGTTTAAATATCACAGCATGGTGTTCTTTTATCCAGCCAGAAAATTCTTGTTTTTGCTTATTTCGTTTAAAAAGTAACATTGACTCGCTATTATTTAGTCCACACTATAATAGTGTATCTTAGTAGCCTGTTTATTCCCTCAGGTAGAAAATAAATATTAACTCGGCTGAATATACGGTTTGGTGTTGCTCTAGAACGTTTTGTCAGCATAAAAATAATGCCTAGTAGAAGTGAATGCGAGCGACATTTATTAAAGAGAGCAATTCACTGTTGTTCTGAGGCCTAAAGGTCTGTTTTCTAGCATTATCGTGAATTATCTGCTCAATAATTGAACATGTAAAGCTCCTTTTATTTTCAAAATTCTCACTCATGAGCAGATGCTGACAATTGAGATATGGTCTGTAACGCTTCCATTGAAACATGATAGAATTGATTTACTTGAACCAACCACTAAACAGTCATGAGAATAGCAATTGTAGCAGGCGAGGCATCGGGTGATTTACTTGCTGCTGGCTTAATAACAGAAATCAAGCGCAGACATCCTGACGCTGAGATATTTGGAATCGCAGGGCCACGTATGATCGAGGCCGGTTGTGAGGCCTATTTTCCGCTCGAAAAGCTTTCCGTTATGGGACTGGTTGAAGTGCTGCGACATCTACCTGAGTTATTAGCAATACGTAAAAAACTTCTGAAACAATTACTCAAAAACCCTCCCGATGTATTTGTAGGTGTGGATGCCCCTGACTTTAATTTGGCACTGGAAGCAAAATTAAAACAAGCAGGGATTAAAACAGTTCACTACGTAAGTCCTACGGTTTGGGCATGGCGAGAAAAAAGAATTTTAAAAATCGCCAAAAGTGTTGATCGTATGTTGGCATTGTTTCCCTTTGAATTGGATATTTATCAGCAATATGGAATTGATGCGAAATTTGTGGGGCATCCGCTAGCGGATATGGTGCCTGTCAAGATCGATCAACAAAGAGCTCGCTACAATCTTGGCTTGGCAGAAAAAAATTTGCTATTAGCAGTGTTGCCTGGTAGTCGACGTTCAGAAGTCGAGCGTTTAGCCGAACCATTTTTAAAAGCTATGCTTGAATGTAAACGACAATATCCTGATATGCACTTTGTCGTGCCATTAGCCACTGCTTCCACTCGAAATATTTTCGTTAAGAAACAACAGCAATTTGCGCCTGACCTAACAATGACTATTTTGGATGGTCAATCAAGATCGGCGATGGAGGCATCAGATTTTGTCCTTTTAGCCTCTGGTACTGCGACTCTTGAGGCGACCTTATTAGCTAAGCCCATGGTCGTCGCGTATAAATTGTCAGGGCTGACTTATTGGATAATGAAAACTTTTAAGTTATTGAAAATTGACGTGTTTTCGCTACCTAACTTGTTGGCCGGTGAAAAACTGGTGGATGAACTGATACAAGATCAAGTGACTGCCGAGGCTCTGACCTCAGCGGTGATGCGTTTGATTGATAATCCAGAGCGTAATAGTAGGCATAAGGTTGTGTTTACAGAAATTTATAAGACGTTAAAATGTGATGCCAATGTTCGGGCTGCTGATGCAGTGCTGGAGTTGATTTCTTCGGAAGGTTAACTTTTTGAGTGGTTTTGTAATAGGAGTATTGTGTGACAATTATGTATGTTGCGGGAGTCGATGAAGTAGGGCGCGGGCCATTGGCAGGTTCTGTTGTGGCAGCAGCTGTTATTCTTCCCGACGATCATACCATTATTGGTTTGACTGATTCAAAAAAGTTGACAGCCAAGCGACGGGAAGTGTTGGAAATTGAAATTAAGAAACAAGCTATTGCCTGGGCGATAGGAGAAGCTGATGTCGAAGAAATTGATCAGTTAAATATTTTATGGGCAAGTATGTTAGCGATGAAACGTGCGGTGGAAGCCTTGCAACCATTGCCTCATAAAGTGTTGGTTGATGGTAATCGCTGTCCTGATCTTAGTATGGAATCGGAGGCTATTATTAAGGGAGATTTAAAAGTAAAAGTAATAAGCGCCGCGTCTATTATTGCTAAAGAGACTCGCGATCGACAAATGCTTGAGCTTGATCAACAATTCCCTGAATATGGTTTTGCGCAACATAAAGGCTATCCTACCAAAAAACATATTGCTGCGTTAAAAGAGCATGGCGTGACAGATTTGCATCGTCGTAGTTATCGGCCTGTTCGTGAATGTTTATGATGAAATTATTGTAAGTTTCGCGGGATGCATCATTCAGAAGTTTTTTAGTCTTGACAAGGGTTGTTGCAAATTTGCGAAAACGTTGACGCAATATCGACTCTATTACAAAATTTCATAACAGGGTAAGTTGGTGCAGACAATCATGTACCAATATGGAGGGTTAACGTTTATAGGAAATCAAAGTAATAAGTTTGCCTACGATAATGAAGAGCCTGTGCATAAGGTTTATCTTGAGCCGTTTCAGTTTGCTTCTCAACCAGTGCTTAATGGTGAGTATCAAGAATTTATTGACTGTGGTGGTTATCACCAATCATGTTACTGGTTATCAGATGCTTGGAAAGTGGTCAATCAGCAGCAATGGCATGCGCCGTTATATTGGGAAAAAATCGAGGGAAAATGGTGGTATATGACGTTGGCAGGAATGCAATTAGTGGATGGCAATGCACCCGTTTGCCATGTGAGCTATTTTGAAGCATTAGCCTACGCACGATGGAAATCGTTACAGCAAGAGGGGGTACGGCTCGCGACTGAGTTTGAATGGGAGTATGTTGCACGCAATAATACGGTTGAAGGTAATTTGCGAAATTTCAATAGTTTGCAACCAATGGTCTATAATGGTAAGAAGAATTTGAATCAAGTCTTACAATTGTTTGGTGATGTGTGGGAATGGACGCAAAGTTCTTATAGCAATTATCCTGGATATCATTCAGAACAGGGTCCTTTAGGGGAATATAACGGCAAGTTTATGAGTGGCCAAGTAGTGTTACGTGGTGGTTCATGTGTCACTCCAGCCGACCATATACGGGCCACATATCGAAACTTTTTTTACCCCTTGATCGATGGCAGTTTAGTGGGTTTCGTTTAGCAAAGGATAGTCGATGACAATAGCATCTAGTAGTGTGATAGAGCGGAAAAAGAATGTATTTAATTTTTATGATTATCATGAGGCACAAGATGATTTTTATAATGAAATTGTCAGTGGTTTATCTCTCAATCCAAAAACTCTTTCGCCAAAATTTTTATATGATGAATATGGTTCTCAGTTGTTTAGTGCTATCTGTGAAACGCCAGAGTACTACCCAACTAGAACCGAACAAGCAATTATTGAGTCTAATATAGAGGCGATTGCGAGTAATATTGGAACAGACTGTTTGATTATTGAGCCAGGTAGTGGCAGCTGCGAAAAAGTCAAAACTTTATTGACTACGCTTAATCCTGTGGCCTATATGCCATTGGATATATCGAAAGAATATTTACGGCAAACTGCTGAACAGGTATCTCAAGAATTTCCGTTTATTGAAATTCACGCAGCATGTGTTGACTATACCTCCCCTTTTTCAGTGCCCGAATTTAATACTGATGCTCATAAAGTGGCTTTTTATCCTGGTTCGAGTATCGGTAATTTCGACCCTGAACATGCCCGTTCGTTTTTAGTGAATTTAGCGCAAACGATTGGTAAAGGTGGTGGTTTGCTGATAGGAGTCGATAGGAAAAAAGATGTAGAGATATTAAATAAGGCTTATGACGATAGTGCAGGAGTCACTGCTTCGTTTAATAAAAATCTTTTAAGTCGTATCAATAGTGAATTGGATGCTAACTTTGATCTCTCCAAATTTAGTCATCATGCTTGTTATAATGATAAGCTAGGTCGAGTAGAAATGCATTTGGTGAGTGATGTTGATCAATCTATAACGATTAATGATCTTATTTTTTCATTCAAAAAGGGTGATTCAATTCATACTGAAAGTTCCTATAAATACTCGAACGCAGAATTTCAACAATTGGCGCTAGGGGCTGGCTTTAAAGCGATTGAGGTTTGGTCTGATGCTGAAGAATTATTTAGTGTTTATTATTTTGAAGTCGAGTAGTCATTAATTGCTGAGCGAGCTTTTTATGTCTACTGATCTTAACTTCAAACTGACTCTTAATCAAAAATTGGTTTAGGAGCAATCAAAAGTGATGCTGCTCAGACTAATAGTTGATTGTTTTGTAGCTTCTGTTTCGTCTTTGCTGGCTGATCTTTTGCTTGTAAAATACTGCCCGTCAAAGCCGGGATATGTTTTTCGAATGCTTTTACAATATAATCCATAAATATTCGGACACGCGCTGTATAGCGTAAATCTTTGTGTGTCAAAATCCAAATATCACCACAATGGCTAGCGCTAATGGGTGAAATTCGAGTTAACTCAGGGACCGAATCTGCCATAAAACAAGGAAGAATAGTCATTCCCATTCCAGATTTGGCAGCTTCCAATTGAACTAATATATCGTTGGCTTTATGCCTCACTGGCGTTTTGGGGTAGATACTCTCCTTAACCCATGTGGGATAAAGTTCAGGATCTTCCCATCCAATCCAGCGTAAAAGTTCAGGCTGCTTGATGTTATGAGTGGCGAGATATTCATGAGAAGCATAAGCGGCTTTAGCAATATCAGTGATGTGTCGTCCCACTAAATATTCTGGCGGATTATTGGTGATTCTGATTGCTACATCAGCCTCGCGTTTGGATAAATTAATTTCTTCTGAAGAGACCGACAGTTCTAGTTCAATGCCAGGATATCGCTGTCCGAATTTTACAAAATCTGGCATCAATAAGTGAGTGGCTAGAGGCGCTGCCATAGTGACTGTTAATGATCCGTTAAGTTGGGCATCACGACCGATAATATTTCGGTCAAGTTTAGCCACTTCATCTTCGATACGTTCAGAGGACTCTAGAATTTCTTCCCCTGCTGAGGTCAAAATATAACCTGTCGGTAAGCGTTCGAATAATCGTGTGCCTAGTTTTTTCTCAAAGGTATCAATGCGTCGCGACACAGTTGAGGCATTGACCGAAAGCGCTTCTGAAGCACCTCGAATCGAACCTTTTTGCGCAACAGCCAAAAAAAATCTTAAGTCATCCCAATTCATGTGTTGCATTATTGCATTGTTAGTATGCAAAAATCAAGACTTCTCATGCGTTATTGCAGTCTATAGTATATCAGGAATTGCTTATTCATCTATTTATTATCAGGAGGTTAATCTATGACATATCGGGCCTATTGGATCGCAGGAAGCCCTTATTCCTGGCGGGTATTATTGGCGCTTGCAGTCAAAGGAATAGAGTATGAATCAAGGTTATTGGTTGGGGATAAATATGAACATAAGTCACAAGAGTATCTTGATATTAATCCCCGCGGGCTTGTTCCTTCTCTCGCTTATGACGGAGGTGTTGTTTACGAATCTGTAGCAATCATTGCATTTCTTGATCGAGTCCATCCTGAGATTTCGTTATTGGGTGGGTCAGATAAAGACGTGGCGCTCATTTGGCAAAATATATGTGAAACAGAAAACTATAGGGTTAAACCATTAATCGATATTATTCGTCCAGTGTATTTCGATCAGGTGTCAAGTAATAAAAGTGAAATTGAGGCAGCATCTATTATTGTTAGTGAGGAGTTTGCAATGATTAACACTAAGTTGTCTTCCCAGAAATTTTTAGTGGGAGACTCACTAAGCGCTGCTGATATCGTGTTATTTCCATTTGTGATGTCCCTCCATAGGGCGCTTACTCTAGAGGCTGGCAAGGTGCTAGACCTTTCTTATATTCCTTATTCCACTTCTTTTCCCGCGATTGCGCAGTGGATTAAGAGAATAGAATCTATCCCAGGGTATGAAAAAGCCTATCCCCCTAATTGGCGTGACTAGCCATTTTTTGTTTAACCCAATTATGTGGGCTCTATGATATTTGATGACACAACGGAGAGATTTTACAATGAGTGACTTTAAACCTTTAAACCCAAATTCGCACAAGGCACCGAATTTGTTGATGAGGCATCGTTTTTTGTGGGCCTTATTGTCTCTTCTTTTGGTAGGATTTTTAACTAGCGGAGGAAGCCATATTCAATTTGCAGCGGACTATGAGGTGTGGTTTACCAAAGACAATCCCCAATATAAAGATTTTATTAGCTTACAGGAAACGTATGATAAGTCTGATAATGTAATTTTTATTTTAGCGCCTAAAAATGGCAAGGTGTTTACTCACAAAAACCTTGAGAGTGTTGTATGGTTGACTAAGCAAGCATGGCAAATACCTTTTTCAATACGGGTCGATTCAGTCACTAATTTTCAGCATACACAGGCGAATGGAGATGAACTAAAAGTAGGTGATTTAATAAGAAATGTTAAGCAGCTAAGCACTGCTGAGTTACTCTCTTTAAAAGATATTGCGATAAGAGAGCCGTTATTATTGAATAGGGCAATTTCGAAAAATGCTACCGTGACAGCGGTTAATGTCACGATTAATTTACCCAAAAATAAACCTGAAGGAAGTCCTACCGTCACGGCTTATGCGCGTGAGTTAATTAAGAAATTGAAATTACGTAATCCAGATATTGAAGTATACCTGACCGGACTGGTAGTAATGGATAACGCTTTCATGGAAGCGTCGATTAAGGATATGGGCTCCTTGACCTTAATAATGTTTGGGCTAATTATACTAGGGTTGCTGCTGTTCTTGCGAAGCATTACTGCCACCTTAAGTATTTTAGCCATTATTATTTTATCGATAATGGCCACAATGGGTTTCTCAGGTTGGTTAGGCGTGAAGCTAACCCCCGTTTCAGCAGGTGCGCCAACTATTGTGATGACAATTGTGGTGGCCAATGCAGTCCATATATTAGTCACTATGCTCCAATTTATGCGCTATGGTCGATCAAAAGTAGAGGCCATGACTGAAAGCTTACGGGTGAATATGCAGCCTGTGTTGCTGGCGACCGTCACTACAGTGATTGGATTTTTATCGATGCACTTCTCCGATGTGCCTCCGTTTCATGATCTTGGTAAAATGGTGGCATTGGGTGTTGTTGTCTCGATGATTCTCTCGATGGCTTTCTTACCTTGGTTGTTAATGATAATGCCAATGAAAGTCAAGGTAGTGAAAAATTCAACTGAAAATAGAAGTATGAGAGGCATTAGCGAGTTCGTCATAAAGAGACGAGGTACGGTGTTATGGTCATTTGCAGTGATCTCTCTGGTGTTAGTTGCGCTTATTCCGCGTAATGTCGTTAACGATAATATTTGGGAATACTTCGATAAAAGTGTCAAGTTTCGTGTAGATACGGACTATGCGGCAAAGCATTTGACAGGGCCATATTACATGGAATATTCATTAAAGGCTTCAGCACCAGGAGGCATTAATTCACCTGAGTATTTGCAAAAAGTGGATAGCTTTCGTGACTGGCTGCTGCAGCAAGAAGAAGTGGTTCATGTCAACTCATTGACCGATATTATGAAGCGGCTCAATAAAAACTTGCATGCAGATGATCCCGAGTGGTATCGATTACCAGACAATAAAAATTTAAGTGCGCAGTACTTGGTATTATATGGAATGTCGTTACCTTACGGACTTGATTTAACCAATCAAATTAATGTTGACCGTTCGGCAACCCGTGTGGTGGCTTCGCTGCACAATTTATCTAACAATGAAATGATCCAATTTCACAAACGTACCACTGACTGGCTTACTGCTAATGCAGGCGATCTGGCGCTGACGGCAGGGAGCCCTATGTTTATGTTCTCCCATATCAGCTTGCGAACCGTGGAACAAATGGTCGGTGGGGTTGCTTTTGCGCTGTTTTTGATCTCAATACTGATCATATTCTCATTACGGTCTTTTAAAATTGGTTTGATTAGTTTAATTCCTAATTTGATTCCTCCTGTGATGGCCTTTGGTATTTGGGCATTATTAATTGGTGAGGTAGGGTTTGCGCTAGCGGTAGGTTTAGGAATGACAATAGGCATTATTGTGGATGATACGGTGCACTTTTTAAGTAAATATTTACGAGCCAGAAGAGAAGAGAGTCTCAATGCTGAGGATGCTGTTCGTTATGCATTTGATAATGTGGGTAGAGCATTGGTGATTACGACTGTGGTGTTGACCGCTGGTTTTTCAGTGTTACTGTTATCAAGTTTTAAGATCAATTATGACTTGGGCTTAATCACTGCACTGACTATCACTATCGCACTTATTGTGGATTTTTTGTTATTGCCTGCTTTGCTGTTAAAGTTTGATACTCATGAGTATCCGACAGCAGATGAGGTATCGGAGCAGATAACAGCAGTGGATTCCACACAACTAAAAACGAATGAGGTATAAAATGAACAGATGGGTATTAAGTTTTTTTATCAGCATCATTGTTGTGAGTTCCCTTTATGCAGGTCCTGCTGAAGAGAAAGGTTTGGCAATTGCGATTGAAATTGAGCGCAATGATAAGGGCTGGAAAGATACGGTGGCGGATATGAAAATGATTCTTCGCAACCGACAGGGTAGCGAAAGTGCACGTACCATAAAGGTTAAAACACTGGAGATGAATAAGGACGGTGACAAAAGTTTAATTGTATTTAATACCCCTCGCGATATTAAAGGGACTGCTTTTCTTACTTTCTCTCATGTGATTGTTGCTGATCAGCAGTGGATGTTTTTGCCTGCGTTAAAGCGAGTGAAGCGAATATCGTCAGCCAATAAATCAGGGCCTTTTATGGGCAGCCAGTTTGCGTATGAGGATATTGTCTCGTTTGAAGTCGACAAGTTTAAGTATAAATATTTGCGCAATGAGAAAATAGACGGTCGGGATAGTTATGTGGTGGAGACTTATCCTCAATATAAATACTCAGGCTATCGGCGCCAGATTGTGTGGGTAGATACAGAGCGTAAAATTCCGGTAAAGATTGAGTATTATGATCGTAAAAATAGTTTATTGAAGAGCATGGTTTTTATGAACTACCAGCAATATCTTGGTCAATATTGGCGTGCTGGAAAACAGAAAATGCTTAATCATCAGAATGGAAAATCGACTGTTATTATTTGGACTAATTATAAGTTTCGTACAGGGCTTGCCAGTAATGACTTTGACCGTAGCACCCTCAAACGGGC
>UOFL01000093.1_pt1 | contig 11804 bp, 15 predicted proteins | sample 1990081 | NCBI WGS metagenome assembly UOFL01 (sample SAMEA4728526, study PRJEB27164) | hydrothermal vent metagenome | biome: marine basaltic hydrothermal vent biome; feature: marine hydrothermal vent; material: mineral | place: Pacific Ocean | collected 2011-06-14/2011-07-23 | depth 1741 m | reverse complement strand
TGGGTGTCGTCGTAGTCGGTTTTTAGATATGGATAAACCCTTATTAAAACCACTTCCTTCAGTCCCCTTTGAGTATGCAGAATGGATAGCGGAACGAAAGGTATGTTCAGACTATCACATGAGTGTGGATAATCATTATTATTCCGTACCGCACCAACTGGTCAGCGAAAAAGTTGAAACTCGCGTAAGCAAATATACTATTGACCTTATTTATCGTGGTAGAAGAGTTGCCTCTCATCCTCGCAGTTATGTTGAAGGTGGGACTACAACGCTCGGGGCACATCAGCCTAAAGCGCATCGTGACTACGCTAACCTTACACCAGAAAAACTAATTGAATGGGCGGAAGATGTTGGCGAATCCACCTTGGCTGCAGTTAAATATCAATTTGAATCACGACCACATGCATTAATGGGACTTAGTGCTTGCGCTTCACTACAAAAGCTGGCTAAAGAGTATGGTGATGAGAAGTTTGAAGCGGCCTGTCATCGTGCTAAGCGTATAGGATCTTTATCCATTAAAAGTATTAAGTCGATATTGAAGCGACGTATAGTTGATTTCTCTGAAGATCAAATGCCTATTCAAATCAACCTACCGTTCCACCAGAACGTTCGTGGTTCAGATTATTACAATACAAGGAGTCCCTTATAATGACATTACCTCATCAAACAACCTTATCTCTTAGAGAATTACGTTTACCCGCTATGGCTGTGGCATTTGAGAAGCAGCTTAAGAATCCTGTGTTTGCAGAACATTCTTTCGAAGCACGTACAGGCTATCTCGCTGATGCTGAATTAGAAGCTAGAAAAAATAGCAAGCAACAACGCTTACGACGACAAGCTAAACTTAAAATAAATGCTTGCCTTGAAGATATTGATTACAGTACTCCACGAGGGTTGAATAGAGATGTAGTTAATAGTTTGTCTACAAATGAATACATACATCAAAAACAAAACATTATTATTACTGGAGCAACGGGAACAGGTAAAACATGGATTGCTTGTGCTTTTGGAGATGCTGCTATTAGAAAGGCTTATTCTGTTTTATCTATTCGACTGTCTCGACTTTTTGAGCAATTTCAAATTGCACAAGGTGATGGCACACTTCATCGTTATCGTAATAAGTTAGCTAAGATTGACTTGCTTATTATTGATGATTGGGCATTGGCACCAGTAACTGTGATTGGGCGTCACGAATTACTTGAGCTTATTGATGAGCGTATGCAGTCAGGCTCGCTTATTATTACCTCACAACTCCCTGTTGATAAATGGCATGACTATTTAGGTGAAGTCACCATAGCAGATGCAATATTAGACCGCGTCGTACAACGTGCACACCGTATTGAGTTGCATGGTGAGTCAATGCGTAAAACCGATCTATCGTTGCCTTCTAATCAGGAGGTTAAATAAAGTCATGACTTCAGATGAAACAATGCTTTCACAAAATAATAGTGATTCATTATTTCAGATGGTTAAAGCCTCGGGTGTCGTTTTGGCACCCGGCGGCCATTTCAATAAGCCATTTGATAATGAAAAATCTGATAATGAACTACTACATCAGGTTATCAATTATTATCACGAAACATTAAAAAGTACACCCGTAGCACTTAAAACGTTACAAAAAATGGGCATTGATAAAAGTGAGGTAATTGACCAATTTAAACTTGGGCTTAGTGACCGCACTTTCGGTCATCTTCTCCCTGAAAAGAACCGTAGAGAAGGTGCCGCACTGCGTGGTCGATTGCAACGTCTTGGAATATTAAAACCCAGTGGTCATGAGTTATTTCGTGGCAGTCTCGTCGTGCCTGTTTTTGAAAATGGTGTCGTTAAGCAAATCTATGGCTACAAGCTCTCAAAGAAGTTACGTCCTGGCACGCCAGTACATACTTATTTATCTGAATCATCCCATGGCCTATTTAATAGCAAAGCAGTACAAACCTGTGACGAAGTTATTATATGTTCATCGATGGTTGATGTCCTGACTTTCTGGTGTGCAGGGTATAAAAACGTTACCTGTAGCTATGCTAAGGAGGTTCACAATGAACACTAATGAGATTGATACATTCAAAGGTTCTCCTGTTAAACGCGCCTTGATTGCCTATCCTGGAACGAAAGACGGAGATGTATCCGTTGAAATATTGTCTAAGCAATTAACCGCTGTTGGAATTCAATGCTACCGTGTCGAGTTTAATCAAGGACTAGATGCAAATAGTTATGCATTGTCGCATTCACCTGCAAGCAAGAGTCTGGGTGATGTCATACGTAAGGCAGTCTGGATGGGCGCTGATAAGCCACATGTTGATTTATCTTTAGATAAATCGATTGATGATAATAATGAAAGCATTGTTATAAATTCAGACCTCGATTTGAACCAACAGGATGAGTCAAACGAAATTCCTACTAGCATTATGGCTAGAGATGACGAAAAGGATAATGATACCTCAATCCCTGCAACGGTCTTACCAATACCTGCTGTCGATGTAGAGGCTGAAATAAAAAACAATATCATTATCATGTGCTTTGATAACTGTCGTTATCGTATACGTGGTTTGGAAAATAACACGGTTGCGAATCAACTTAAAATTAATCTGCTGGTTAATTTAGAGAATGCCTTGCACATGGATACGTTTGACCTATATGTCGCACGTCATCGAAAAAACTTCATTCAACAAGCGTCGATTGAGTTGGGTGTTTCAGAAAATAAAATTAAAAAACATTTGAATAAAATATTTCTTAAGCTTGAATTTCTTCAGGAGGAATCAATTCAGAAAATGATGGAGCCTAAGCCTCGTGATAATGAACTGACTCTATTAGAACGTGCTGAAGCGATGCATTATTTAACCTCCCACAATATAGTGCATCGCATACTGGAAGATTTTCAACGTTGCGGCCTTATCGGTGAGAAGACAAATAAGTTGGTTGCCTACTTTGCGTGTATCTCCAGGTTGCTCCCTAATCCCATTGCCGTGATGATTCAAAGCAGCAGTGCCTCTGGTAAAAGTGTTTTGATGGATGTGGCATTGTCATTTGTGCCGGTTCATCAACGTGTACAGTACTCGGCTATCACAGGACAATCACTTTATTACATGGGGGATATTAGTGTTAAGCATAAAATCTTTAGTGTGAGTGAAGAAGAAGGCGTGAGTGCGGCGGCCTATGCTTTAAAGTTATTGATAAGTGAAGGCCAGCTTACAATTGCATCGACAGGTAAAGATCCTGATTCGGGTCGTCATGTGACACGAGAATATAAAGTTGAAGGGCCTGTGATGCTATTCAGCACTACGACAGCCATTGATATTGATGAAGAACTACTCAATCGATGTTTTGTTTTGAGTGTCGATGAAGATAGAGAACAAACACGCGCCATTCATGACTTACAACGTTCTGCAGAAACATTAGAAGGCTTGAAAGTCAATCAGATAAAGGATGATGTCATTCGAGTACAACAGAACGCACAAAGTCTGCTTAAACCTCTTAGGGTTGTTAATCCGTATGCCAAACAGCTTACCTTTCTTAGTGACAAGACACGTGCACGTCGTGATCATCCAAAATATTTAACCCTGATTAATAGTATTGCCTTACTACATCAATACCAACGAGAAATTAAAAAAGAGTATTGCAATGGGAAATTTATATCGTATGTGGAAGTGACAATAGAAGATATTGATTTGGCGAATCAGTTAGCGCATAAAGTGCTTGGCAGTTCGCTAGATGAGTTACCACCGCAGACACGTCGCCTATTAATGTTGATTGATAATATGGTCAACGCACACGGTGAGGATACGAATATACCGCGTAGTGACTATCGCTTCAGTCGTCGTGATGTGCGAGCCTATACAGGCTGGGGTGACACGCAATTAAAAGTGCATATCAAACGTTTAGAAAACATGGAGTACTTACTGATACATCGTGGTGGCCGTGGACGGCAGTTTATTTATGAGTTGCTATATAACAGTGAAGGTCAAAATGGCGATCAATTTTTAATGGGATTGATTGATGTGACTAAACTTAAAGAACACGATGATGATGAGAAGTTGTCGGGATTAATGACTCACCGGTCGGGGGCAAGTCGGCCACAAGTCGGTGAGATATCGGGTGCTAGTCAGTTGGATGAAAATCACGAAGACGCGCATGAGCACAGGGCTTCAGAAACTAACAACCTTTTATCTGATATAGAAGTTAAATCACTCATAGAAAAAAATACACAACAAGCATCGTACCATAATAGTAGTTCATCAAACTTATCAGGAGGTGCTAAATAATGAGTGACAATACTATCGAACATAATAGTATTTTGCTTTATCTGATGCGGTTTTTATCGTGGTGTGAGTCAAAGAACTACAGTCAGGCAACGAATAAAACGCGTAATGTTTGTATTCGACGATTTATTAGCTGGTGTGAACCACGGGGTATTGATACACCACAAGATGTGACAAAGAAAATTTTAGAAACATATCATCGCTATTTACTTCACTACCGAAAAGCCGATGGTCGACCTTTAAGCTTTAGTACCCAACACAGTCATCTGGCGCCACTGAAGGCGTTTTTTAAATGGCTCAATCAAGAAAATTATATTCTTTCTAATCCTGCATCTGATTTTCAATTGCCAAGACTCCCTAAGCGTTTACCTAAAGATATTCTATCCATTGATGAAATCAATAGTATGTTAAATCACACCCGTATCTTTGGTGATTCAGGAATACGTGATCGCGCTATCATGGAAACGTTTTATTCAACCGGTGTGCGTCGTATGGAGTTGGTGGGCTTACGGTTACAAGACTTTGATGATGAGCGAGGTACGTTAACTATATTCGATGGTAAGTGGAAAAAAGACCGCGTGGTACCCATTGGCGCACGCGCAATAGTTTGGATGAATAAGTATCTTACTGAAGTTCGGCCAAAATTCGTTCGTGATGATGATTCTGGCTATATCTTTTTAACTGATTACGGTGAAGCCTTTTTAAATAATCGAATTTCAGATTTAGTTAAGAAGTATATGAATGCCTGTGGCATAGAAAAACGCGGTTCTTGTCATCTGTTTCGTCATGCAATGGCAACGCATATGCTGGAAAACGGAGCGGATATTCGATTTATACAAGCGATGCTTGGGCATGCAAACTTATCATCGACTGAGATTTATACGCAGGTATCGATTAAGAAATTGAAACAGGTGCATGCGGCGACGCATCCAGCCAAAATGTAGTAACTCTTCTAAAGCACTGTAGGCACTGCATGATATGTGAAAATATATCCGATAGACACACAATACCCTATTACTATAGGAAATGAAGCCAAACGCATTATGACACTATCTCTGTTTACGGCATAAAATCTACCGAGTCTCACAGCAGTATTACCTAAATGTATACTGATAATGGTGAGGCTTAATATGGTACCTCCAAATAGAATAAATAACTGAGCAGGGGGATATTTAAAAATACTCCAAGCCGTTGATGTGATAATTATTACTATTAAAGCCATTGAGATATAGTTAGTAAGTTCTTGAAGCTGCATAAAAAGTTTATCTATTAATTGCATACGTTACTCCTTTTGATTTATAGACTGTGATGGTGGAGTGCCTGTGTCTTGACACCAGTAAATGCGTCCATCCTTTAACCAAAAATGGCTACAACATGATGTATCTTGCCAAACAGATGGATAAAGAGTGGGACGTTGCGAAGAATTCTTTGTGATTTTCCAATGTGGACTATGAGTTAATTGTAGTGATAATGTAATTACATGACCACAACCACAAGGGCATTGAAATAGTACCCATTTGTGATTTTGTCCTTTTGTAACGAGATAAATAGAATCTTTTTTTACGTCTGAATTCTTTGGAGGACGTTCTACTATATTGATGAAATTAAATTTTATTGGAGGCAGATGTTGAGCATCTTTATTTTTAACTTTTTTATTTTCGGGGTAAAAAAGATAAGAATTTAACCAGCGAAGTAATTGTTTAATTATTGTCATTAGGTTTTCCTAGAGAAGGCCTATTTAATCGATATTTTTCTTTTTTTACTAACAGAGAATGTGTGCCACAATATGGGCATTCTTTGTTATTTTTTTGTTCACGGCTGCTTAGCGACATATACACGAAATCTATTAAAATTTGATCGTTGCGTAGTTCTTCAGGTAACACACGATAGGGACGTATGAGGTTGTAAAATCCTGCCACACCATAATCAGCAGTTGCGCTGGTAAATGGCCCAACTCCAGGAGCATTCTCTCCACTTTTTTGAAGATATTTTGCTTTAATTTCTTCATCACTCATGTTCGGGTTAGAGCGCAATTCAAACTCAGTTCTTATCCACGTTTCATTAATAACATCTTGGCAAAATAAACATTCACCGTACTCTGGAAGAATCGTACTCACTCTACCGAAGTGATAGCGAAGGTATGGGTTTCCGTCTTTGTCTTCATCGAGATCACCACCTAAACCAACATCAATTAGAGGTTGTGCATAATAATAAACCGCGTTGAGAAGTAACTCTCGGCCTATTTGATCGTCAGTACATCCAAATACAATATCAGCGCTTGCTAATGCATCCACTGCTTCTGGGCTTTTGTCAATTAGTGCATCGATGGCTACGATTTCCACTGAAGGCAAATCAATATCTTTTATGAATTCAGCAAGCATCTCAGCTTTATTTCGGCCTTTGTCCCTTGTCTTAGAACCACGGACACGATTTATATTGGTTGGGTCAAATTTGTCATTGTCGACTGTAATTATTTCACCAACACTACTTCTAGCAAGAAGTGTTGTTGTTGGGCTACCTGTGCCACTTGCGCCAATAACAATTACTCTGAGTGACTTGAGCATGCCAACAAAAGGTTTACCAAATGCTGCGGCTTGTCTTGCACTAGCGTGTTTGTCATCAATCTCTTCAATTTGATATCCATATATTTTTATGTGTTTACCAACAACAAGGGTATGACGAACAGGTATACTATCGTGAGGGCTTTGTGCATTTCTTACACGCGCATGCCACTGCTTACCATCCCACAATAAAGCTACCAATTTACTGTCTAAACCATTCCTATTTGAAATAGCTTGAATAAGATTAAATTCATTACAATCATCAGTATCTGAAAACCCTGCATAGCCGGTTGGATGGTTATGTACAAAACCAAAAACGAGATCTTCTTCTTCGCAACGACGAAATACCTCACGTAAGTGTTCTAAATCAAAATCAATATGTGATGCTGAAGAACTGTTAATCCATTTTTCATCGAAAGGAATTGTATCTACACTAATATACCGATCTGAATTAGGTAAGTTTTTTACTGGTCGAGATAAGCGTCGAAAAAAAATAATTGCAGCACGTTCATGACCATCAGGATGGCCAGTTAAGTAATCAATTAGATTTGACTCTAATGATTCAAGTAGAGTGATTCTTGGTTTGTTCATTTGTTAGCATCTGGTTTGTTAAGAGCCCATTCGATTCGTTGTAAAATCGTTAGCATGTTATCTATATTCGGTCGCCAAGAAGCAGCACCACTCCAATGTCTAGACCATCTGCAAAATTCTTTACCGTTATGCATGCGATTGTCTCCATCACCAGGTTTATTGGCTCTTGGAATAGGTTTTTTATCTAAACGTGATAAAGCAGGGGATGTCCATAACATATCATTACCGCATGAGTTGTAGTTTTGCGGTATGACAATCAGAACATCACAACTTTTTACATCGTAAAGCTCATTTGGCAAAGGGTAGTTCTTGAGTACTAAGAAGCGATTTGTTTCATCTTCTTCATACTCAAGACTACGTTCTGCTAAAGTTTCATAATCTTCATCATGGAGTAGAGGCATATTTATCCTGCCTGCGACCCAACGACTGCGCTACAAAATCTTTCAGTGCCAGGTATCGTAAGGTCAATAGGACATTCTGGTAAAACTTGCTTATCAGGATGGCCAGGGATCTTTTGGAAAAGTTGAGCATTTTCAGGAATACAAGCAAGATCTCTTAATTCGTTTTCCTTAATACTGCCTTCGATCCATTCATACGATACGTTATCAATTTTAATTTTATATGGTTTATCACTATTCATTTTTTTTCTCCAGGTTAGTACTCACCAATAAATTTGCTGAGCTTGTAATAAAGATAGCAGAATAAAAAGCTAAAGTATAGCTAATAAATAGCTATTTAGTGATGATATTTTAGCCTATATTAATGGACAATTTAGCTCGGAATGGCTATACTTTGTAGCTAAGAGGAGACTTATATGACTACAAAACGCACTATGACACTGAATTTGACCGATCAAGAAATGGTTGTATTAGATCGTTTGGCATCGGATAAAGGTTTGTCAAAAACTGGTTTAGTACGTCAAGCATTGCGTCTATACCAGTCAATCACCGAGCGTATTGAAAATGGTGATAAACTCTTTGTTGAAGATTCAGTGAAAAATGAGAAAGCAGAACTTCTCGTTCTATGAAAACACTTCTTGGAGTTTACCCTCTTCAAAATCGCCTAACAGGCGAATTTGAAGATGCGGAACTTTACATGCCCCTTGATCAAAAGAATGCTGATGATTTTGAAACAGAATGGCTTCCAGTATTGAATTCACGTGTAGCAAATCTGTCAGCCGATGAAAACCATGAATCAGCAAATGTCCAAGATCTGCATTGGGAATGGCGAAATAAGATAAAAGAAAGAACTGGCCGGATGGATTTTGTATCCTACGCTGTGGAATGTAACGGAGTAACCCAGGGTATGATGTCAGCATGCAACTGTGAGTTTGTAAAAGAACCTTCACAATTAGGTCAATTCTTAATATATATAGATTTGATCGCTTCGGCTCCATGGAATCGTCGAGGCTTTACAGAAAATCGTTTATACAAAGGCGTTGGTGAATTATTACTTGGTACGGCTATAAGTTATAGCATCAACGAGGGATTTAATGGACGTATTGGATTACATTCATTGCCACAGTCAGAGTTTTGGTATAGTAATGTATGTGGAATGACTGACCTTGGCATAGATCTTAATCATCCACAAAGTTTACGTCTTTTTGAGATGACCGAAGAACAAGCCCAATCTTATATTTCAACTAGTTAATGGAGGTTATCATGGAAATGCACATTACACCGGATTGGCTCCGGAAAAAGATTGAAGATTCTCCTGATGGAGAAATCGAAGCGGGCTTCGATATATCAGGTTTAAGAAATGTATATATGTTTTTGCCTGGTGTATTAGTTGATGATGAACACGTTACTCGCTTAAAGCACGCGTTTGGCATATTTATTAAAAACCTGCGTTTAACAAAAGAGTTAAGTGTTGATGATCTAGCAGAAGCTGCATCTATTGATAATGATGAATTGCGATTAATTGAAAATGATCCACATTATGAAACTAAACCGAGAACAGTATTTCAGTTGTCTAGATTCTTTAAAATTCAAACTCAGAAGATGATGGTAATTTCAGGAATTGCGCAATCCTTAGATCGGAAGTTAGAAGAACAGACATTAAAATTTGCAGCAAAATCTGATGGTGTGTCTTCACTTAATTCAGAAGAGCAGCAAGTACTTAATGAATATGTGAAATATTTAAACGAGAGATAGTCTAAATGCCAAGCGAATATGTAGGTGACTTAGAAACTCGTGATATAAATGAACAAATAGATAGGATACTTAAAGAGCTTGGTAATCCTGAACCTCCTTTATCGCTTCCTCAAGTAAGAGAACTGTTAAAGCTTGATATTGGGTATTTTAGCACAACTGATCCTAGTGCTTTAGATGAAATAAAACACAGATTGACAGTTGCCGGCAAGCAACTATTAGCACGCCCTGGCCTGATTGTTGACGTATTTAAGAATGCTAATTTATCAGCTCTATGGGTACCAGATAGTAAAAGAATACTTATAGATAATGATACTCCCAAACTTAAGCATAGATGGATAGAAGGACATGAAATTTCTCATGGAATCATACCATGGCATGGTGAATTCCTCTTTGGTGATAATTTAACAACATTAAACCCTGTATGCGATGCAACTATTGAGGCAGAAGCCAATTACGGCTCGGGAAGACTCCTATTTTTGGGAGATAAGTTTGGAAACGAAGCCCGAGATACCGAGCTAAGTTTTAAATCAATTAAAAGCTTTGCAAAAAGATACGGCAATACTATTACTTCAACATTATGGCGCATGGTAGAGGAACGTGAACCTGAACGAGCAGTGTTTGGTTTGATCTCAGCACATCCTTATTATCCAAATATCGGTATAGGAAACAATGTTGAAACCAAGTATTTCATTCGATCTAATCGCTTTAAGGAGCAGTTTTTTAATATCACACCAGATGATGCTTATGCCTTAATAGAAAGGCATGCGAACCTAAATGAAAGAGGTGCTGTAGTTGATGCGCAGGATGCGCTGATAGATGTTGATGGTGATACTTATGAATTTCGAATTGAGAGTTTTTCTAATTCACATACTTTGTTGACGTACGGTGTATGTGAACGTAAAACTCCATTTTTTAGTCTTAATATAAGCTAAATTGTTATGAATTTTACAATATAATCTACTATTAAGTACTACTAGAATCATCTATACTCAATAGTGATCGTATGGTTTCTATTTCCAAAAGAGGACTTCTTAAGTGACTGATATATTTAAGAAAATAATTGGTACATATGTGGCACCTGATGAGCAAGAAGTATTGAATGCTATAAATAATTCTGGCTTAAAATCTATGCGTGTAGTTGGGAGAGGAACCTTAACGGTTGATACCAAAGAGGTTACTAATAGCCCCAAGTTCAAAGAATATGTACAGCAAGCAAAGCAAATAGCTAAATAATTTTAATAGGGATACTTTACTCGTGTTCCTTTTGCTAATCCTTCCTATTCTCGTCAGTGGTTTTATCGTTTGTAATACTAATCCTGTTTATTTCTATAAGCTTCATCGTTATGAAGGGCAGTATCTGTATTTAAAAAGTGCCCATCTTGGTTTGGTATCACTTACGGTATTTTCTTTAATAGCTTTTTTACTGAGTAAATTTTTACCCCCCGTATGGCATATTTGCAAATGGGATATTCCTGTAAATGTGATATCTTTAACAAGGTCATTGTTATTAGAAGCCTCAACTTTTCAAAAAATAGAAGATCTTAATCTTTTTACTTGGATTATCGTTATTTCACTAGGCACTATTTTATATGCTTATTTCTGGTCGAGTGTATCTAAGATTCGTTTACGGTTCAAAGCAGGTTCATTAGAAAAATCAAAAATTTTACTTGTATCAAAAGTCTTGAATGATAGCCCTTTGGATAAATTATTATTTGAGTCTTATATTAACTCACGTCCTTTGTTATTAACATTAGATACGAGAAAAGTTTATGTTGGTACTATTAGTTCGCTTGGTGAGCCAAATGAGAGTGAAGGAATGGATCAAGAAATTTCAATTATTCCAGTGATAAGTGGTTATAGAGATAAAGATTCTTTAAAAGTCGAATTTATAACGCATTACGATATTGTTGATTCTGATTTAAATATTGTTATTCGACAGGATCAAGTGATTACAGCATCTTGGTTTGATTTTGATATATATAAAAAATTAAATCCATAGAGTAAAGAATTCATCTATGAAATAAAACCGCATCAGAAATTTTTTCTCACGCCCAATTTTATACGGATGTAACTGTCTAATATATAAATAAAACTACGATCCTAAGTAGAAGGTTTCAGTTTATAATTACTTCCGAGACTACGATCCTTCTACTGGTCGATATGTGCAGTCTGATCCGATTGGGTTAGAGGGCGGATTGAATACTTATGGGTATGTTGAAGGGAATCCTTTATTGTATTCAGAT
>UOFL01000102.1_pt1 | contig 12316 bp, 10 predicted proteins | sample 1990081 | NCBI WGS metagenome assembly UOFL01 (sample SAMEA4728526, study PRJEB27164) | hydrothermal vent metagenome | biome: marine basaltic hydrothermal vent biome; feature: marine hydrothermal vent; material: mineral | place: Pacific Ocean | collected 2011-06-14/2011-07-23 | depth 1741 m | reverse complement strand
TTGAGTTTGTTGAGTTTGTTGAGTTTGTTGAGTCTCATTTTAATATTGATGCACCTCAGATTAGCAAATTTCACCAATCTTTTAGGTGTTAGCTCTACTCTGATCAAGTCATACTAAAGAGACGATAAAAATAAAAACAAAATAAAAACCATACGACCAATAACATTTTCACTCTTCACCACAAGGTAACTCTACAACTCCATAATCAACCATAGCGATCAAAGACCGATTCTTTCACTCCACACCACTATCCTTTTCAAAACCAACAAGCTTTTCAAAACCTGTACTGGTCAAGATCGGATATCTTCCCTGAACTATAAATCCTCTCTAAACCATAAATTTGCCTAAACTAACAATATTTTCACCATAACCACCAATAAAATTGAACGTTGTTCCGAATTATTGGTCAATAGAGCTCTACCCAATAATAAAGGAATTTTTGATTAATACGTAGCGCACTTTTGTAGTGCAACAACAGACGAAACTGTATAGACCCTATTATCCTGTTAAACCTTTGAGCCACTTATGATATTGATTTTACTATGATAAAAGATCAATCATGGGAACGATCTAGTTCAAAAAACTCTAGAAACAAGCTAAAGGCATTAACAGTCACTACTTTATTAGCGACTATCTCCTTCTTCCTTAGCACTAATACTATTGGGTTATCAATTGATATTGGGAAATTATTCAAAAATTCTTTAAAAAGTTAACCACTGGAGACTCAATGAAAACTTCGAGCCACTCAATTGTCATTGCCGTTAATATGGCCTTACTTATTAGCTCACCAATAAGCACTGCAAACGATGATGACTCACCACCCTTTGCAGAGGGTATTCCCGGATTCAAATATAAAATTGCCATGGGTGAAAAAAGTAAACAAGATAAATGTGACAAAAAAGGGAAGAAAATCAAGAACAAAAATACCCTTCACCAGAAAGATAAAAAAGGTACAGTTGTTAAAAAACAAGAAGATGATGGATTTGGTGATAGGTAAAATATTATTCAATATCACTAATAGATCGTAATTAACTGATAACAGCATATTGATACTGCACTGTTATCGATATGTTAAGCAGTCGATTACCATCTCAAGAGATAACTACTGTTAAAGAAATAAGACTAGAAACGCTAAAATACAGCCTAAAAACTGAGTTTGCCTATATCTCGTGCTTAAACAAGAGTGCTTAAACAGGAGTATTTAAATAAAAGCGCTTAAACAAAAGTAATTATATTAGCCTTATTTATCACATAATCACTCTGCAAAATTCACCACTTTATGGCTTAAGCCGCTGCAAAATTATCTCGTAAGTAACTCACAATTTCCGTAGATTCATACATCCATACTTCTTTTCCATGACCGTCTACAGTTTGCAAACAGGGCACCTTAATCTGACCACCATTGTTAAGCAGTTGCTGTCGATTGTCTTGATTATATTGCACATCCCGCTTTTCAATATTCAATGATAGTCGCTTAGTTTCACGGCGTACCTTGATACAAAAGGGACATGTTTTAAATTCATAAAGTGTCATTTGACTAGTGGCTTCATCCGTTTTATGTTGTGCGTCTTGATCACGTACAATGCCTTTAGGGGTGCTGAGTAATTCCCACAGCAACATAAAAGGCCCTAGTAGAATTCGTATTGTTTTGAAAAAATATCTAAAAAATAATTTCATTCGAAAAAATCCTGTCATATTGTTTTATATAGTTCTTAATTTAATGGTGCTCTTAAAAGAGAAACTATGAATTTTGTCAATCAGTATAATATTACTATTCAATAATATCAGTGACAAGCTAATAATCTATTAATAACCACATGGTTAGTAACAATATTACGTTATAATAACGTGTTATAAGCACATATCGATCAATAGTTCATCAGAACGTTCTTAATATAACACGACTATTTTACAGGTTTCACTGTATTTGAATGAATGAACAGATCACAAACTTCGTCCCTAACCATAATATAACTTTTCCTCTTAAGCTTGGTTTCTCTAAATTATCTTAGAATATCGTACATCATCAGTTAAAACATGATAACGATCAAAGATCATACAAATCGCTCTCACCATTAAACGACCAATAGCAGTCACCGTTATTTCTTTAGTGTCAACGAGTAATAGACCATCTTTCTGCACTTGCATCAGCCGTAAAATTTCAGAAGAAAAATAGGAGTCAAATTCAATATTAAAACGCTGCGCAATATTATTCTTGCTTACATGAAAATGGCACATCAACTGCATAATGACTGCACGACGTATTCGATCATCTTCTGTCAAAATAATCCCTTGCAGTAGAGGAAGATAACCTCTCTCTAAACTGTCATAATATTTTTGTAGATCCACTACATTTTGAACATAACATTCATCTAATGCACTTATTGCACTGATACCAAAAGAAACTAGATCGCAGTCAAGGTGAGTACTATAACCTTGAAAATTTCGTTGCAACAGTTTTTCATCTTGTGCTAGACATAAATCGTCCTCTGGTAAGGCAAAATGGTCCATCCCAATGAGTCTATAGCCAGCCTCATCTAAGCTACGAATAGCGCGGTGATATATTTCAAATTTTTGCGATGCTGAAGGTAAAGTTTTCTGATCAATTCTTCGTTGCGGCTTAAAACGACTTGGAAGATGGGCATAATTGAAAATTGAAAGGCGATCTGGTCGAAGATCAATAATACGATTTATCGTTTCCAGAAATGATTCAACAGTTTGAAATGGCAGACCGTATATCAAGTCAATATTAATAGATTTAAACCCCAAGCCTCTCGCGGCATGTACTAATTCTTCAGTCTTAGCATTGGCCTGAATCCGATTAACTGCTTGTTGCACTATTCGATTAGTATCTTGGACTCCAAAACTTAGTCGATTAAACCCCAGTTGCCGCAAAGCCTCAAGACGAAAGCCGTTAACCGTTCGAGGATCAATTTCAATCGAAAAATCGCGATTATCAAGTTCAGACAAATGATAATGACTGTTTAAACTAGCAAATATCTTACTAAACTGCTCATTATTAAGAAAAGTAGGAGTTCCACCACCAAAATGAAGCTGCACGACTTCTCGATCCTTATCATACAAAGATGCTTTAATTTCAAATTCACGCACTAGATGATCAACATACTTTACTGCGTGAGATTTATCTTTAGTCACTATTTTAGTACAGGCACAGTAGTAACAAATTGTGCTACAAAAAGGGATATGAATATAAAATGACAATGGACCTGGTAATACTTGTGCATTAGACTCATGCACAAATTCAATGTAATCACTGATTTCGATTGAACGAAATAAAGCCGCAGTAGGATAGGAGGTATATCGTGGTGCTCCTATATTATATTTCTGTATTAACGTTTCATTAAAAACAAGTTTTTCCATTTTCCTTTCACTCTGTTACTTACCATTTTTTGAGCTTACAGAGCTGACAATAAATCATACTGATCTGAGTCAAATAAACTTCATTTTTAAGCCAATACTAGAAGGTCAATGGAGGAAGGATCAGTGACACAAGCAGCCCGACATTGAGCACAGCCGACACATAGCTGATTATCCACAACGGGTCTTTCATCGATTAATTGTAATGCACCCTCTATTGGGCAGACATTGACACAAATACCACATTCGGGTCCAATAAAAGGTAGGCAAGTATTTCTATTAATCGCCACATCTGCTAATTTAGGAAGCTTAGATTTTTGTGACACTGGATTACTATCCGGCACTTTTGTATTACTCTGCGATTCCGCACTATTATTTTGAAATCTCTGTTTGCCATCTTGTGACCCTAAACTATTATATTGCCCCTTTGAAACCTCATTGCTTCGTTCAGTAACCTGATTGCCCCCTAATACGCCAGATTCACAAGCAAGCACACAGGGCCAGTTATCACATAACAGGCAAGCATTATGAGTTAAGTCCATAACAGGTGTTCCTGCGACCATTGTCCCATGACCAGCTGTTAGTGCGAAAAGGACATCAACTTCACACGCATTAATACATGCATCACAACGCAAACAACTTACTATAAATTCAAACTCATCCACCGCAAACGGCGGCCTATACCAATTAACCTTGTAAACAGGAATTCTATCTTCCACTTGTTCGATAGCCACTTCACTTATTTTTTTTCCTGCCCGCCTAAGAAAAGATCTTTTACTAATATCAATAGCCATAAAACCCCCAATTCAGATCTGATACATGCGTGTTGACTGCTTAAATATTTGCACCAACTACTTGCTATTAACTACTATACTTTTATCTTATTACATTCTTATCCATCATAAGAGTCCATAAAGATCAAACAGTGCGCATCATCATCGGCTGGGTCAATAACCACAAACAACAACTAGCCAAAAATAGTAGCAAAATGATAGAGGGCATAAGGAATAAAAAAGATATTTTTTTATCTATACCAGTGGTAAGTAATATTTTTTTCGCTTGAACTAATATCACTTTTAAACCAATAGCAAACGCGACGACGATAAGACTTGATTGCAGGATATTTATAAATGTTTTAACGACCATGGATTCATGCATAGCAAGCATTGCACTTGCTGATAACGGCTTGAGATCTGTACCAAACGGATTTAGTAATAATGGCCCTAAATTTCTTACTTCGCTTGATAAATGAGTCACGTTATGAGCAATGTGATAAGCAAAAGTGATTGCCAATGTTGCAAAAGAAAAATTAAAGAAAAGTCGAAAAGATAAATTATCAGGCAGGCTATTGTCATGTATCATTCTTTGTTGTTTTGGGCCCTGTTGCTCTGATAATTGTTGTTGTGAACTTCCAAGCCACTGATATAATTTTTGTTTTTCCCTGAGTCTATTTGGACTTTGCAATAATGTATGAGAGTTTTGTAAACTTGTATATAATAATTTCATGGAAACCCAATGAACAAAGATAACAGCACTCAATACCATTACAATTAATGCCATCATCAGTAAAGTAAAGCTAAACATCAAACGTCCTGAGTCATTACTCCATGTTGCTACTGAATTAATCCAATACTCCCATACAGGCAACATTGTTAAACCATGTAACAATGTTAATGATAACAAGATCAGTAAAAAAATACTTTGCGACATATTATGTCGCTTCGCTTTCAATAGAACATCATCAAAACGAAGAGTTTTCCAAGCGACATTTGTGTGAGGACAGGAAAATACACATTGCGCACAAGAAATGCATGAAGCATTACTTTGCATTCGCCCCATCACTTGATGTGTTGGACATGGCTCAATAAGTTCATTGCCATGATAACATTCCAGAGTGTTACAAGTTGCACACACTTCGGTATCAATAGGCCTTAATGCCACTATTGAAAGTTCTGAATACATACCGATGGTTCTGCCTACCGGACAAAAATACTGACAAAATGCTTTCCGTTCAAAAATCAACATACTCACGGTAGCCGCCACCACAAACCCTAATGCCATAATTGAAGTTGCGTAGGGACTAACAGTTATGCCATAGCCTAACTCAAACCAAGTCAGCAATACCACTAAAAAACTCGCTACCAATAAATTTCGAAAGCCTGCTGGCACCTTGTATTCAAGAGAATAAGGTTGCCCACTTCTATAAAATATTTTACGCTTAACTAGCCAACTCGCGATTGTATCCCATGGGCAAATTGCACACCAAAATGAACCTGTAAAAAATACCGCGACAACCAGCCCACTCCACCATAAAGTCCAGGTAAGAACAATTGACAAATTTCGTTCAGGAATAGGATTACCTATAAAGCCGACACTTATTAATACAATAAAAAGCAACGCCATCACCGCTCTAATCGATAACAGTAGTCGACGTTTCATTTGAGTATTTAATGTAAATTTTGATATCTTAGGAGGTCGTTCAATCAAAACGGTAGTTTGCAAAGCCTCACGAAATAGTATCCATAAAGACAATAATATCATCACAGCTAGACTAACCCACGCCCAAGCCCATGGTAATCCTATATGTGTCATTAAAGCTCCTGCATTTGCAATAAGATTACCTGCACTTAACCATCACTAGACTTCTATTGGTAGAATATTAAACAATATATTATTAAACTATTGAGTCTACTCAAACTTAATTATTTTTTTCCTCCCTGTGTCGCACTGCTTGTAATCGCTGAAGTTTATACCGCACCTTAAGGTTTATCACTAATAACATAATAACAATAATGCCTACCATCAAACCTATAGGCCCTAATGGCCAAGGATTACCAATTCGGAGTGGGAAGTCTACAATATAAGGTTCTTTGTCAGATATAAATTCTGCTCGGACCAAATAATACCCTGGTCTTTGAAAAATAAAACCCTGCCTGAATATGGCATCATTAGAATACTGGGCTCCTAAAACCTCTTTATTTGACGAAAACCAGGAATCATCAAGTACTGTAAATACAACCTCCCCCTTAAAAGGTACGCCATCTTTAATCTTCTTAATATATAAATTAATTCTGCCCTGTTGCTTAGGTTTTGGAAAAGCAGGGAATACCATATAGGTGACATAATATTTACCAATACGAGTTTCTACTTGCATGCTAGGAGGGGTATTGGAGGACTCGTTTAAACTATAAGAAGGGCGACCTAATACATGGTGAGCAAAAGAATTATAAGGAAGCAGTAACACCAGAGTCGTCATCGTTATCCTGAGTAAAATCATTCCTAAGCTCCAGTCACTATCTTCTCTGCTTCTTTACTTTTCATACCCGCCCCCTGATAAGCAACATCAGTTATCCTAATTGAAAACAATAAAGAATCTTCAGGACAAACCTGTATACAGGCACTACAATTATTACATTCCATCCCGAAATTATCATGCATTGGATCTAGTCCAAATTGACAAACTGCATTACACTTAGCACAGTCGTTACAACTATTGACATTACGTTGTATTCTCAAAATTCGAAATTTTCCTAATAGAGAATAAAGCGCACCGCCAGGACATACCACTCTGCAAAATCCACGTCGTGTAACAAACATATCAAATAACAATGTTATAAAAATAAAAATCATGCCCGCACTAAAACTTCCAAAAATTATGACATAATTAATTTCTCTGCCAATTAGTAATGGCGGATAAAATAAAGAAAATATTATTCCACCATATGCTGCTGATATAATCAAACCCAGGAACAACACTCCGTATTTGATATGACGATTCAATTTTGCTCTCGCCACAGGGAAACGTCTCTTGCCTAACCAACTTGCAATATTGTCATTTAATTCATAAAGTAACGTCGCAGGACATAACCATCCACAAAAAAATCTACCAAAAAAAATAGTTAACACAATCGGAATAGAAGCAGTCACTAAAAAAGTCCAGACTAACGATTTGCTCGCAGCTGCTTGCCCGACAGTAGCCAGTGGATCACTTAATTTAATTCCAAAAACTTTTCCAGTCCAAGTACTTCCTTTAAAGGCATCAAGATCTGGTGCAGCCTTTTCAAAAAAAGGTTTGCGTAGTACGGTAATAATTTTTACCGTCTGATCAACCACTATATAGACAATTTTCTCTGTTACGGCAAGGCGATCATAAACATGAGCCGCTCTGTATGTTTGATAGAGATGTATCCAGGGTATCGCGATTAACATTAAAAACACACCACTTAATATCCACCAACGAAGCTTGTTTAACTTTTTTTGTAATCGCTGCGCCATCATTTTTTATGGCTCTGAAAACAATTTATACCATTGAGTGCAGTAGATATTCGTGTTAATCCGAGTAATAACACTAAAATTTCTAACTTTACGAAATTGATTGTAACACCTGCTGCGGAATGATTTTTATTGCTTGCGGAATTTGAATACATGAACGCTCGCATAATCCACATCCAACACAAGCATCAAGCACCACCGGCTGTTCGAGTCTTTGTACTTTAATAGCAACGTCAGCCAGTTTGCATGCACGATAACACACACCACAGGTCTTTCCCTGATAGGATAAACATAAACTGGTGTCTACTTGCGCCTTTCCCATTTTAGCAAATTGAATAATATCTACTGCATTCGCCTTGATTTTTGTTATTGCACCTGTCGGGCAAATATCTCCACAACGCATGCATAAAATACAAGCCTTCTCTCGCGGAATTATATAAGGCGTATTTGCCATTGCAAGTCCATCAAACATAGTAAAATATTTAATACAACGATTCGGACACACTTCAGCACATTGGCCACAACCAATACAACGTGAGGAGAATAAATTCTCATTGATAGACCCCGGAGGACGCAGGTAACGTATATAGGCAACAGCTCGCGCTGCTTTTACTGGTCCAGTTGCCAACAGAGCACTCACTGCCGTACCTACTCTCCAACCAGCAATACTTAAGAATTTACGCCGATTCATTTTTGAGCCCTTCACCTATATCCTATATTGCCAAAGCTATCAAAATAAAGTTTGTTAAGATATTTTTTCAATTCTACAAGCTAACTTTTTAAAATCTACTTGCCCTGACACTAGATCCCAAACACGACTTGATGTTGAATTAACAAGCCATTTATTTTTCTTAGGATCGGCACTATCAGCCACCGATAGATTCCAAGGGCTAAACATATATCCTCTCGGTACGGTGTTACGTGATGGCTTAATCAAACTATTAGATCCTACTTGTGCCCTTGCCTCATACGAACCACGGCGAGTTATTAGTCTGACTTTATCACCATCGTTAAGACCTAGTGCTAAAGCATCTTTGACATGTATTTCTACGTACATTTCAGGCACTAGGCGTCGTGTGGTGGGGCTACGACTGGATTTTGCAGTGTGAAAATGTTCATACACTACCCCTAAACCTAACCAATATGGATATTTATCCTTAGGAACCTTATCCCAGAGTTTTTCACGAAATTTATCATCAGGTAAATCTGGAGTTAAGGCCATATCACGCGCTTTTTTTAACAACGGGATATTGTCGATTGTATAGAGCCCATCGACTTGACCAAACTGCATCAGTTTTTTAGTAATTTCTTCACGTTGGCTATAATCTTGATGACAAATTTTTATATGAACTTTTCCATCATTCGTTCGGAAATACCCGTATGGTCGAGAATCCCACTTTCCTTCTTGCGCCATATAGCGTCGGGTTGCTCCTCCCTCCTTAGCCAGAGTGTAAGTAGGTGCAGGCCATTGAATACCACGTTTACGTCGCAGCTGTTCATAGGGGCTCAGTTTATCTTTTTTCTCTACTTCTAAAATTCCTGTTAAGTCAGTATCTGTTCCTTTAGATGCCTTCACCACCTCACGAAAAATTTCTTCGGCATTATAAAACCCATCTTTATCGCGCTTCCAGGGGAAAATTTTATCGCCATCCATGCCAAGCAAGGTAGCCACTTCTTTTCCTTTATCAATCACCATATCCATGTCAGGTCGACATCCTTTAGGAGGCTCAGCCGCTTTATCACAAATATTAATCCTACGTTCAGAACTAATATAAACGCCCTGCACCTCACCCCAAGTTGCCGCAGGAAAAATGACATCAGCGTATAAATTATTAGGCGCATGACGATAGATTTCCTGAACGACATTAAATGTTTTCATCATTGCTGGTCGCACAAGATTATCTTGATCGGGCAAATCAATATGAGTCGCATAAACAAGAAACATCGCTTTAACCTCTCCCTTTAATGCACGTTCCAACATCCCTATTGCAAAACCTGGATTTTTAGCATTCATCGCCTTAATCAAATTTGCTTCAGGCACTCGCCAGGCCTTTGCAATTTTCTTACGATGCGCCGCATTGCTTAAGGGTTGGTTAAAAGGTAATCGCCCAGTAAGCCCTCCAGTAAATCGCTCTCCCATTGCATTAGGCTGTCCGGTCATTGAAAAAGGTCCGCAACCTGGTTTAGCCAAATTACCTGTCAGCGTCAACAAGTTAATAATGGAAATAACATTATGCTGACCATGAATATGCTGGTTATAGCCAATACCCCACATAATAATTACCCCACCACGAGCATCTTTCCCTCTGGCCAAGCGTTTACGTGTTGCATCAGCAAACATCTTAGCAACTTTTCTTATTTTTGCAGGAGGGACTTCATCCGTTCCCATACGATCTTGGACTTGCTCTGGACTATATTGTGCAAGCACTGCATCAATGTATTCTTTCCAACCAGTGGTGTGTTCTTTTAAGAATGGCCAGTCGATGACATCTTTGTGATCTTTTAATAAAACATGGGCGATCGCATTGAGAAGACTAATATCCCCATTTAACACTCCTAAATGTTCATGATTACCAGGATTAATATCAGCGTAACCTTTACTGGTTCCGGTATAGCGCGGATCAACGACTACAGTAGGAATATTTTCTTTCTTTTTATAATCCGCTATACGCCAATAAATAATCGGATGAGACTCACGTGCATTATGCCCAAAATGCATAATCATGTCAGATAACTCAATATCATCGTACGCTAAAGGGGGAGTATCAGAACCTAATGTAGCAAAATAGCCAGTCACAGCAGAAGTCATACACATGCGAGCATTGGCTTCGATAGTATTCGACCCTAACACCCCTTTCATGAATAAATTTTCAAGATACTGTCCTTCCATGGTGAGTTGTCCTGACCCATACAAAGATATTGAGTTACCACCATGCTTCTTAGCAAAATAAGCCACCTTATGCGCAGTCATTGCCGATGCCTTCTCATAAGGAACCCGTACAAAAAACTCATCATCAAAGGCTCCCTTGGTCTTGCTTATAAAACCAAGATCACCATGACCTGGTTTTTCCCATTCTGTCCACACATCTTTACGGACAAAACACTCTCCCTCCATACGGTCTACGTAAATAGGCTCAGCAGCGGTCAATCCTTTAATACATTGCAAACCGTAATTGGTGGGATGATCTTTGTCCGGCCGCATTGATACAATTTTTCCATTTTCAACTTGTATAATCGTACCACACCCCACCCCACAATAAGGACACTGGGCTAGTGCTGTAGTTCGAATTATATTTTTTTGAGGTTTAGTCACTGCAGGGGCCGCTTCTAACTCAGGGTTGTCTCCAACAAAGAGTGCTGTTCCTGCTGCAGAACCTGTAATAAAAGCGCTGCCTTTCAGAAAACTTCTACGTGACATTTTAAATCGTTTCATTCTATGCCTCTCGTTAATTTAGAATTCGCTTAAACTATTATTTATTTAGCGGCCTCACCTGGTACCGTTCGCATATAAGCAATGATATCGTCAATTTCCTTACTACTTAAATCAGCGAGTGCTTGTGGCCCTTGGAAAGATAGCATACGTGTATTTGAACGCCCTTCTTTTATAGTGGTACGAATAAAACCATCCGACACCTTACTTAAAAATCCACGTTTTCCAATTGCCGTGCCTGTACCCCCTGCCGTATATCCATTACCCCCTGGCCCATGACAAGTAGAACATATTTGACTAAAAAACAATTTACCTAACCGGGGATCACCATGACTTGCTGATTGGCCAGCCACTGCCTTAACACGGGATGGCAAAGTAGCATGCTCTCGTAAATAAGCAATCAGTGCTATTATTTTGTTTTTTCCTAAATGTTTAAACGGAGGCATCCCAGTGCCTGAACGTCCATCACGTATAGTCTCATATAAAAACTTATTAGAAGCGATAGATAAAAATTCTTTATTAGTCAAAGAAGGGGCTACACCTGGTTTACCAATAGCATCAGCCTGATGGCAAAAAACACAATTCTGTAAGTAAATAGCCTTACCCTTAGTCGCTAGCACAGGGTCAATATGAGGTACAGTATTGAGCGTCATACCAGTTCCAGCAGTAGAAAGCTTTCTAGTATTTGTCGAGGCATTTAATCCGGCACGAGTTGATTTTAATAACTTATTGTCCTGTACAATCTTTTTGTGGCTAGCATCTGACTTCGATTGTGTCACTACCTGTTGCTCAGGACTATCACATGCTGACAAAAGCATCCACAGTAGTATAAAAATTAAAAAAGGAAACGCGTGATTATTTTTGATATTAAAAAAACTGTGACTTGTATACGCCAGTAACGTTCTATAGTGATATAGACTATTAATTTGAATAATGTTCTTATTGTTTTTAATTCTTGAATGATACTTTTTAATTTTTGAATGACACTTAATACAATTCATTATCGTTACTCCCTGAAAAAAGCTGAACCAACAACTTAAGAAACGATTATTTATTCATTTCATCTCCATGATTCTAGATAAGCTAGCATAAAGAGACATTGATTTATATCATTAAATTACAAGTAGTATTAAGTCTGTCATTAACTTGCTTAGACACTCTCACCTATTAGTCACGACTAACAAGAATACCTCACTAAACTACTAAGGATATTTTGGGAACAGCATTGAAGTACTA
>UOFL01000174.1_pt1 | contig 12367 bp, 12 predicted proteins | sample 1990081 | NCBI WGS metagenome assembly UOFL01 (sample SAMEA4728526, study PRJEB27164) | hydrothermal vent metagenome | biome: marine basaltic hydrothermal vent biome; feature: marine hydrothermal vent; material: mineral | place: Pacific Ocean | collected 2011-06-14/2011-07-23 | depth 1741 m | reverse complement strand
GCAGATTGGGAAGTACACTTAATATACAATTACTAAGAGCTTAGTCGTATTAAAGCTGCAACAGGTTCATTTTTATTAGGTTAATATCAAGAATACTGCATTCAGATAAGCGCCGAATCTTCATCAGTCACTAATCACTAGCCACTTACCGATCTAACGCTAGGGTCGTTTGCGAGACACTGGTCCCCGCCTTGTCGTGAAACCACGAATTCACAATAAACAGGCACACACATCATGTGCTGAATTTTACGCACAACCACACTCAGTTGAACACACAGACTTCTGCTTTAACGGCATCGAAACATTCAAGACCAGAATGAACAAGCTAAACAAACTGAACAAACTGAACAAACTGAACAAACTGAACAAACTGAACAAACTGAACAAACTGAACAAACTGAACAAAAAGGGATGTGAAGAAATCGAAATCCAGTTCGTCGACGGCTATGATCACCTCTGCGATCTGGCGAAGTCCATTAATATCCATTAAGGCAATATCTCACATTGACAACAAACAACATAGGTTGCTAAATAAATACTATTATTATCTTCTAAGAAAATTTATTAGACCATATACCCCACACTAATATGCTATATTGAAGCATACGAAAATACTGCCTCTACAATAAATCTAGCAATATTAGTTAATTAGATTGGTCCGACCCTATTATTCCCGACCCTATTATTCCCCATATACCCCACACTAATATGCTATATTGAAGCATACGAAAATACTGCCTCTACAATAAATCTAGCAATATTAGCTAGTTAGATTGGTCCGACCCCATTATTCCTTGGTCGACCCAATTACTCCATTGCTGTTATTTTTCCACCTGTTAACAATAAGAAATACCCTAAAATCAGTTCAACATAAGCGGTAAACTTCCAAATAAAATTAGGAAGCCCAACTCCCATGTACTGTCCCCACAAATCAAATTGAGTAAAACTGCCAATTAAATCAACAAACCCAAAAATCATTAGTAGTGCACCGAAAATCTTCATGTATCTCCTCCGTTAAAATTTAATTATAACTATGGTCTTAATTGATTATTCTACCTTAAACTATAAAATTCAAACTAAATAGATGATAAAGCACCATTACATTGATTGAATACTTGATGAGTATCAGTAATATTTTTTGCCTATACTGTACACGAAATCAGTAAGCAAAAAAGTCACTCTAGAGGCAAAGAAATCCATGCGGAGTGTATCGACAAAGGAAGAGGTAATAAGCCGCCAGAGATAGCGGTATAGAAAATATCAGCGCAATCATCACTATAGATGTCCACTCAAACTCCCTTTCTTTTTTGTCCTTCCACTTAAAAGAACATTTTTTACATTCGCAACTATAGTTTTTAATTGGCAATATAGTCTCAAACATAAAAACCACAAACACCACAGTCATATAGTTAATTATCCAGGAATCACTAATCACGCCATAAGAAACATCTTCAGAATTGCAGGATGGACAGAGTAGAGGTGGATCTGGCATATGTTCTACTTCTGGTGAATAATTATGCTCTAGGTCATACTCACCGTCATTGATATCTTTGAGAATTTGACAAGCCTCAGCAGCATCGACTCGGCCGACCTGCACACGAATAAAGCCCATCGCTAACATCAAACTCCAGTCTAATGTTACATGATGCTCATTTTGAATAGTAGCATCTATTCCGCAGGCGCTTAGTCGCCCTTTGATTATATGAGCTTCTAGTACATTCGAATACCAACCTACGACTACTAACATATTAACTCCTTTCAAATTATCGTTTTAAACATAGCCTCTTCTGTAAGTTAAGTTATTATATTATTTTATATTTCACCTAATAATAAGACGGATTGAGCAATTAAATCAAGGATATTCTAAAAAGAAACACAGGAAATTAATACCCTAACAAAATATTGCCCAATAAAAAACTATGATTACTAAGATTAAATTTATTCTATTAGGGGCAAATCACTTATGTAAAGCGCAGTTAAGTTAATAGTATTTAATCACCAATGAGTTCTTTACATGGACAAAAGATCACGTAGTTACCACACATACTAACCCAATAAGTATTCATTCAATTTCAAAAGTGGAAAATTTTCGACCCTTTCTATAGCCAATCAAATAAAGCAATCTAAATTGAATATGGCCACAAGAGTCGGAATGACAATAAGATGATTTTGTCGCAGTGAGTCCCTTTCCCTTTAAGACTCAGCGCCATTGCTATCCAATAAGCTTAACATCATCTTCGCTCGCTTGGGCTTTCTCCATTGCTTTAGCCCAATGTACAAAGCTGTTAGCAATATTACGATTTCGTGTATCTATAGTGGTGCATTATTTTCGATGCTTCGCAACACTTACTAAGATTGTAGATTGCCCACAATCTGTTACAAAAATTAGCGACTCCATACTTACTTCTTGGTTTTAATGAAAAATTAGCTAAAATCTCTTTATTCAACACGAGCAAAAAAAGAAATCTGATAGCTCTACAAATCGTAGTAAATATTACCCACACGAATATGAAATTGGTTACCAATATACGTTAACGATAAATAAGACTAGTTGCAGAGCACGCCGTGCGCTGTATACTGACATTCCATTAGATAGTAAGCAAAAAGAGACAACGGCAACGAAAAAATGATAGCGATCATCACTATAGTCATCCAGTTAAACCCATCCCTTTTTTTGACCTTCCACTCGAAATTGCTTTTATTACAACGACAATTGTAATTTTTTAGCGGCAAAATTATTTCAAATATAAAATCCAGTAGTAACACTGTTATTACTTTGACCGTCCAGGATGTAGTATTCACACCAACCGAAACATCTTCGGACTTGCAACGCGGACAGAACAAAACTGGATCTGGTATATACTCCACTTCGGGAGAATAATTATGCTCAAGGTCATACTCACCGGCCTCGATATCCTTGAGTATTTTATTAGCCTGTTCGACATCAGTCCGACTCACTTGCACCCGAATAAAACCCATGGCTAACATTAAACTCCAGTCTAATGTAACGTGATGTTCATTTTGAATAGTGGCAATTATTCCTGACGATTCAATACGTCCCTTAACAATATGAGCTTCCAGCACATTCGTAAACCACGCAACAGTAACCAACATTCCAATACCCTTTTTAATTCGCCTCATGGATAAAGCAAATTATACACACTTAATAATACGCAAATAAAAAATTGTTAATCAACTTATTTCAAGATAAATAAAGAAGCGTCATGGACATTAATGTAGAGTTTGACGCCTATCATTAATTTGATTTTTTAATGAACTTAGTTAAGATTACTATTTGCTGGCCATTCACTCGACCTTCGATATGTTCCGCGTTATCACTAACGAGCGATATGCCCCGTACGGAGGTACCACGTTTTGCAGTGAAACCAGCGCCTTCCACATTCAGATCTTTGGTTAACACGACTGTATCACCTTGTGTTAACTCAACGCCATTACTATCAATATGCTTAACATCGTCTTCACTCGCCGGGGCTTTCTCTATTGCTTTAGCCCAAACAAGAACCGATTCTTCCAGGTATAACATTTCAAGTAATTCTTGTGGCCAACCTTCTTCGCTTAAACGTGTCAGCATACGCCATGCCATTACTTGAACTGCTGGCACTTGACTCCACATACTATCATTTAAGCAACGCCAGTGATTCGGGTCCATTAAATCTGATGCATTAATTTGTGTTGAACAGGTTTTACAAATCAGTAAAATTTGCTCAAGAGACCCATCAGAATATGGTGGTACCTCATAAACGGAAAGCGATTTTGTTGCGCTACAGAGTTCACACTTATTTTGACTACGAGATCGTAATTCAAATTCTATCGACATAATTTAAAACCTTTATTGGAATAAGTAGGCTGATACGCTACTTCTATTTATTGAATCTTTATCTTCTTCCTGTGACTGCACTAAATGATGTGTAGTACAAGTTATAGCGATTGAGCGTAAACACCGGTGCAGCACCATTATTGCAGCCATAGCACAGCCAGCATTGCTCCTATTAATTATCAGCCTATCGAACGCTACTTTAAAGTCCGAATAGCTGAGTTTGAATTGAGTTCAGAAAAACATTCAGAAACCCTATAGTCCAACCTATATTGATTTGGTATTTTGCCTATGATTACCGACTTAGCAAGTTTTATGATGTTAGTAGTGTTGGCTCAGGTCATATAAATGGGAGCGGCAGAACAAGCCACCATTGAAACGTCAATCTTGGAAAAATAATGTATTAGAAAAACGACTGGAAAAACTAGAAAGCATTGAGGGACACTAAAAAAACATACTAAAAAAACATACTAGAAAAAGATATCGGAAAGAGTATTCTCTTTCCGAATCTTTAAAATCTTATTTAGCCGAGTGGCCAGACATTTTGATTTCTACTTTTTCATCATCCTTAAGACCTGCATAGTAAGCACGCAATATCTTAAGAACTTCGGGACGACTAAATTCTGGAGCCACGTCTTCACCTTCAGATAAGGCTTTACGTAATTTAGTACCAGAAAGTAATAGTCGATCACTGCCCTCATGTGGACAAGTCTTCATTGAGGCCATGCCTCCACACTTGTAACACCAGAACGTCCAGTCAATTTTAAGTGGCAGTGTTTCCAGTGCCCCTTTTGGAATTTCATCAAATATGTGATGTGCATCAAATGGACCATAGAAATCACCTACACCAGCATGATCACGCCCTACAATTTGATGAGAACAACCGTAATTTTGACGAAATAGTGCATGCAATAATGCTTCACGTGGACCCGCATAACGCATATCTAAAGGATAACCAGCTTGAATAACTGTGTTTTCTACAAAATATTCTTTAGCTAATGTACCAATCGCATCTGCACGAACGTCCGCTGGAATATCGCCTGGCTTTAAGTTACCTAGTAATGAATGGATCAAAATACCGTCGCCAATTTCAAGCGCAATTTTTGCTAGGTATTCATGTGAACGATGCATAGGGTTACGAGTTTGAAAACAAGAAACTGTATTCCATCCACGCTTTTCAAACTCTGCACGAGTTTCGGCAGGAGTCATAAACATATCGCCGTACTTGGCAGGAAATTCACCTTGCGATAATACTTTCAATGATCCGGCAAGGTTGACTTCTTCCTGCTCCATCACCATTTTAACACCTGGATGTTCTTCATCAGTGGTTTTATACACCGTGGAACATTCGTGCGCTTTATCAATACTGTATTTCTCAGACACTGCCATAGTAGCAATGATTTCACCTGATGAAGCATCGACTAATGCAACATCAGATTCTATTGCATCTGCTTCTGTTTTTGTGGCAGATAATGTAATAGGAATTGGCCAAAACAAGCCATTGGCCATTGCCATCTTATCACAGACACCCTGCCAATCTGCTTTCGTCATGAAGCCATCAAGTGGTGTAAAACCACCAATACCCATCATAATCACATCGCCTAATTCACGCGATGATAATTTAACTTGTGGTAAAGATTTTGCGCGCTCTAACTCTGCTGCCAGTACATCGCCTTCAAGCAATAATGGCTTTAAATCGCCGCCACCGTGTGGATTAACTAGGTTGGACATGTGCATCCTCTGTCTAATATATAATTATTTTAAATACCGACTTTAGACTCACTCTCGCAAAATCTAAAAATAATACTGACGGTACTATGAAGATCGAAACTTTATAACCTTATCACCTGATTGCAAAGCAGTTTTATCTTTAGTAGGTATAAGTTTCGCTTATTAAAATAAGTAATGCCCCGTTGAGTGGAATTAAGTCCCTGTAAACTCGATAGATTCAGCTTTGACAGCCGCAACTGATTAATTTGTAGTAGAGAAATTAATTTAGCCTGAGTATTTTAGTTGTCTATTTTCTAATTAGTTTTTCATTAGAAGGACAAATATTTTTTATATTGACTCAATTGCGCAACATTTGATCCAGTCGAATGAATATAAACAGGACTCACTCGCTTACAGTCTTTACTTGCTAAACCTTTTGGCATGGTTTTGAGCCTTGCAAGGAGTGGCCAATGTGAGCCCCAAACAGTATCGCCCATTAAACATACCTAAATATAATTACGCTGAAGTAAGTATTCATTTTCGTCACTAAGAAGAATTCCTGACAGCTATAACTGACCCCCAAATCTTGTGAGTTAATATCAGTAGGTAACTGAATAGTGATCACAGTGGGATTGGAATATTTTTTATTTACTAGAATTTCATACCATATCACTCAATCACTGACGCAAGCATGAAGACATTTTCGAGTCCATGCTATTAGCCGCGGACAGCTTCTCGAATCTGTGCTTTGCGCTAAAGCCTCAACCATGTTGCTATTAATAGTATGTGGTATTTCCTTATTCTCGACAGACGACTGCAAATCCAACACGGAGAATGCTTGTGCTTGCAGTAGGCAAGTAGGCAAGTAGGCAAGTAGGCAAGTAGGCAAGTAGGCAAGTAGGCAAGTAGGCATTATCTCAATCAAATGCCACTAATAGACCACTTAATGCCTATTTAATTAACGCAATCCACCTAGAGTATTACCACTACAGTCTACAACATATGTATATCCGCTTGACGTTGTTACAGTGCGAGGACAATTCTTGTTTGGCTTTATAGGCAATGACCCTAACTCTGCAAAACCACTTAATACAAGTAACGCAGCCGCTACCACGAGAGGAATTTTTTGTGCTTTACTTGCTATGTCAGAACTCCATACATACCAGGCATATCCTGGAGCAGCCAAAAAGAAAACTGCGTAACGCGAGGTCGAACCAAGCCCCAATAAAGACATTGCGGCGATGACAGTAATAATAGAGTATAACCACCGAGTATTTTTGTCATACTCCTTACGCTGCCAATACCCATAAATAGCTATTGGGAAAAAGACAATAATCCATCCAATCAATAAATCGTTAATCTCGTACCACTTTTTATTGGTTTTTGGATCTTCCACCTTGTCAGCTTGAGTACTACTATTGCTTTCTTCAGTCATTTTTTAATTCCTATATTTTCATGTTCCTCTACTTTTATAATATAGACAGTAAACCATAAGATAAACTCGGTTGTTAACAACCGAGTTTATGACTTCCATAAGATTATGAGCCATTGATCAAATCAAAGATCAAGACTTTAAGGAGCTGCAACAGAGACAGTGATTCCTGTCGGAGCTGCTGTATAACGCATCGCACCAATAGCACTCACTGCACGTCCTGAAGTGGTTTTATTAAACGCCGGCACTAAAGTTCCTCCATTTTTAATAGCATTAATAGTATCTAAATACGTAAAATTTGGGTTTTTTGCCAGCAATAAAGCAGCAAGTCCTGCTACATGCGGTGTAGCCATTGAAGTACCTTGAAAGTACTCATAGGCACCCACTCCAGGCGCATTTGACAATGACACAAAGTTCAACAAACTAATACCAACACCAGCCCCTGTGACTGTAGTTGCTGTCAAAATAGATCGCAGTCTAAAACCAATAGTACATGTTGCGATATAACAATCACTGGCGACTGCAAAAGTCCCTTCGAATAATGAACCATTAGTGCTTCCGAAATAGGTTGTCGCAGCCCCTGTTGCGGCTATAAAGGGATTTGCAGTGCCAGGGCTTGCCATAATAGTAAATTCATCAAAAACTATCGGACTAACACTTGTGTCAACTTCAAGGTCGAGTGATAGAAGTCCCACGGCCGACACTTGTTGTGCGCCAGAAAAAACACTTAAATTAAACCCTTTATAAATGACATCATTCGCTGTATTAGAGTAAGTCCCAGGAATGTCAGCACAAAAAGTTGAAGGATTTAGCAAAAAATTAGCATTCAATACGCCAAACTCCACAAAACTACAAACACCTTCTGCCCAAGGACCTGCCACATTGCTGCCTGTCCATCCTGTATTGGCATTTGCAACTGTTAGTGAAATTCCAGGTAAAGTACTTAATACATTAGTCCCTGGTGCAACAACATCCACACTCGTTTTACCGTCATTCGAAAACTCAGCCAAGGCTCTATTCTGATCCATCGCAGCAACGCAAATGATATTATCATGTGGTAAATTACAAGGGTATACAGGAGTGAGATCATTGTCAGTGTTGTCATTGCCTGCTGCAATCACCACTACTACACCGGCAGTTCTCGCATCATCCATCGCAACACTAAGAATCTCAACATCCGCTACTGTAAATTGAGGCCCTATTTTAACACCGAGGCTCATATTAATAACTTTCGCCCCATTCGCTGACGCGTATTTAATTCCTTCTGCGATACTTGAAGTACTGCCAGCACCATCTTCATTTAATACTCGTAAAGGCATAATACTCGATTGCCAACAGACTCCTGCAGTCCCCAAGCCATTATTGGCGCGTGAACCAATGATTCCAGCAACATGTGTTCCATGACTTTCATGACCGGCTTGTGGATAGGCGCTAACCCCTGGAACTGTGGGATCGGCTCCTGTAAAATCACGCATTAAAGCTTGCATTGCAGCAGGTATGCTGTCTGCTAAATCCAAATGAGTATAGTTAATGCCTGTATCCAACACTGCTACGACCACTGAACTACAATTTGTCTGAACATCCCATGCAAGCTGTAACCCCATATCAGCACCACTAGCCCCACTCACACCGTTTACAGATTGTCCTGTATTTCTTAATCCCCACTGTTGACCAAACCTTGGGTCGGTCGGTAACGCTAATGCATAGAACAGATAGTTATACGTGACTGATATTACATTCGGGTCTGATTTATAGCGCGCATAAACCTGGTGAATCGATTCGCCACTTTTAATTTTAACCACATTAAATTGTTTATTATTACTAAAACTTAACTTCTTACCACTAATAGACCCATATTGATTCACAGTAAGAGTGAGCGCTGATTGGCTTATTGTTGGCTTGAATCGAACAATTAACTCGGTATCCTTATAAATTTTTCGTCCTTGAATATCACGGTTTGCAGCAAACATAGCATTTGCATTAGCTATTGTTATCTGCGTATTGGTATTCAGTTTAAGCTTTGCTTTATTCTGCAAATATAATGTTTTGTGATTGGCACTACCGGCAAGACTACTGCCGGTAATAGAGGCAAGTAACGCGCCGGTAAAGAACGTCACTAGCACTGGCAGACTACACTTTATTTTATAATTTTTCATTTTAATTTCCTTAATATCATATCCTTAATAATTTTCCTTAATAAGCAAAAATTTTCTACTGAATAAACTATGGAGTAGTAAAAGGAACTGTGATCACAACCTGACTTGAAGCCACGCTAGGCGTATTATTACCATTCACTAAGCCAAAAGCAGCAACACGAACATAATATGTGCCCGAACTTAAGGAAGTAATAGTGGAAGTCGGTGACTGGGCTCCCGCAACATTGAGCACAGGAATCAGTGTTACATTTGCATCAGTAATATTAAAACCAGATACTGAGCTGATATAGACATTATAGCCACCACCTGCCAGATTAACTTTGGCTTCACGGTTAGCCAGCCAATTAATCGTGACATTAAGCACTTGTGGAGTCGTGCCAACCCCACCGGCTGGAGGAGGAGGAGTAGTCGTGCCGCTACCACCACCACCTCCGCCACACCCAACAATGAAAATTACCCCTAATGCGAATGCATAGGAACTAAATCGCTTAAAAAGCGAATGCTTAACTTTAACCATGGATACCTCTGTAAGATAAAGATCATTCCGTTTTTTATTATAAATCGACTTTTAATATATTGTGAACATTAAAAAATCAATTCCCACTTTTCACTGCTACATGAATTTTAATTGTTATTTATCTTGGTCACCAATCATCTTGGTCACTAATTATTTGTTGTGACTACTTACCGCGGTGATTGATTACCCTGGTGATTGATTACCGTGTGACTAAATATTTTAGTTTATAAATATCTTGTTACTCGCTATTGTGATGACTACTTATTAAGATCACTACTTTTTTTGAGTCAGATAAACTTTAGATTATTGTTAGCCTTAATTTTTGATTATTTAACAACTCATGAATTATTGGAGACAAATCGTTTTTGTGACTATCAGGAATTTAAGCTTTAGTGACTATCAGGAATTTAAGTTTTAGTGACTATTAGGAGTTTAATTAGGAATTTAAGTCACTATTTTTTGGCTGTATTATCCCACGTACATACTCATTTTCCTTGCACCACTGCCTACTTCCTTAGAAACTATTATTTCAGTTTAAGAAGTTATTATTTGAACCTGAATAAATAGCCATTAATTAATTTTATTTTTTTTGATTTAAACAGATACCCTACTTTATGTCAAGTAGCCGACATATCTAGTAAGCAATCACCTTGACTCACAAAGTCTACACGTTAACTTTTACTTAACACATAATGATCACGTAATATGTAGTCAGCTTGCATACTATCTGAATCACATCCGCCAATACTCCGAGTAAAAATTTCTGCCTTATCGCTTGCCTTTAACAAAAACAATAGCCTCATCACGACCTGGCTCAAAAGATTTTAAGATCGATACTCTCCTGCTACACGAACAAAAGTTCATTAATTAAATTTATGCATATGACTTACACTGCCAATTATACTATTATTACTAGGTGAGCAAAAAACTTTCCAGAATATTTGAGACAAAAGAATATGCCGATTTTCAAGCAAAAGTGCATTCATTGTTATTGCTACATACACAATGCTTAAGTGAATATGATTTACTTGATTTACTAAAAAAAGATTCAAACTTTTCATTTATAAAAAATATTTTCGAAAGCAATCTCTCATTGTTTCATAGTCATTTCATCCTATTCCATTGCCTTTACTCTCTTCGTATTACGCTTCTACAGCAAGAAGCCGGGGTACTCAATATTTCCGCTATGAACATCCAGCTCCAACCCTATGCTGACAGTACCATCGACTCACTAAGCTCTTTAGAACAAGCTGATCCTTTACAGGAATATTATCTTGATCATTCACAACTAGACTCAGTTGAAGAAAAGGAACTTAATAACATGATCGATAAATTTTGGCATACCTTAGCTGCCAATGAGGCTCGGCCAGCAGCATTACACACTTTGGGTTTAAAAGATCCAGTAGAGGATGTGGATATAAAAAAAATGTGGAGGAAATTAGTAATGCAACATCACCCAGATCGTGGAGGCGATAACCAGACCCTTCAATCAATTAACAAAGCATTTAACATTTTAATTAGTAAATAGTACGCAAATAACATCTGCGATCTGCGTCTCATTGACAAAACTATCATTCAGCACACTTTTCAGACAAGCTACCCACTATATAAAGATTTTGTTATAATGGTTATAGTGCAAATATTACTCTGCCTGATCGTAACTTACTCAATAACACCAGTAATGATTTTAATTGTTAACAACACTCTAATTCAACAGCAACTGCATTCTTAAACAACAATGACATTTAAAAATAGCGCACTGCAATTTATCATCTTATCCTTATTGGTAATCAGTGGCGATTTGTTAGCAACAACCCCGAAAGCTACTGGTGTTACTTGCCATAATATCGGAGTGCTTACAAGAATTGCCACACAACAACGAAATCTTGGTGTGAGCCCAGAACAAGCTCATGCAACATTAGAGAATCTACTCAAAAAGGAAAACTCACAGAAACAACAGCTGGCTAAAAAAAGTTTAATTATGCCAATAGGATTAGCCTGGGTCTCACGCGGCTTGAATGCTAATAATATGTATTCATTAGGATATTTTATTTGCTTAGCAAGCCATAATACACTACTGCATAAAAAGGATAATGTTTATTTGATTCATTCAGCAAAGTTATGTCAAAAACGCATGAAATCAAGAGTCAAAAATCACCAGTGTATGCAACTCGCTTACTTATTGCTAATTCAGGATAAAATTAAAAGTCTTAAACGAAAACAAAATAACAAAATAACAAAATAACAATGTAACATGACCGCCATCCCACTCAATGCAACACAACAATTAAAACTTTACATTAAGACATCGATCAAACTGTTTATTATTCACCCTCTTTCGCATTAATGCTTGGTAAGATTAAGTTCCTGAATAAGTCGTTCGACAGAGACTGAAGTCCTTTTTTTGAAAGGAATCATGCTCAACCCAAAAATGTATATTAGCGTCACCAAATTCATCCTGATAAATAAACTTAGTAGCATATCGATGTGATGCAAACTGTAGCACTATTGGCTATCTTTTCTATACTATCATTGGTTTATAGAGCTATAGGGTTGTAGCTATTACTTTAGTATAGTCTCATTAACAGGCTAGTAAAATTTGCTGAGTAAATTGGTTTAAGTCTCAAAATATCAAAATTAGAATCACTTACTTACTTCAATTGACTTGTGCGATTTTTCTTTAATTCACTTGCCTCTGAAGGAATATTAATCGCCTC
>UOFL01000138.1_pt1 | contig 12858 bp, 15 predicted proteins | sample 1990081 | NCBI WGS metagenome assembly UOFL01 (sample SAMEA4728526, study PRJEB27164) | hydrothermal vent metagenome | biome: marine basaltic hydrothermal vent biome; feature: marine hydrothermal vent; material: mineral | place: Pacific Ocean | collected 2011-06-14/2011-07-23 | depth 1741 m | reverse complement strand
CTGTTTCTGTTTCTGTTTCTGTTTCTGTTTCTTGATCTGACTGTCAGCGACTAAGGTCTGTTCAATTATGAATATCAGTCTTAGTTAATTTTTTGTTAAGAGGAAAACCTGTCGCACTTTCTTTAAGGGCTTTCACAATAATTGTGTGTGAATGTTGCTTCCATATTTTTACGAGTGCTCGTAAGTCTTGCTTAGGTGCAGCATTAATGAGAAATTTGAATGGGCTACTAACGATTCTAACCTGTTCATCTTCTTTGGCGACAGTGATGCTTAGCGGTAATAGTGCTGAGAATCCTGGATACTTTAAGTGTATAGCACTGAGTGTATGTTTAGGATTAAAGAAAATTACCTTATAAGGTTGTATTGTAAAGCCTGCTTTCGCTAAACCAATATTAACGGCCTGAACTTTCTCAATTTCGTAGCCTTGATCAATTAAACCTTGTTGTATATTAGCCATGATATCAGAGTAATCTTTGTCAGAGTGGTATTCTTGAATATCACTTTTTGCAGGGATTAATATAATAGCCAAAATGATTAAGAGGCTAGCGCTAATTAGAATGTGCTTGGTTTTATTCATTAGATCATTGCTTCCTCAAGAATAGTATCGATGGATTTTTTTATTTTCCGGCAATGAGTTCCTATATTGATGCCTACTTGTTTGACTAGTGATTCAACATTTAAAGTGGCGACATAGACGTTTGAGTGACTTTTAATAATTTTAATTCGGCATGGGACTAACACTCCTACACGTTTATCCTTTGCAATTATATTGTGGGCAACATTAAAGTTACAAAAATAGAAAGTGTGAGCTAAGGCACTTGTGTTTTGCCTTACAATTTTGAAATTGTTAGAAGCAATCGCCAATTTAATATTATCAATTGTTTTTTGGTACGAGTAAGGTGATTTAATTAATCGTACCAGTTTATCGGGTGTTGTAGAAAATGATACCCAGGCAATAAACATAATTGTGATTGAATAAACTTTCATCATTTGGTAGAACCCTCCATAGTCTAACAATAGAAAAGCTATTCTGAATGTGCTGGATTCAAATTAACGTGACCAGTGTCGCGTTATATTAATCAGAGGTATAACTGGTTCGCACTATTATAATATAAAATGAATGCCTCTAAATTCGAACACAAAAATTTTGTAACCCCCCTTTTTTTTGGTTTTAAGTCAACTAGCCTGACACAGAGGAAGATCAGGCTTGCTGGTTGCTTCGTCACTATTGTATAGAGTTTAGGATTGAAGGCTACAAAGTGGGGATATGGTAGTTGCCCTAATTTTGTCATGATTGGTAATTACTTTTACATATCTCGTCACTCATGTGTAAGGTTGAATGCGTATTCTATAATCATCTGAATACTATAAAGGAGACAGAGTAATGGGCGTGATTGTAAGTAGGCTGCGACTATGGCTAGCCGAGTGTGGGTATATGAGTAGAATTCTGCTCATTGGAATATTGATCCTTTTTCTACATATACCAGTGTCAATGATTCAAAATCAGGTGGTTGAACGACAAAGCTCTAAAAAAGCAGCGCAGGCCAATATATCCGCTAAGTGGGGAAAAAGTCAGATATTAATTGGCCCTAGAATAGTCGTTCCTTATTACCAACTAGAGAAAAATAACTCTAAGGGTGGAACAGGAGTCAGTCATGTCAAAAGGATTGCGACTTTTTTGCCAGAATCTTTAAATGCTAATGCTCAAGTGAACAATAGTCTGAGGTATAGAGGTATTTTTGCGATCCCTGTGTATGACAGTAAAATTAATTTAAACGGAGAGTTTACTCGGCCTAACTTTTCCAAGCTTGGGCTAGCCAATACGATTATATTATGGAACGAAGCTCGGTTACTGGTTGAAGTGACGGATGCGAGGGCTATCCAAAAGAAAGTGACACTTAACTGGAATAATAAGGAGTACGAGTTTAAGCCAGGTCTAGGCGCGGGTATTAATAAAGGTCAAGGCTTTCATGTGCCCATTAAAAATTTACTGTCTACAACTAAATTCAAATTTCATGTACAAATTGATATCAATGGAAGTCGTAACTTGTCATTAGCGCCGGTCGGAAAACATAATACCTTTAAAATGTCTTCCAATTGGAAGGATCCGAGCTTCCAAGGACACTGGTTGCCATTCAAAAGAAAAATTGATGAAAATGGTTTTCTTGCGCAGTGGCGCGTCTCTGATATCAGTCGTAATTATCCTCAGCAATGGGTGAATCACCTGTTTGATTCAGGCCGATTATCGCGATCTATTGTAGGGACTGATTTTATAATGACTGTTGACAGCTATAGTATGACAATTCGAAGTATGAAATATTTCCTATTGTTTGTTGGATCAACGTTCGCACTGATTTGGTTACTTGAGGCGATTTTTCGATTGCGAGTGTATATCATTCAGTATGTGTTTATCGGTTTGGCATTAGCACTATTTTACTTATTGTTAACTGCGCTCTCTGAACATATTGGGTTTGGTAAAGCTTATTTTATCGCGTCACTTCTCATTGTAGGAACTGTAGGTGCTTATTCAAAAACGGTATTACAAAACCGACGACGCGCAATGATGGTTGCGATCACCACGGGTCTTTTATATGTGTTTTTGTATTTTTTGTTACAAGAAGCAAAATTCTCCTTTTTGATTGGTTCTTCCAGTGTATTTGCACTTTTGGTCGCAACCATGTATCTAACACGTAAACTTGACTGGGGAAGCTTGAATTTTAAGTCTAAAACGAGTGCCCTCGTTGACGAAGACCAGGAGGTCGAACCCAATAATGGTTGATGAGGTATAAAACAATTGATAGTCAGGGCGTACAATCTGGAAAATTGTACGCTAATATAAGTGATGATGGTGATTCTACTGTCTTTAACCTTCAGTATGTGGACTGTAAGAGTCGCAATTAATATTAGTATTTTCCTTGTTTGGACTTTCCGGCACCATAATATTAAATAAAAATGATGTAATTAATGGGTGTTTATCTGGGTGTTTATCTGGGTGTTTATCTGGGTGTTTATCTGGGTGTTTATCTGGGTGTTTATCTGAGTTGAGATACTTTAACGGCAAGTTGTGGAGTCCACTCGCTATTATGGCCAAACGGTCTACTGTAGGTCACTGTATAAGAATGCCTAAGTACGTCTTTTCCTTGTCTCATATTTTTATTGACGTTACACTCATCATGCAGTTTAATCAGCCATAATCTTTATTTAAAGGTGCCTTAATCTATACGTAAGTGGTTGTTAACCGTGTCTTAACAATAAGTCGTTAGTGTCATATCAATCAATAACAATTGGAGAGATTAATGTTAAATAAAAAAATTAGTTATTTAGTCAAAACTCTTATATTCATTCCGTTATTAGGATTTTCTGTTTTACATGCAGCAAATAAAAAGAAACAAGTTGAGCCAATTGAATTATTAATAGACTTTAAAATATCCGGTAAAGCAACATCAGCAACCCCCTCCGGCATTCCCATATTTACTGTCTCTGGTCCAGGGTATGCTCCCAAAAAAATTTTTCGATCGGGTGAAATATCAGATAAAATTAAAAAACATCGTAAAGTGACTACTTTGCAGGGAGCCCAAATAACTTTTAGTGGAACGCCTGCTGATCCAATAGTCAATTTTACTTGCTTACCAGGTAGTTGCACTATGGCATTTGCTGGGGGGTCTGTATTGACATCAGATGCGGGTGTTCCCTTAACTGGACGCGCTATAAATTTTTGGGGACCAGTCATTAATAGTCCAGACTTTGACCCTGAGCAAGGAATTATTCCAATTCGAATATTGGGCTGTGGAGGCCTGAAAGAAATTGCTGGCAAGGGAAAATATGCTGGAATGGTAGGTTCTATATGTTTTAATGGAGTCCTTAATTTCGATCAAGCTAACCCATCTGTTCTGACGGGTTCCTCTAAATGTACAATTACTTTACATACGCCAGCAGACCCGAGCAGTATTCCATAAACGTAGAGCATAGTGATAAAGCAGAGCCATTTTAATTTATTCCGTTTAAATTAATGTGGCTTTGCTGTTTGAGTTGTCTATTCAATTGGCTCCATAACACAGGTAATAAATTAGGTGCTGTGGCAGAATGCTGAGTTATTTTTATGTTGAGTTATCTGTACTTCCTTCAATAGAGTCCTTTATAAATTTAAATAGCAATCGTGTATATTTTGGAGGTTTCTCCAAATTATTTTCCGTAATAGCATTACGCTGTAATTGATGTAGTTGTTGACGGTTTACATCAGAATAGGCGGCTAAAAACTCTTTAAATACGGTCTTATCGTCATTTAAAAATCGGTCTCGCCATTGCTCATAAGCATGAAACGTATCATTATTTTGATTTATCTTTAAATGATAATTTTGAAATTCTTTCTGTAGTTGTGTCGTATCTTGTTGTCGTAATACCTTGGCGATATATTGCATTTGACGTTTAATCGCACGATTTTGTTTAATTGATTTCGCGAGTTTAATACCGCTCATCAAATTATCAGACAATGAGAAGTTTTCCAATACACTCATCGGTAGTTTTACTAAACTGGCTCCTAAATCATGTAATTTATCAGCTTCTTTCTTTAACTGAGTTTTACTGGGGTCTGGGCTCGAATCTTTTTTGTCTGCATCATTCATGTGATCAGCTACTAATTTGTATTGTAATTTATCAATTTTATCACATATAACAAAGAATGCATGTGGGATTATAGTGAGTGGATGAAATTCGCTTAAGGCTGTGATTTAGTGTCAAATTTAGTCGCAATAGGCTTATTTGAATCATGGTATTTGTCGTCTAATTTTGTCTGGTCTGGTCTGGTCTGGTCTGGTCTGGTCTGGTTTGGTCTGGTTTGGTCTGGTCTGGTTTGGTTTGGTCTGGTCTGGTTTGGTCTTGTTTTTCACCCTCTGATCTGTATTGCATTAGTGAGTGGACTATTAGAATGATGAGAAAGGACTGTTTCTAGGCTGAATGCTGAAAAGTGATGTGAACGAGTGGTTGAGCAGTTGAGAAGACTAGCTTTTTAGGCTGCTTTATTTACATATTCAATTTATGCGTTATATTGGCTAACGACAATGGAGTGCTTAACAGAAACCCTTGAAAATAATCGCATCCTGCGCTGATCAAGCAGTCAAACTGGAGATCATTTTCTACTCCTTCAGCAACAACCGTGAGCCCTAAGGCATTGCCCATGGCGACTACTGCATTAGAAATGGCTGCATTACCTGGTAAATCATCGATAAGTGATTTATCGATTTTGAGTGATTGTACTGGTAAGTTTTTTAGATCACTAAGTGAGGAGTATCCTGTTCCGAAGTCATCTATCGATAGTTTAATTCCCATTTTGTTTACTTTTAATAATAAATCTCGATTATTACTGAATTCACTAAGCATAGTACTTTCAGTGATTTCGAACTCCAATCGGTTTGGGTCGAAACCAGTTTCCTCTAAAATTGAGATAAGAGAGTTCATAAAAACATCTTTGAGCTGAAAACGAGATAGATTGACAGACAATTTTAAGCCTGGAGTATTGATAATAAAATTATTGGCTTGTTGGCATGAAGTTTTTAGAGCCCATAATCCAATGCTGACAATTAGCCCTGACTCTTCAGCTAAGGTGATAAACGTTTCTGGTGGAACCAGGCCAAATTTTGGGCTTTGCCAACGTAACAAAGCCTCTACACTGACAATTTCTCTATTTTTTTTGTACAAAGGCTGATACTCAATAAAGAGTTCATTTTTAGAAATGGCTTGCCTGAGACAGACCTCCATTTCCATGCGTGTTTGTAAGGCTAGAGTTAAGCTTTCGGTATAAAAGAAAAATTGATCTTTGCCTAGTTTTTTTGCTTTGTACATAGCGGTATCAGCACACTTGATGAGTGACTCAATAGTCTTGCCATCAGCGGGTGCGAGTGCTATTCCTATGCTTGCAGAACTATAATAATCATTGTTGTCAACAGAGTATATTCTAGAAAGTTCCTTAAGAAGTTTTTTTGCCTTTATTCTAATTTCTTCGACTTGTTGATAACAACACATGATTGTAAATTCATCGCCTCCAACGCGTGCGATAAAGTCGGTTTTTTGAAAAAATTTAAACAGTCGGGTAGCTACCATTTTCAAAAACTTATCTCCGACTGCATGTCCACGGGTATCGTTAATTGTCTTAAAGTTATCCAAATCAATATAGAGAATGGCAATAGGGGTGTTCGTCGTACATTTGTTTTTTAAGGTGTCTTTTAATATTTTTTCAAAGGCAAACCGGTTGGGAAGTTTGGTTAAGGTGTCGTGGTGTGCCAAAAAAGAGAGCTTATTTTCTGACTCTTTGAGTAGACTAATATCAGATAACACAGCGACATACTGATGTGCTTGTCCTTGATTGTTGTAAACAGTATTAATGTTAAGTAAGGCAGGAAATGTTTCTTCAGACTTTTTATGCGCTTTCACTTCGCCTCGCCAAGTGCCAATTTTTTTAAGGCTACTCTTAATATGGTGGGTGAGATGTTTGTTAGTCGCAAGAATTTCAAAAATATTCAAATTTTGTATATCATTAATTTCGAATCCTGAAATTGCGTGATATGCATTATTACTTCTAAAAATGGAACCAGTAATATCGGAGATAAGTATTGCTTCCGACGTATTGTTAAATGCAGTGTTCGAGTGGTTTAAAATTTCATCGTTTTTAGCGCGTTCGATGGCTATGCCCGCTAAGTGAGCGGAGATCTTTAATAATTTTTGATACAGTTCACTGGGTGTACGAGACCTGAAGCTTGTGATCGAAAATGACCCAGTGATTTCGCCATGGATATAAATTGGAAACGACCAACAAGCACCAATTTTTAGCTTTTTAGCGATATGCTGTATCTCATTCCATCGATCATCAGATAAGGCATTACATACAAATGCCGGTTTTCCGGTTAATACAGCATTGGAGCATGATCCAGCACCTTTACCAGGTATTGTACCGTCTAGAGCCTCTAAAGCCTCTCTGGGTAAGTTGGGGGCTGCGATGATATTGAGTAGGGTTTTACTTTGGTTATATAGCATTACTGAAGCGACACATTCACCAACTATTTCTTCAGAGAGCTGACAAAGTTGATCTAGGACTTGATCGCGTGGTTGAGAAGTAGCAATAGATTCAAGGATTTCTGCCTGTAGAGCCAATAATCCTAAGGTTCTGGTTTCTTTGTGTGTTTGAGTGAGTTGCATGAATTCCTTACAATATCTTCGCGAGACTCTGTACTGAATGCCTATATATAAGCATTATTTGGTCTATTGAATAATTGATGTCCAAAATAGACTAAAATTAAACCTAATTGAATACTAGTTAAAACCTATGAGTTAGACACTAGGGCTTGCCAGTCTTCATAATCAGCGCGGTTTAGTTTTGATGAATAAAATTTTTCTTCAAAATAAAGTCATCAGCACAAATAGATTAGAGGCTGTGTTTATATATTAAGCCTAGTGTTAATTTAGATAAAATCAATGTAAATCGTATTTTAGTAACTCTTCAGATAAACACTATTTATTGGAATTTAGGCCTATAATTAAGCCAGTTGTCAACAAGGCTTCATATGACGCAAAAAAATGGGTCGAATGGGGTCGGACCTCATTGTTGTCGTAATGAATGTATGAGCTATGGAGTTAATAGTAAAATAACAAAACTTCAATAGCCTGTTTGATAAAGTTTTGTTTAGCAAGTTTCTATTTTTAAGTCGTAAAGTGTTTACGGATAATTTGTATCAGTATATTTCTCTCTTCCGTTTTATCTGCGCCAGGTCTGTGAAGCAGGTGATATTGTGTAGAGGGTAAATCTGAAAATGGAATAGCGACAAAACCTTTTGGAACAGAACAAGACCCATTCACAATAGCATTACCAAGTTTTAATTTGACAAAGTGTAATATCAATTCCCAGCCGTTAGCCTCTACTGCAATATTCCACGATATATTTTCAGCCTGAGTGTGTCGATCAATTAACTGGCGATGAGGTCGGTCAACTGTAGGAACAATCAGCTCCAATCCCTGGAGATGTTTAATCCTTATCGATGTTCGTGTCGCTAGCAAATGTTTGGCTGGGATGATTAATACCATTGGGACTTTGATTAACTTGGTGACTCTTAATTCTTCAGGGTAAGCAGTGGCAGCGGTTATTCCCAAGTGAGCGGAGCCATTCATTACTTCTTTAATCACTTCCTGACTTGGCGCGGTGATTAGTGTTAATCCAGCAGTCGATACTCGACGAAACTCTTGAATGATAGGGCCTAAAAAATACAGGTAGGTTCCTTCACCTGCTGCCAGACTAATACTGGCTTGCGGCTTCCCGCCGGTGAGTGTCGCTTGAAAATTTTCTGTCGACTCGATTAGTTGGCGACCAAATTGTAATACGCTTAGGCCGCTAGTGGTAAGAATTAAGTTCTTGCCTTGTCGTTCATATAATCGAACTCCAAGTGAATCACTAAACTTTTTTATTTTAGTGTGTAAAGCAGGTTGCGATAAGTAAAGGGATTCTGCTGCACGTGTAAAATTTAGATGCTCTGCAAATACAATAAATGACCGTAAAGAATCAAGATCCATCATAACTATAACTTTAATGAATAGTTAATTAATAGGTAATAGTTTACATCAATAGTAAATAATCTACAATGAGGCCATGAAAAACATAAATAAAGCTATTAGATTAGGAATCGACTTTGGTCGGGTGATTGTACAGCCAGCCAATGAAGGTGCTGATACATCTTTTTTACATGGTTCGATTGAGGACGCGATGGAAACGCCGCCTTATCCACAGGTAATGGAGGTGGTCAGTCGCTTAGTCGATCATTTCTCGGGTGAGGTATGGATCGTATCCAAGGCTGGGCCAAGAACAGAGAAAAAAAGCCGCTTATGGTTAGACCATCATAAATTTTGGTCGGATACTGGTGTATCACCACAAAATTTAATATTTTGCCGTAAGCGTCATGAAAAAGCGAAATATGCCAAGCGGCATCAGCTAACGCATTTTATTGACGATCGTATTGACGTCTTAAGACATCTGCGTGATATCGTTCCAAATTTATACTTATTTGGTGAGCAAAAAGAAAAATTTCAATATCCGTTATGGATCAATCGTGCAGATGACTGGGTTCAGATAAAAGACTATTTTGGGTTTGAGCTTGAAGCGAGCAATAATGGTTGATCTCGGTAAATGATAAAGAGAGGTAGGCATGAATTTATTACTTGAAAACGTAGATTTCAAAAGAGATTTTGCAAGTCTCAAAAATATAAGTTTGAATCCTGAACGGCATACTGTAGCGGATGCACATACACACTGTATACAAGTAGCTAAAAAAATGGAAATATTAGCGAAGTTAAATCAATTAAGCGATGAGCAAACTAGCATGATGGTGATGCTTGCATATAGTCATGACATTGGAAAAACGCGGGGAAACGCGCAGCCTTTGGCATCAGTAGAATTGTTGCTTGCTTATGGCGTCACCAATGGTTTAATGCTTGATTATGTGAAATACCATGATATTAACTTGCCTTGGTATATTGCTCATTGTAAAGGTGAAAGTCCTGGTGATAAGGCATGGCGAAAATTAGACTCGAAAGTTGATATGGTTTTATTGTGTTTGTTTATGATTGCCGACAGGGTTGATTGTCCTGGTGGATGGCAAGAGAATGAGGCGCTAATGTGGTTTTTAAAGGAGGCGGATCGGCGTGAATTACTTTCAAAGCAACTTATTACTAGTTTTTAAAACTACAGTCCATAAAATATCAGAGAAACTATTAGCTTATTAATGGCGTTGCCAGCAATAGGGCTATAGTGAGTCTCTGATATTTAAAAGTGAGTACTTGTTAGTGCTCACTACTTGTTAATTTTACTAGTTGGGGTCAAGTACCACTTGACCATTAGAATAGTATCCAACTTCTATGTCTTGTACGACTTGAACAGAGTTCTTAATTCCTCCGGAATGCATTACTCCATTGACGCCAAGACTATAGAAGTGATGTCCTTTATACTTTGGGTTATAGTTAATAGCTAAGCTTCCTGTTAAAAAAGCATCATAGGTGATTCTGACTTTCATGATACCTCGACTAGCGGTAAGCTGAGCCACTACATGTTCACCGGGTTCTAAAAGGACAGATACCCCTTGTGACGATCCCACCGAAGTGGTTTTAGATTTAGAGCCACCTTTGCCCCAGTTACGTGTGTACTCAAGTCCTGTTTCCCCACCACCTCCTGTCCCTAAAAATCCAATTTCGTATTTAATTTTTTGTGATACTTTAATGCTATTCGAGTTAGACCAGCTGGTTTGTGCAGTATTAGACACTGTTTCTGAGATAGCAGTATTGAATGTCGCCTTATTTTTGCTGTTATTGACGAGTCGTTTTTTTGATAAAATGACTGGTTTAGATGTGATTGATAGGATTCTTGCGCTTTTAACCCGTAATATTCTCTTCACTTGGGGCCAATTGTACTTGCGATATAAGTCTCCCCAGGGAGTTTTACTTTTTACGTAGGCGTCATTAGGCGATTTACCAAAATACTTTCGTATCGCTTTCTTCAGTGCTGAATCACCAATTCTAAATGAGTTGCGGTCACTGTTATTAACAATATTCGTTATCCTTCCTTTTGCAATGACACGTGAGGAAGCTTTATCTTTGCCTGCAATAATTTTAATACTGATTCCTTCTCCAGCTTGCGTGATGCCTGGACCAAATACTAATAGAGTGAATACTACCCCTAGTATAGGCAGTAAAAAATAGGGTCTATGTTCTCCGTCCTTTAATTTCATCATAATCGAAAGTTCCTTTTAATAATGTGAAAATTTTACTGTAGGTCAGTAGCCTTGGGAGTTCAAGGCGGTCTATCGAAATTTCGTTAAGCGCTAAATAATAAGACATGTGGGGTAAGCTGAGGATGTGCCTGAAATAAGGCTAAGGGTTGCATGGAAGAAGTGGATCAACAGGTGAATTTGAGTGCCAATAAGGGGTAAAGCAGATGTTTGTAGAAGCTCGATAAGATCAAAGCAAATCACTAATGGTGGTAGCTATTCGTTTGCTGGGTAAGAGTTAACGCTAATAGTAGAATCAATTGGCTTAATTGGCTTAATTGGCTTAATTGGCTTAATTGGCTTAATTGGCTTAATTGGCTTAATTGGCTTAATTGGCTTAATTGGCTTAATTGGCTTAATTGGCTTAATTGGCTTAATTGGCTTAATTGGCCCATTTGGCCCAATAGGGTCATTGACTCGAAGTAAGCAAGGCTTTTACACTTGTCCCTACTTTCTTACCCCCTCAACTGAATGAATGTTAATCATTTTTCAGCAGAGACGGGCATGATTGTGTGAGACTGGGTTAGGTTGGAGTACAAAAGCCAGCTGTAAACTGAGCAGTTTATCTATAAACTATTGTTTGGGTATTGCAGTAAAGAATAGCTTTTGATGCACTCTGTTAGTCAATAAGGTGGAGATGAAAAATAAACGGGCAACAATCACGAAAAGGCCCATACAGGATAGGCACTCAACAAATATTATGTCTAGAAAAGAACAAAATTTTAAACTTCTCGCTTTTGATGCATATGGCACATTGTGTTGTATCGCGAGTAAGCATCAGGCTTATACAGAAATCATTGATCAAGTTGAAATGGGGTATAAGAAAGCAGCGTCATTATTAATGACCAGTAAACTGTCTCTCGTAGATTTGTTTCATATAAATTCAGCTTTGGAACAAAGGGTAGCTAAAAAAATTCAAGCTGAGTTGAGGTCTGTGACTCCATTTGACGAGTCGTTAGAGGTTTTGAGGCAAGTGCGTGAAAAAGGGTTGGAGATAGCAATTGTATCGAACTTAAGCGTTCCTTATGCAGAGCCTCTGAAAAGGTTGTTTGGGCAATATGTGGATTATAGTATTTTTTCATTTGCAGTGGGTTATAAAAAGCCAGAGCCAGAAATCTATAATGAATTGTTGGCACAATCATCGTGCGATGCAAATGAAATACTAATGGTTGGTGACAGTATTAAATCAGATATTGAAGGTGCCAGAAACGCAGGAATTAAATCTGTTTGGTTAAATCGAAATAGTATTAAGGTAGACGGCTCAATTTCAACTTTAGAGGAAGTATTTGAGTATCTATGATTAATTTCATTATGCTGAAATTTTTTTAAGCATAATGAGTGGTGAATGGTATAAGCGGTTTGTTATAAAAAATCATGAGCATAGTTTTGGGTATAGATAGGGGTTTAGATTATGAAAAAACAACGTACAGGCTTGACTCGAATATATTACGCGATAGGATATTCTTGGCAGGGTTTTAGGGATGCCTTTAAATTTGAGGCCGCTTTTAGACAAGAGTTATTCATTGTGGTGTTGCTAACTCCGGCTGCTTTGTATTTCGGGAAAACAGGCATCGAAAAGGCTTTACTCATTGCGATGTTGGGGTTAGTTATTATTACTGAATTGCTAAATTCTGCGATAGAAGCGATTGTGGATCGAGTAGGTGAAGAGCATCATGAATTATCAGGAAGAGCCAAGGATATTGCTTCCGCTGCAGTGATGTTTAGTATAATAATAACAGTGGTGGTATGGATTTTAATTTTGTTTTAATGGTAATGTTGGAGGTTTACCTTTTTTAGTGTATTAATGGTAACATTAAACTGATAATGGTGAGCCTGTGTTGTGATGGCTACAGTGATTGTTTAATTTTATCAAAGCTGGTGATCATTATATTGGCAACCTTTTTGTCAATATACACAGTTATTTTTGTGCCGGTAGTATTAGTCACTCTATCTTTACCAGGAATTTTTGATGGCTTAACTACTAGAGTTTTGATTTTTCGTGCGGCACTACTATAGTCATTATCAATTAAGCACACACGTTCTAGTGCTTTTATATAGACGG
>UOFL01000241.1_pt1 | contig 13269 bp, 21 predicted proteins | sample 1990081 | NCBI WGS metagenome assembly UOFL01 (sample SAMEA4728526, study PRJEB27164) | hydrothermal vent metagenome | biome: marine basaltic hydrothermal vent biome; feature: marine hydrothermal vent; material: mineral | place: Pacific Ocean | collected 2011-06-14/2011-07-23 | depth 1741 m | reverse complement strand
ATATCAATATATTGTTATTTTTAACAATATTAAATATTTTCCATGTGTCGTAATGATAATAATTTCCATTGTTCGACGAGTTTGTTTATTTCTTTCATTTCTTTAAGCGATTTTTTTACCATTGTAGTCTGACTGTCACTTAATGTCTTTGTGATGGTTTTGCCCTTTTCTTTTCGTATCCATATCCAGTATGGACCATGCCAGTGTTTTTGGTCTTGGTGGCATCGGCAATTGTTTTTACCGCATTGTTTGTATTGTCTCAATAATGTGCCTTGAAGAATCCAATCTCTGGTGATGATTTTATTTTTTTAACGACTTGATTTTCGAGTCCATTAATATAAGATATCTTGAAGTATAAAATACGTCAAGGATTTATTTTGTAAACCAGGGGAAAGATATGAGCGATAATGGTTGGGCTAAAATTGAATTTGAAACCATCGATTTGGGCGACGACAGATTGAATCAGCGCCTGATGAAAATCAGCCAATGTTTTTTAGATTCACCCGAAAGTCCTATCAACAAAGCCTGTGGTGACCGGGGTGAAACGAAGGCCGCTTATCGGTTTTTTAAATAGTCATAATATAGACTATCAAGATATTATCCATGCACATGTAAAAATGACGGCAGCAAGGTCCAGGCAGGAGGTTGTATTGGCGATCCAGGATACGACATATTATAGTTATACAAGCCATCCCGAAACAAAAGGGCTTGGGATATTATCGAGATTCAAGGGAAAACATAAAGATGATATTCTAACCGAAGGACTCTGTATGCATACGACCTTAGGAATTACTCCAGAAGGACTTCCTTTAGGCATTTTAGATCAAGACATCTATTCCAGAAAAGAACTCTCCGTAGAGAAAATCGCTCGGAAGAAAAAATCTCATAATATAGCCTTACCGATTGAAGAAAAAGAAAGTATACGGTGGCTGAATTCGATGAAAAAGACAGTGGATATTTTTGAGGGGCAAAATAAGCAGGTGGTAACTATTGTTGATCGAGAGGCTGACATCTATGATTTATTTCAGTTAGCCGACTGGATGGAGACTATTTTTTAATCCGAACGTCTCATAATAGGAAAATAAATAAGACGGACATTTATTCTTATCGGTCTGGTGAGATGCGTTGAAGGGGCTCGATTATTCCAACATACTTGTGGGTAATAGAAAGGTGTTGTGGGGGGCGAGGGTTAGAGAACCTCGACTACCCGATTAGATGCTTAAGCATCCCACCCTACGCGGAGTATTATAATTGGACCATTCTCCACCTTCTCCAACCTCCATGTGAGCATATCCCCACCCATCATTTTCTCGCGGGATATACGAAACACTTTCATCGTCTGCATTAGGGGCCAATCGAATACCTTCATGATAGTACAACAAGTAAGTGCCAACATGTGCTCTTTCATTCCAATTTATGCCTAAACAGAGTATTCCACAGAGCTCCAATTGAAGAGAAGTAGAAATCGTTCCTCGAAAATCAACATGACATCCAAACGAAGCTTCGCCCTCAACTTGCTCTTCGATAAAATACGAGCGCTTTTCCAAATTCATACCCAAATGATTTGACAACTCATTCAAGAAATCATCTAAAATCTTCTCCCACTCACGCTTTTCCTTTATTGTAAATTTAGCATCGTAAATATTATTCATAGCATCTAACGACTACGTATCCGACAGGCAACGGAGTGGGTTGTTTTGTGACAAAGTGAAACGCCGCCATAAAACAAGCCTCGCAATTGACTGTCCGCGTTCACATATTTATTATATGGCTATACCGTTAAGACCATAGTGAGTTTAAACCATTACTCTTAATTTCTCTTATCAAGCTGTTTTCAATATGCCAATGCTGAATAATGCCCATGTAATCTTTGCCTGGTTTATTGCAAAAATAGTCCTCTGCAACACGATACAAATTCGTGTAACAGTATTCTTCATCGCTTACAGGGTCCTGAACTAATTCTTCGATCACCTTACTTACACCAACCTCATCAAAATACCTGAAACCTTTCTCATCTTCTGTAATGAAAAATGGATATACGCAATCAATCCTTTCAAGTGATGTATTCGATTTAACGTTGTCAGGATATTTTCTCAAATATTCTTCGGCATCACCTTTAATCTTAAAGATTCCCGATAAGTACGTTTTTCTAATTTTACTAGTAAGTATATATGTCATGATTTTCTCTGAGCCATATAACGTTTGAGTTAAAAAGCGCGTGACTTTTGCGCGTCCTTTTTGAACATTTTGGTACGCCCAGTATGGGCGTACCAAATAGCTGCACGCGGACAATTCAAAGCGGCACTTGTTTTGCTAAAAAAACAGCAAAAACATGCTACTTTAAATTGCCGGTGAGCAAGGCGTTATGCCTTAAAATCAAAATATTGACTAAATCTATATTGTACTCTTTATTGTACGTAATAATGTCCATTATAGAGGTGTATATGCGAAGATTGAAAGTAAATCAAGATATTCGTCCAATGTCGGAGTTTCGCTCGGCTGTAGCCTCTTTTCTTAAGCAAGTACATGATACTAAACGACCTTTAGTTATAACACAGCATGGTAAAGGAGTCGCTGTTTTATTAGATGCAGGTGAATTTGAAGTCATGCAGGAAAAAATTGATTTGTTTGAAGATCTAGAAAAATCAATAGCCCAAATAGAAGCAGGTTCTGGAATTTCACATGATGATGCCAAAAAACAGGTGTTAAAGAGAATTAATAAGTGAAAATTATTTGGTCACCTCTAGCAGTTGATCGAGTATCAGAAATTGCAGAATACATTGCCTTAGACAAGCCACCCGCAGCTAAAAAATGGGTAGATGCTGTTTTTAATTCTGTAAAAAGGCTTGAACAACTCCCCGAAAGTGAACGCATAATTCCTGAAATTCAATTAGAAAATTTTCGAGAAATAATATTTGGGAACTATCGTATTATTTATCGCATAGATAAAAATCAAGTCTCTATTCTTACTGTGCGTAATAGTACACAAATTTTACCTATAGATGAAATATTGGCATAACAAGCGACTGTGGTGTCAACCCCCTAATAAAATCTAGTAAGCCCATACGCATTTATCCCTGACCATAACGTTAAGCATGGTTATAATTTTCTCATGCAGGCAGTCAGTGCAACCTTTTTATGTTTTCCTTGAGCCACGAGTTTGTGGTAAAAACATTTAATGATTGGATTACACAAGGTTGCGCTGAGTGTTGCCATATAAAGCACGGAGCGCACACAGGCACGCCCACCTTGGATACGGCGCTTGCCTCGCATCTTGCCGCTGTCTCGGTTAACAGGCACGACTCCCATTAACGCAGCGATCTCTTTGTTATTGATCGATCCCAGTTCAGGAAGCTCCGCAAGAAGAGTATAAGTAAGAGTGTCGCCAACACCGGGGCTGATTTTAGGATGGTTTGTTTTTCAGACCATTCTGCTTGCTCTTCGACATGTTTGGCGAATCGTTTTTCCATTCGTTCTATTTCTGTATCCAGGCAGCGAATGATTCGTTTACATGAAATTTCAAAAATTTTACCCATGACTTTTATTCGGTTGAGTTCTTGAGTGCGTAGGTTCATAAGTTGGAGCCTTCGCGCAATCAAGTCTCTGATCGCAATCAGGTTTTTACTTTTCCGTGGCGTCGAACCAATAATGGTTTTACGATGCAGACTGGGACCCCCTTTGGTGTAAGCGGCTTGTGCTAAATTAAATTCGTAGCGGCCGGTGGCTTCCATGACGAGACGTTCGACTTTATAATAGGCAAAGGCGCTTAATGCCTTCAGGACTATTTTCTTCTTGCCAATGGAGTAATTTTTCATAGAGTCAAATATCGAAAAACTGTTTACCCACATCAATATCGACATTAATGATTGTTTTACTCTGCTTAAGGTTTGTCATTTGGACTCATCCTTGCTAAATTCGAGCTTGAAGCCTTTATGCCCTTTGGGTGCATTCGACTGTTCGAGTTAAAAAATCGGGTGAAATTAGAGGGCTAACCGCCAAGGCGCGAGAACTTGATCCAAACTATCAGCCTGGACCAATCCTAAAGTACTTGGAAGTCGTATGCCCGAATGAGTATGATGTTGATAAAGTGCTGGAGTCGCTTATAGCGTGGGCGACAATTCACACGGCATGGGTAGCCCCGCAACCACAACAACCTCCGGTGGTAGATCCATCTGATGATCCCCGATCACCCAATCAGGGGTATCTTGATCCTGCACCCGATGGTATCGATGCGGAATTTGCCTGGACCATTCATGGTGGCGATGGTGCCAATCAGGGCTTTGTTGATATTGAATGGGGGTGGACACTCAACCATGAAGACCTGACAGCACACAGCATTACCCTTCTCTCCGGATTAAACAATGGTTATGAGGGACATGGAACCGCTGTTTTGGGGGAAGTCGCCGCAGTGGACAATACAGTTGGCTGTGTCGGAATTACACCGGAGCTTGATTCAGTGAACGTAATCGGTCAATGGCGCACTGCAACAGATTATGACATTGCTGATGCCATACTGGATGCCTCTGACCGCATGGATTTTGGTGAAGTTCTGCTCTTTGAGGCGCACAATGATTACAACGGATTTACTCTTGTTCCTGTTGAGGCTTATGATGACACATTTGAGATGATTCGCTTAGCTACTGCATTGAGTATTATCGTGGTGGAGGCTGGTGGCAATGGAGGTGAAGACCTAGACCTTGTAACCAATCCTGCAGGCGATAACTTTTTTGATCCTTCAGACGAATTTTTTTGGGATTCCGGTGCAATTATCGTCGGTGCTGCATCCTCAGCCGCACCCCATACACGTATGGTATTTAGTAGCCATGGTGCACGTATCGATTGCTATGGCTGGGGTCAGAATGTGAATTCAACCGGAGATGGTTGGACTGGTACCTCAACCACTGTCTATACGGGGACATTCGGAGGTACTTCCAGCGCTTCTCCCATCATTGCAGGTGCTGCACTTTCCGTTCAGGGCGTTGCTGAGGCGGGATTCGGGTTACGTTTTTCACCGATGCAAATGCGGGAAATACTGACCAATCCGGCTACATCAACAGCATCAAACGATCCTGCAGTTGATCGTATCGGTGTAATGCCAAACCTACGAGCTATCATAGAGAATGAAGAGATCAATCTGAGGCCAGATGTATATATACGTGACTACATCGGTGATGATGGTGATGCGCATAGTAGCAGTATTTCGGCCAGCCCTGATGTCATACTCGTTCCTGCAACGGTGGGGGATCCCAATGCAGCCTTTGGTCAGGGTAGTGGCACAGAGAACGACAATACTCTGGGCCATGAGGTTACTGGTGGACAGGATAATTTCATCTATGTCCGATGCCTTAACCGTGGCGGTGGAGACGGCACTAACACGACAGCTCGTATATTCTGGTCACCGCCTTCAACACTAGTGACTCCCGACATGTGGACACCCGTCGGCAGCGTAACATTGCCAAAGGTGCCAATGCGCAATTGCGAGTACCTGAACACCTTGCTGAATATATCCAAGGCATACGATCACCTTTTATGAAGCTGGAGCGCAAGAAACGCACTGTTCTTGTACCCCTGAATCTATATGGGCGTACGAGATTTTGCGATGTCACTTTACCTGCAAAAGGAAGGTATAAGTTGGAGCTTCTGGTGAGCATTCCTAAAGAAGCAAGAAACCACTCCTACCTTGGTTGGGCAGCTCAGTTTGAAGAAGAGCAAGAGCTTGGTCGTGTTACTTGGCAATTTGCTTCAGAAGATGTGTTTGAAAAACGTGATGCCCACCTTAAACGGTTTAAGAAACGTAAATGCTGAAAAGCTAACAAGGACAATTTAAACGTTATACGCTAAAAGGAATCGATAGTGAGTAAAGCAATATCATTGAGCAAGATCACCGGTTTACAAAACCGAACACTAAACTAATTCTTGGGTTTAAAATTTTCACCGCGGCTCAAAAAACATTGGTGGTAATTGAGCTTGTTCGCATGCTTAAGAAAGGACAAAGGCGAAAAACGCGTGGTGAAGTGTTGTCGCCAGCGGACTAACTCTATGCTCTAGCTTCGTAAAAAGTCAAAGTGTCAACGATATTATTATAAGCTTTACCGCTGTTTGCGACAGAACCCTTAATAGAACTTACAGCTCAGATTTTACTTAAGAAACTTATCTACCATGTGTAATAGTTCTTGCCAAAGCACGCAATGAAACAGTGACCCCTTGAATTGTTATATCATCAACTAACGCCAAGGTTTCATCAAATTTATTTTTTGCATAGGGAATACATAACGATCCCTCAATAACAACATTTGAATTCATCGCCGCTAATGTATTCACCAGTGAACAAAAAGATCTAACTCCCCCTAAACCACTAGTAGATACAGTTGCCACTATGACAGGCTTTAACACGATTGAGTCAGTGGCAACCAGCCAATCAAGAAAATTTTTGAGTACTCCTGTCACGCCATAGGCATATTCTGGACAACTGATCAGCAAGCCATCAGCCTCTCTGATTTTTGAGATATAGCGATTCACTATTTGAGGAATTAAATCCTCAGTAAGGTCTGGATCAAATATCGGGATACTTTTTAAGGAATCAAGTAAGGATACTTGCATACTTACAGGTGACAATTTAGACATAGCACTCAATAACGCGGTATTATACGATCCTACTCGAGTACTCCCTGACAAAGCGACAATTTTCATATGACTAAACTATTTCCTTACTATCAACTCGACAATATTATTTAACGCTCTGATCAATCAAATGCCACGCCTTGTGATATTTCGCGACACGCTGAAAATCTTCATTAGTAATCGATCTCAAACGTAATACATTAATATTATCTTCGATATCTGCTTTTTTTATTTTACTTGCTAATTTGTTTGTGAGTACTCGATCAATAAATTTTTCGTAACTCTCCCCCCTCACTTTAGTAAGATCTTGAACAGCACTAACGACTGTGGCAGGAATTCCACCTTGCAACAAATCATCAGCAGTCATTTCAGAATCTTCAATAACATCGTGTAACAAAGCAACCGCCATTTCCTCTTCAGTATCCATTTTTGACATTAGGCGCAAGGGATGAAGTATATAAGCTGCACCAGCCTTATCAGTTTGTCCCTTATAGGCTTGCAAAGCAATTGTTAAAGAATTTTCAATAAGATTCATTGTATTAAAACCTGCTGAAATATTTGAAAACAGTATAGCATAAGCTTGAGGCTGCCCCGTAAAGTGTCGTTCACTGCACACTTTTATCGCTTAGCTATAATATACTATTTATCCCACTATTATATTAAATTTTTATGACTAAATAATTACTAGTCATTTTATGTCACAGTTTGATTCGAAGCATATTCAACTTTTTCTCCTGAAAACTGTTGATACAATTCTTGATGTTGTTGAAGGGAGCATTCGTCCTTTCTAATGATATATTCTTTTACCCAACACAATAGCATTTCCAAATTTTTATTTTGTTCCACAAGTGATTTATATTTATGGGGTTCCCACGGCCGTTTCTTACAATTACTAATACAGGTACTAATACCTGGATTAAGAAAAACGATTTTGTTAGCCTGCTTCATCACAAACTCCAATAAGTCAGCATAACAACCTTCAATAACCCATGAAGTATTTTCGTTTAAAAACTGGCTCATTTGAACTTTACTATTGGCAATAGGCTTGCGCTTGGGAGGATCGGTATTTTGCCATGCAACTAAATCCAAGTCCAAGTGAGGCAGTGCATATTTATCAGAATGCATATTCGCTAATGTAGATTTTCCTGAGCCTGCGTTTCCAAATATAACAATTTTAATACTACTTTTTTGTTTACTCATTATAAATCTCATAGCATTGAGTTTTTTGACTGATAATTATTAAGCAACTTGCGCTATTCGGGAATCATGGATTATAAAGCACTCATATTAGCTGGAACAGATTTCAAAATCGTATAATGATAAATCAAACTCCATAATAGACGGTTAAATTGTGGCGTATATATATCGCTATGTGCATTGCCATATTTTTTATAACGCTTGTATTTTATAATATCGCTAGCATCAAGATAAAGAATTTTATGCTTATTCGCTTTTGGCAACTTAATTTCTCCAGTACCCATAACCTTTAACGTATTAAAAATATCAAAATAACGTCGACGCTGAACGATCCTATAGCCCCAAACACCTCCAATCAAATTGGTATTAGCCAAATATTTAAGTACTGGCGTTGCAAAGTCATGTCGTGACCAAGTCATCACGAACTTACTAGCGTATGCTGGGTAATTAACATACGGAAACCCCTCCACTCCTTTCCCTTTAACAAATCGATAAAGGCTAAAAGCACCTTGTAAACCAATCACTAAATCTGACTTAGGTAGATTGTTATTAGTAGCACCTGGAAGAAATTTTTCCGAAAATATAGCCCTGGTTAGAGCACGCGCACCTAGACTATGTCCTATTAATACTACCTTAATACCTGTTTCTTTTTTCAAGGGCAACACCACTCTGTGCAGTAACAAATTCATCCACACTACTCCGATTTCATCGGCATCATTTGCCTTGTTAATAATACTCACCACAGGCAAATACCATTTGGATGGCCAGGTAAATCCGATAATAAGAGGCTTAAACTTTATATTTTTATTTTTATACGCAATGTCAAGTAAACGCCCCATCAAACTATTAAAATTACGAATCGCTTCTTGCTGATCAGTATTCCATCCCATCGAAAGAAGGAAAATATGAGTGTATTTTTCTTTTTCAATTTGTATTTTAAGTTGTGGATAAAGTGCCTTCACTTCCTTCCAAGAACGGTCATAGCTATTTTCGACCTTAAAATTATTTTGCGCTAACTCATGATAAACACTGTATATACGTGTAGGCTTAATATGTGCCAAACGGTATTGACTATTTTTATTGCGTATATCATATTTTACGATATGACTAATAAAAGTTCGTTTCGGATCATTTAACCAATTCACTAGATGAAGCTTCTCAAGAGTACTTATAGAGCGGATTTTTATTTTAGCATCAATTTTACTAGCCCTCACTACACCAATTTTTCGCCGTACTGCTTTTTCAATACCTATAATATACCCTGGATAACGCAGACCAAATCCATACTTGTCTTCCATTAGTTGATGAAACCCCCACGCCAAACGACCATCTGTACCTAATTGAACTTCCAAGCTCCTGATTTTAGGCTTATCACTGGCCATTGATAAATTCGATGTTACCAAGGTAAACAATAAAAATAGTGATAGTAAATATTTCATGTGATATTGATTGAGGCTCCTAGTACTAATAAATGTAATGAAAAACTAACAATATATTAACGATAAAATAACAATATAATCTTCTGACTTCACAGTAGAATTTAACATTGACATAATATCATGCATTTGACGTACTATTACGTCTAACATGACCAGCCGTTATTGAAAACATTTTTGAAAATGCACGTGAAAAAGAAGACTCTGATTGATACCCTACCTTTTCTGCAACTTGTGAAACTAACTCTCCTGCATTGAGTAACGACCAGGCTATTTGCATACGCCACCAAACAATATATTGTCCAGGAGTCCACCCACTCATTTTTTTGAATGTTTCTGAAAATACTGTTCTTGATAAGCCTGCCTCTTTCGCCAATAAATCAAGCGTCCAATTATGGTCAGGACTTTTATGTATACAGTGTACTGCTCTACTTAGGCGCGAATCGTTATATATCTTTAACATACCCGATTCGTTTGGGTTATCTTTAAGATGTTGGCGCAAAGCATAGGTAAATAGTAGCTCTGACAGGCGATTAACAATGGTCTTGGAAGCCGGTTGATTTTCTTTATTTTCAACAATGATCATATCCAAAATAGATTGTAACCAATGATTATAATCACCATTTTCAATCACAAAAAATGGCGGAAATTGATCTAATAAAAAACTGCTGCCTTTATGTTTAAAACGAACCTCGCCACAGAGAAGACCCGTCCCTGCAATAGCATGCGAATCTGCAAAGGAAAGATGACGCTGTTCACCGTCAAGCTTGTCTACAGGTAAAATATGGTGTGTGAGTTCTCTCGGGAATATAACTAAATCACCACACTCTAACGAAACCGGCTCTTGATCAGGTATGTACATTAAACAACTGCCCAAAGTCACAATATGAAAACAAGTAGCCCCCAAGCGATGTTCATCAATTCGCCAGTCACCACAAACCTTAGCATTGTGGTAAATTTCAACATCCAAGTGTAACAACTGCAAAATATCTGACATTACATCAATTCCGGACGATTTAGCAGTATTTCCGTTTTTTGTGTCATTCATGATCCGGATTATAACGAATATAGTCTTACTTACACAATGACATAAAGGAATTAACAATGACTGATTTTACTTTCCACACCTTAGAAAATACTTCGGATACAGCGAGACCTATTCTTGAGCAAATTCAAAAGGGCTATGGATTTATTCCCAATTTATTTGCCTATATGGCAGAAGCTCCTACAACACTTGAAGCCTATCTATCACTTAATAAAATTATTGAAAATACGTCGTTCACTCCTGCACAACAACAAGTCGCACTCTTGGCGGCAAGCGTCGAAAACGATTGCGAATTTTGCACTGTTGCGCATCGTGCAATTGGCAAAATGAAGCAAGCAAGCATACAAACCCTAAATGCCATCAATGCAAAAGAAAATGTAGAAGATGCAAAGGATGCTGCACTTGCAAATTTTACTCAATCAGTGGTTAAAAATAGGGGGGTTTTAACTGAAGAAACGCTTAATGATTTTTTAGGTGAAGGTTTTACCAAGCAACAAATTTTTGAAGTAATGATTATTGTTTCAATTAAAACATTATCCAATTATATAAATCACTTAACCAAGCCTGAACCAAATCCTGAACTATTATCAATGATCTAATAAACAACCCCCTTCTATTTGTTGAGTTCAATCGATTGAGTCAAATAAAAGGGGGATATTTCAGTATACGATGTCTAGCGCCAGCCATAAGCTAGAGAAAACTGTATCACTCATATTATTTCTACATCGGGCAAATTATTTTGTACTTCAAGGTAATTTTTACTTGAAATTAGTACAGCGGCCACCACAGATAAGGGTTCTGACCAAACCTCCGGTAAATCTAATTCTCCTTTTATTTTTATTGGAAAAGCCAACACCTCATTTGGAGGAGTGAATTGCGCATTGACTCCCTCTTTATTTCCACGCGCATCAATTCTATACCACCCCAAATCAGGGAGTAACACCGCATTTAGCCCATGCAAACAATATGGGGGCTGATCATTATCAATGGTAAGTCGCTGATAACAAAGACCTGCCGGGATATTATTTGCTCGTAAAAGTGCCGCTAACAGATGACTTTTCGCATAACAATATCCTGTTTTATGCTTAAGCACATCTGATGCTTTATAGGTCACAGGATTTTGCTTATAATCTCCACTATGCTGTATCTCATCACGAACATATAAAAAACACGCTTTTGCTACATCCACTTGAGAGTTTGCACCTAAGGACAATTCTTTAGATTGTTGTTGAATATTTCTATCTGTCCAATCAATCGCCTCACTCACTGCGAGATATTTATTCATCTTATTGTGCCCGTCGTCTAATCAATAGAAATAGTTTTCAATTTAAAGCCTTCATTATTTTTTGCGTTCGAAAATGGCGAGTTATTAGATGAAACACCTCCGCTCCATCAAAGTGTAAGCTTTTGGGGTTATCTTGTCTTCGATTATTTATTTGCACCAAACACCAAGCTTCACTTACTTCTAAATAGTTCAGTTTATGGGGAAACCCATTTTCCGAATAAATATCTCTAAACCAATTTCGCTGCTCTATAGTATTCGCAGGAAAATCCATCACTACTGAATTTCCTCTCTTCAAAATTTCTTGAACATGTGATTTCATAATGCTTCTTAACCGTAACGAATATTGACTATAGTTTGTTATAGACTGGATTTCAGCGTTGTAAAGACTTTTTAGCCATTGATCTTCTGATATTAAAATTGCCTGATCACTGATGGCAATGCTACGAATCAAAGTGGATTCCCCCCCCATTTTCCCGAAAAGAATGTTAAAATAGCTTTCTTTTCCATCACTTATTATCCGAAACTGTATCTATTGACTTCATATAAAAGTCAAATACTCATGCTGCTAACTTTTTTAAATAATTGAAATATAGATATCTATCTCGGTTGGATTTCTGTAATGTTCAAAATCAGTGTTATATGCTCTTTTATATTCTGCTGCTTGAGTGTCAAAACATTGCCAAATGTCACCCCAACAATCTATTACTGCCTGCACCCTTGCAAGATCACTTGATTCTTTTGCCGTCGCCCTGAAGAGTAAGTAACGTCCTGCTTGTATAGTCACTTTTTTTAGTGAATGATTTTTTTTGTCATATCCTGCTAGTAAATCAAACTCTCCATTAACATCAGATTCAAAGTTATAATAGACACCATATACTCTCTCACCGTTTTGATAATCTACTTCAATTTGATTATCAAATTTTTGCCAAGTCGCCGCTATTTTTGCAGTGCCTGGGTCCATTTCATTCATATTCGTAGTTCTCACCGTTATTCCATAAATTATTTTTTCGTCAATTTCCACTACCTTCATATTTCTATCCTCTCGCTTGTGATTATATGATTAGTCACCGATATACTTCAGCCTAGCATTTGTTTACAGCGAGCTGAAGTAATTTACTTTCGGATCCTGTATCAAATGTGAAGCGATCATCTCCCAAGTGCCATCCTTATTGATTCTACTTAAGTGAGCCTGATGAAGCTCCTTGCTTTGCCAGGTCTCAAGCAGAGTAAATTCATTTGTTGAAGATATATCAGTGAAAATATCAACTGCTATACAACCTTCAACTTTCGGCAACTCTGATTTCACACTATTTAATATTACGACGAACTCTTCAGTTTTACTTACCTTGGTCTCAAAATTTACGATGACACTAATATTCATATTATTTATTTTCCTATTCTAATTAGACAACACTAAACGACAGCTCCTTCAGAGGCTCAAATCAAACATCCAAAACAAGAGGACACTCACAACGACACTCACTTGGCTATTAATATTATTAAATACTTGATAAGGAGTCATGTTTGAAGGGTGAATGTTTATACTTTAATGGTAAGCGCCCTTAGATCTACCTCTAGATTAACATCGCCAATCGTTCTAGGCTTGGCCTTTCTTTTAAAAGGAGCCAGCCATGTATTCAAATCATCAGTCAAAAGACAGCAAGTACTGGGAAACACACGTTTCA
>UOFL01000153.1_pt1 | contig 13534 bp, 10 predicted proteins | sample 1990081 | NCBI WGS metagenome assembly UOFL01 (sample SAMEA4728526, study PRJEB27164) | hydrothermal vent metagenome | biome: marine basaltic hydrothermal vent biome; feature: marine hydrothermal vent; material: mineral | place: Pacific Ocean | collected 2011-06-14/2011-07-23 | depth 1741 m | reverse complement strand
TCAAAAATAATGGGGTCGGACCTCAGTAACTACTTGATATATAAGATATAAAAAATAATGGGGTCGGACCTCAGGGAAATAATGGGGTCGGACCGCAGTAACTATTTGATATATAAGATATAAAAATGAATCATTAATAAGGTAGGAGAGTAACAATGAGGTCTGACCTAATCAACCTGTTGATACATTGAAGTAATAGACAAATACTAATAGTTGTATAAAATAATAGCTTATTAAGGTCCTACTCCTAACCAACACTAGTTAATTAAAACAATAACTTACATTGGTCCGACCCTAAGTTTAAGCTCCCTAGATTTTAATTTTGTCAAAATTTACATATAAAACAATAACTTGATGAGGTCCGACCCCAAAATAGTTATTGTTAATTCAGGCGACGGATATAATATAGGCCAATTAGGGCAAACAAAACACTAGGCGCTCCTGCGCTGATAATAGCAGGGTAACCATAAGCCAAGCCCATATTATTCAGCCCCTTATCAATCATCACAAATCCCATTCCAACCAATACACCAATCATTAAACGCTGTCCTGAGTTAGTGGTTCGAATCGAGCCAAAAATAAAGGGAATAGCAATTAATAGCATCACCATTGTTGATAATGGTTTAAATATTTTACTCCAAAACGCAAGTTTGTATCTCGATGCATCTGAGTGATGTCGCTCCATATGTTTACTAAATTTTAGCAGTGACCAGACCGAGGAATTCACCGCAAGATTTTTCGGGGCTGACGCCAACACGCCTAATAGGCCTGGATCGATTAATTTTTTCCAACTGTCCTTTTTATACTTGTGTATGGTGACTTTATTATTAGTAATGACACTTTGTTGTACGTTTTCTAACTGCCATAAACCTTTAATATACTGGGCTGTTTCAGCCTGAACAACATACGCAAGTTGCCGATCTTTACCAAATTTATAAATTAATAGTCCTTCTATTTTCATGAGGCTCAAGTTGACTCGATCAACTTTGATGTAGTTATTATCATCGCGTGCCCATAAACCAACATAGTTACTTTTATCTGACGAATAAATACCACGCTTGGCTTGCTCAGCCATAGGCGCTATGACATCCCCTAACACAAACGCGAATACCATTAATAATAAACCGACTTTAAATACTGAAAAACTGATGCGTTGAATTGACACTCCAGAGGCCCGCATCACAATAAGCTCACTATGCGTGGCAAGGCTGCCTAATCCGAATAAAGCACCAATTAATACAGAAGGTGCAAATAATTCATACGCCCAACGGGGTAAAGAAAGACCCACAAACTTAAAGACATTGAGTAAATTTTCAAATTCACTCCCACCATGGGCATGCCGTAGCTGTCCTAAAAAAGAGAAAAATCCTGCTAACGCGACCAACAAAAACAAGGTTAGCATGACATTACTGACAACAGTTTTGCCGATATAACGATCAAGTATCTTCATTTTGTTCCCAAAAACCTTTTCTTGATCCAAGTAAATCCTGATTGTTTTATTAACAATCCAATGGTGAGCAATAACACTAAACCGTGAATCCACCATAAACCTATTTCAGGAGAAAAGTCTCCCTTAGCAATTTTTGCTCGGGTAGAAGTCAGGAGTAAAAAATAAATAATATAAAGAGGAATAGCCACCCCTAACTTACCATACTGACCTTGTCGTGGAGTCACTTTACCAATCGGCACAGCTAGCAAAACCAATAAAAATCCAGATAATGGAATCGCAATTCGCCACTGCAACTCTGCCCTGTCACGCACATCTTGTGACTTCCATAATTCTCCGATAGGAACCCAGTCACGTCTTTTGTTTTTATCAGTGCGAAGTTTAGACTCTAGCTTCAAAGCATGGTTTTCAAATTGCGTCATGCGGTAATCCGCTTGCCCTGGTTGTCCATCATATCGATACCCGTCTTCCAATACTAAAAACCTGTCTCCATACTTATCAATCGTGACTCTTGCTCTTTTAGCAGAAAAAACCACACTACGTCGTTTCACTTTTGCATAAATGAAAACGTTTTTTGATAGCTGCTTATCAGCGGTCATACGTTCAACATAAAAAATCTTTTCACCACTACCTGAGCGCTTGAACACCCCTGGTGTAACCCCTGTAATTTCAATTGCCTGTTTCGCATTGTCAGTGATTTTATATTCGACTTGAGCAATTTTAGGCACAATTATAAATGACACCCACGCAGCAAGAAAAGTCACTGGTACTGCTACCAGCAACAAACCTCTATAGATTTTACCTGGTCCAATTCCACAAGCATTCATGGCACTCATCTCGCTATCACGATATAAGCGACCTAACACTAATAAAACCGCAAAATACATAGACGGAGGCAGTAGCCATATAAAAAACTTGATCGCCTGTAAAGACAACAAGGTAAATAAAATTTCTGCTGGCAAATCGCCTGACGCCACATCAGCCAGGTAACGAACCAGGCGATTACTGACAAAGATCAATAAAAGTACAATAAGCACTCCCAACATCGCTTGCAGCACTTCACGGGCTATATATCGCTCAATAACTTGAAACATTTCCGCTCATTTTAGTTAAATTATAGTTTCGGCTGGAAAACACGAATTCTTGGTGTAAACTTGCGAAAACACAAGTTATTGTCTGCGAAGCCACTAAAACCCTGAATTGTATAAATATTAAACACAAATATAACGACGCTAGACAAATTCTAATAACGGGGTTAAGAATACCCTATTTTGCACAAGAGAACACCTGAATGGAATTTATAGTTAAAAGTGGAAATCCTGAGAAACAACGCTCTGCCTGCGTTGTTGTGGGTATTTTTGAGCCACGTCGCTTATCAACTGCGGCTGAACAATTAGATAAAGCCAGTGCTGGCTTTATCTCATCACTAATTCGGCGTGGAGACATGGAAGGCACTGCCGGCCAAACATTACTTTTGTATAATGTTCCCAACACTTTATGTGACCGTGTGTTATTAGTCGGCTGTGGTAAAGAGCGTGATTTCAATATTAATGAATATCACAAAGTTATCATTAATGCGACAAATGCCCTTAATGATGGCGGTTCAATGGAAGCGGTTTATTACTTACCCGAGTTAAGTATTAAAGGTCGTGCTATAGAATGGAAGATTACTCAGGCAATCATTGCAGCCAAAAGTGCGCTATATCACTATGATCATACTAAAAGTAAAAGCACTCCCCCAAGACGACCGCTACGCAAGGTAATATTAAGTATTCCAAGTCGCCGTGATCTAAGTACCTCTGAACAAGCCGTAAAAACTGGTTTGGCTATCGCTAATGGCATGGCTTTATCAAGAGAGCTAGGCAACTTGCCAGGAAATATTTGCACGCCTAGTTATCTCGCTGACCAGGCAATCAATTTAGCGAAGGAATGTGACAAACTTAAGTGCGATATCCTTGAAGAATCAGATATGGAAACATTGGGCATGGGCTCCCTGCTATCAGTCTCTCGGGGTAGTCGACAAGCAGCTAAATTAATTGTTATGAATTACACTGGAGGAGACCAAGAACAAAAACCAGTGGTTTTCGTGGGCAAAGGTTTAACCTTTGATGCGGGTGGAATTTCGCTCAAACCCGCCGCCGCCATGGACGAAATGAAATATGATATGTGCGGATCAGCGGGTGTATTTGGTGCCATGCGGGCCTGTATTGATCTTGAACTGCCTATTAACTTTATTGGTGTGATTCCAAGCTCTGAAAATATGCCTGATGGTGATGCAAATAAACCAGGTGACGTAGTGACCAGCATGTCTGGCCAAACAATCGAAATTTTAAACACTGACGCTGAAGGCCGATTGATATTATGTGATGCACTAACCTACTGTGAGCGATTTGATCCAGCAGTCGTTGTCGATATGGCAACACTCACAGGGGCTTGTGTAATAGCCCTAGGCAAACACGCCCATGGACTTTTTAGCAACCATAATCCGTTAGCACATGACTTGCTGAATGCAGGTAAAACTATTGGTGACCGAGCCTGGGAAATGCCTTTATGGGAAGAATATCAGGAACAATTAAAATCTAATTTTGCTGACATGGCTAATATCGGCGGACGTGAAGCCGGTGCTGTAACGGCGGCCTGCTTTCTATCGCGTTACACCAAGAAATTCCGGTGGGCTCACCTTGATATTGCTGGTACTGCCTGGATTTCAGGGGGAAGCAGTAAAGGCTCCACGGGTAGACCCGTTCCTTTATTAGTCCAGTTTTTACTTGACCGTATCAGCAATAAGAAATAACTTATTATGACCACTATTGATTTTTATATCTTAACCAGTAATAAAGCGCCCAGACATAATTTATTTGCCTGTAAATTAACAGAAAAGATTTACAAGAGTGGTCATAGCTTATTTATTAATACACGAAATTTGAAACAAAGCGAACAACTCGACACAATGTTATGGACTTTTCGGGAGACTAGTTTTGTGCCGCACAGTCTGGTTCAATCAAACCCAATTGATACTAAAACCGATAGTGATTGTACTAACGACAAAGACGGTAATAATAATATTAAAGAAAACCCGATTCAAATTGCCTTTGCAACACACCCCAATGAACAACATACTCATGGTGTATTACTCAACCTGGCAGATCAAGTACCTTCATTTTTTAGCAGCTTTCCACGAGTCGCTGAAATTGTGAGCCAAACCGGTGATCAAAAAAATAATGCTCGTAATCGATTTAAATATTATCGGGATCGCGGTTACAAAATCAATACCCATAATATTTAACACAATTGAGTCAATTTAAAGGAAACCAGTGATAGTGCAAAAAATTTAAATACAAAAAATAAGTATTACCATAGCGTGCAAGCTTTATCACAAAGCTTACACACTACGATATTTTAGATCATGATAATGCTATAGATATAGATATAGATATAGATATAAATATAAATATAAATCTTAGAAATTATCCCTATACCACTAATATAATAGCGTAGACACAATATCTTCTTGTACTATTACTATTAATTAGCCGTGATTAACTCGTAAGCAGATAATCACTAAGGCACCGTTAAAACAACCTTCACCCCTGACGTTACACTTTTTCGAGTGACATAACCAATAGTCTCTGAGTTCGATTTGACATGTTTCACCATCGAGTCCTCATCTGAAAATTCTTTGGGTGCTTCACCGCGACCTGAAAAAACCAAGCGGGACCAGTAGCTGGTTAACTGGCTTTCAGTTTTACTAATCACCTTATCACGAAATTCAGCATGAGCCGCCATCGACGATTTTAAAACTAATGGCGTTAATTTTTTTGATTTTAACAAATAAATTTTCTTCACCTCGTCTTTGCTTAATGCCCCCACACTGCTTTTGCTACTCACTATCAGCACCACTTCAGCATATGAAGCGCCACACAAACCAAACACTACCAGAGCCAATAGGGCTTTCAATGATCTGGAGATTCTTAGTGTCAATAAATTCATCGTTTATCTCCTAGTTTAGAATACTACCTGAATGCCCATACCAAAAATATTCACGGAATCACTGCCTGGAGTTGACTCAAATAGCCCTCCATCGCCGTTATTTAGATCTGTATCAACATTACTAATCGAAAATTTCAAAGAAGTACTTTTGGCAAGTTCATATTTAACGCCAAGTGTAATAGTAGTCTGCTCATCATTATCACCCTGCTCAAAACTTTCATAGGTAAAATGAGGCAACCACTTACCCATTCGATAACCGACTGTTATATACCAAGCATCTGTATCTAATGCAGGAAAATCATCAACCTCGGTACTGGCATACTCTGAATAAACAATATAGTTTTTATAATCCGCTTTTAAACCCAGTATATAAGCACTATGAGTACTAGTGGTTAAATGTTTTCGGGTATAGGTACTTGCTTTTAAGGTCACCACATCATTCCAGTTAATTGATGCTGATACCCCAAATAAATCTTTCACATTAGGAGTACTTTCTTGACCCACTTCTCCGCCAAATAAATCAACCGTATATTGGGTTGACCCTGATGAATTAGATTTCCAGGTGATACCGGCGCCTATATAGCTTTCAGTCGTTGCCCGTGACCCTTTTGACTGACCAGAATAAATCACTCTTGGCGGCACCAACCAAGGGAAGGCATAACTAATATCGACATATTCATTGACCAAGCCGACTGGAAATTTTATTTTTCCAGTTTTTAGGGCCCAGTTATCATTCAATGACAGTTCAAGAAAACCCCAGTCCAGTTCTGTATTAAAATTACCGTCTTGGCTCACAGCAATGAATTGAGTGGCCACACGAATTCGGTTAGTAATTTTAGCAGTAATATTTAAACCAAAATTGGTGTTACGAAATGTTCCACTATTATCGATACCTGCATCATTAGCATCCCCATTAAACAACACTGATTCATCTGAAATTTGGTAAACACCATTAAAAAAGCCTTTAATTCTGACTTTATCAGTCCAGTCTGCGACTGCTTGACTGGAGGATACAAGAAGCACAGCAAAAAGTATTACATACATTACCATCAATTTAAATTTTGGAACAAAATATACTGGACAATCTTGGACAAGATCATTTTTAAGATACATCATTAGCTCTCCTGACAAATTAACATACTGAATGTAAATAGTTCGACTACATATTAGTGTTGTAACTGACTTGCTAATAAAATACTTAGTGAAAAACTAGATTTCATTTGAAACCTGAATAGACACAACCTCCTTAATAAACACAGCCGAAAGCAAAGATTTAACACTAGCAATATTCAATAAAGTAATGTTAAAAACCACAATAAAGATAGCAGTAAAAATACCACTAAAAATAACTGATTAATTAAATAATGAAATAATCCCTAAGGATACTCACTCCAGAAATATCACTAATAGCAAAATTAACTGGACTAAATACAAAAACATAGAAGTTGCTACGAACTATAGTTCATAAATTAGTTATAGCAACAAAACTATGGTTACTTATCAATGGACGATACAACTATATACTCAGCCAGATCTAAGCACTCAATCACTCAATCACTCAATCACTCAATCACTCAATCATTGAATATTTATCAATACAGTATCTAAGCGATAATTAAAGAAATCTCATCAATGAACGATACTCTTGTGACAAGGCACTACTGTATAAATCACGACCAACCCGGACGAATACAATGGAAAATGCAACAATGCGGAAAACCTCCTTATTTACAAAAATTTCGATTAAATACCAGATAATATCAATCGCCTTGATTGCCTTGATCGGCTTTGCCAGTTACTTTATTTTTGTGAATAGCTCAAATAGCAAAACAGCAAAGCACTTGCATGATATAAAACTTAAATATTTCCCGGCGCTTACCCGATTTGACCATAATGTTTACCAACTAGAGCGCCTAAAAGAAGGCTTCACTAGTGCTTTTACTCTGGGTGAAACTGAACTGGTAAAAAAGAATGAATTACACTTTAATAAAATGATAAACACTTATCAGGAAATTCAAGCACTGGATGCATCCTTAGCTTCTGATATTAAACAAATACTGACTCAGCTCGCGGACTATCATGCCATTGCAGCCAAATTAACCTTGGGCATGATCAATAAATCTCTAAAACCCACTGAAATCAAAACACTGATTCCTGCAATGAACCAAAATTTAAAAGTGCTTCGCTCTCAGCTTAAAAAAGTCCGTGCTACCGTTTACGAACACTACCTTAGCGCCCTAAAAGGGGCTGACACTTCTTTTCAACAAGCCTTAATGATTGGTCTTATTATAGGCGCCATTGTATTGCTAGTGACTGGTGGAATCGCCTTTCATATCAGTAATAGCACCAGTCGCAGTCTAAAAAATGTCTCAAGCTCCCTAAATAAATTAGCCAACGGTGAAGGTGATTTAACCTTACGAATCGAATCAAATCGAGGAGATGAAATCGGTGATTTAGTGCATTCATTTAACCTGTACATGGATAATATGCACGAAATGATGGGCAAAGTGTTCAGTATAGCGACTTCACTCACTTCATCAGCAGAAGAGTTATCCGCAATATCCAAATCGGCGAGTGACGATATCGACCAACAAAATACCAATATTAACAGTATGGCAGCCGCCATGAACCAAATGTTACATAGTGCCACTGAAGTATCAAAAAATAGTGAGATTAACGCTACTGAGGCTAATGAGGCGAATAAGCAATCTGTCACAGGACAGGAGATTGTAGCTAACACAATGAAGTCCATTACCGTTTTATCGAGTGAAATCAATACTGCGTCAGAGGTCATTAAACGCCTGGAACAAGAAAGCGATAATGTTGGCACTGTACTTGACGTTATTCGTGGCATCGCAGAACAAACCAACCTTCTTGCCTTAAATGCGGCAATTGAAGCAGCCCGTGCAGGAGAACAGGGACGTGGATTTGCAGTGGTCGCTGATGAAGTTCGTACCTTGGCTAGCCGAACCCAGGAATCTACGACAGAAATTCAGGAAATGTTAACCCGTCTACAATCAGGCAGCAACGAAGCTGTCTCAGTGATGGAACGTAGTCGTGACCGAGCACAAGACGGTGTCGATTTAAGCCAGAAGGCCAGCTCATCTCTCACTGACATTGTAAAGACAGTAGAAAATATAAATCAAATCAATGCCTTTCTAGCCCAAGCCGGCAAAGAGCAAACTGAGGTTGCTCGCGAACTGAATCAAAACGTCTCATCCATTAGCGAGTTTTCGGAAAATAACAGTACCACAATCAATCAAGTCCATTCGACCAGCAATGAACTTTCGAATATTTCGACTGATTTATATCAATTGGTACAACAATTCAAATTGTAATCAATTATATTGATAATATTTAATATCATCGCCGTTAACAACCAAGAGAAGTAAACACAAGAGAAGTAAACACAAGAGAAGTAAACACAAGAGACAGTAAAGACCAGAAAGTGAAACTTGGCAGGAATCATGTATCGCAATCAACGATTGTCGATAGCTTCCTCACTAAAGGAGGCTTACAGTAAGAACTTAAACATAGTCTGCCTAAAAACAGACTCACTCGGAGCACCAAATGGCCATCGCGATACACCCACCAATGGGTGTTAACAAAATATTTAACTCTAATTTGTTGTTTGGAGATTCTTCTACACAACTCCCCAAAAAAGTCGTATGGACCGTAATAATACTTTGTGCACTACCCTATCTACTGCATCTGCTGGGCTTTGATTTTAGCAGTCAAAGTACCGCCCTTGATCCTCACGCGACCGATGAGTTGAGCAAGGCACAATTCGTTGATGGTATGTTTAATCACCTGACGGGGGCTTTCCACCATGCGCTGCTAGAGTGGACAGCCTTTGCTGCTGCGTTATTTACAGTAGTATTAGCCTTTAGCCACTATAGTATTACTAAAGACGTCACGACTCCCATCATCGGCATGGCCCTATTTTTTGCTGGCTGCATGGACGCCTTTCATACCTTAGCCGCAGCCCGATTAATCGAAGCTGCTGCAGCGAATCAAGACCTTATTCCTTTCACTTGGGCTATTTGTCGAATATTTAACGCTGCCATTATGATTGCAGGAGTAAGTTTGTTTATTGGCAGAGGGTCAGAATTTAAAAAATATGGAGCAAAGTTTATTGTGGGTGTTAGCCTAGTATTTGCGGTGATTGCTTATGCTATTATTAGTTATTGTGCTAACAACGGCAACTTACCTCAGACACAATATCCTAATTCACTCATTACCAGACCTTATGATGTAATCCCCTTAGTCATGTTTGCGTTCGCCGGTTTATATTTATACCCCAAATTTTATCATAAAGTGCCCAATTTATTTACCCATGCATTGATTATTAGTGCAATCCCTGAAGTGGTTGTTGAAATACATATGGCCTTCGGCTCTTCAAGCCTGTTTGACGCCCATTTTAATATCGCACACTTTCTTAAAATAGTGGCTTATGTCGTTCCCCTTATTGGCTTATCCCTAGATTATGTGCGGACTTATCGTGAGGAACAAAAAGTTATCACACAATTAGAAGAGTCGAAAGAAAAACTCAATTACGAAAAAGAACAAACTGAAAAGGTCAATGATCGATTATCAAAAGAAATTGTTTTACGGGAAAATAGTGAGCAAGAAGTCAAAAAACGCGCCATTGAACTGGAGCGGTCTAATAATGAGTTACGTGAATTTGCCTACGTAGCTTCACACGATCTTCAAGAACCTCTACGCATGGTGGCCAGTTATACCCAATTACTCTCTCGAAAATACACAGGCAAGTTAGACGATGAGGCCGATGAATTTATCAATTTTGCAGTCGATGGCGCGACCCGAATGCAAAATCTGATCAATGACTTGTTATCTTACTCACGAGTTGATTCTAAAGGTGCGGTTTTAAAACCGATCGCCCTGAATGATGCCTATGCATGGGCCCTCGCAAATTTGGAGATCGCAATAACGGAAAGTAATACGAAATTACGCTGTGGTCCTTTACCAAACGTCGCTGGTGATATAGGACAACTGGGACAACTCATGCAAAACCTAATAGGTAATGCGATAAAATTTAGAGGGGAAAACCCATTAGAAATTCATATCACTGCTGAAAGAAAAGGAAAATTCTGGAAAATTTCTATCGCTGATAATGGTATCGGTATAGCCAGTGAATTTCAGAAACGTATCTTTGTTATTTTTCAACGTCTGCATAACCGAGAAGAATTTGAGGGTACAGGCATAGGCTTGGCGGTCTGTAAAAAAATTGTAGAACGGCATGAGGGTGATATTGAAGTGGTTTCCAGTGAAGGACAAGGTGCCACATTCTCATTTACGCTAATGGATCATGAGCATAGTCACACTGATGTTAAAAATAATGATTCATGATAATTTAATGACCGCCCTAATAATAGGCGATCATTTAAATATAAGTGTTAAATGCTAATGGAAGCAATCCGAGTCTTAATTGTAGAAGATAATCTGGCGGATACCCGGCTGATTGAAATATACTTACGAGGGATAGAATCTCTTCAGTTCGACTGTATATCGGCCAGTTGTTTGCAAGAAGCCAGAAAGCATATTATGGACAATACGTTTGACTTAATCTTTCTTGATTTAGGTCTTCCTGATGGTCAAGGCATAGATTCTATTGAACATATCGTCGACTTGAGCCCCCAGTCTTCTATTATAGTAATGACAGGGATTTACAATGCTAATTTAGCGTCGGGTGCTATTAACGTTGGTGCACAAGATTATATTGTTAAAAGTGATGCAAATTCCTTAATTTTAGAACGAACTATTAGTAATGCAATGCAACGCAGTCGCCTTAAACGAGAACTTGAAAAGACTCAAGAAACTTTTCATGCCATTATCGAAACTGCAAATGATGCCATTATCACTATTGACAGCGATTTTGTTATCCATTCATGGAACAAAGCCGCACAATTTATTTTTGGCTATCATAAAGATGAAATACTAGGACAACAAATTTTTTTATTATTTGCAAAGACTGAGCACAATAGTCTACGGCAACAAATCGATAGCACCTTCACAACAAGTGATTCGAACAACACTCATTTGGCCGAGTTTTCGGCTATTAATAAGACTCAACAATATTTTCCTAGTGAATTATCCTTAGCCTCTTGGCAGTCAGATAGTCAACAACATTATAGTCTGGTGGTGCGTGATATCACCGAACGCCATAAAGTGGATGTGATTAAATCAGAATTTGTTTCTACTGTTAGCCATGAGCTTAGAACGCCTTTAACTTCGTTGTTAGGATCATTAAAACTAGTCACTAGTGGTGTTGTATGCGCAATTCCGACCACCGCATTAGAGCTTTTGGAGATTGCACAAAGCAACGGGGACCGTCTACTACACTTAATCAATGATATTCTGGATATGAGTAAACTAGAACAGGGACATATGGAGTTCCATTATGAAGAAGCTGCTATCGTTAATGTAGTAGAAGAAGCAGTGACTCTCAATCAAGCTTATGCAGACAAATATGGTGTGAGCATTCAGCTTGACGATGTTAAGGGCGACTATGCGCTTGTTTGCACAGATCGCCTACGGTTATTACAAGTGTTAGCTAATATCCTTTCTAATGCCGCCAAGTATTCACCCAAAAATGGCATAGTCACGGTATGCATTAGTCACCAAGGTTCCTACATGCGAATATCGATCACTGACAAAGGTCTTGGAATACCAGAGGAGTTTCAGTCCAGCATTTTTAATCGATTTACTCAGTCCGATTCATCTGATACCCGCAAAGCAGGCGGTACCGGGTTAGGCTTGCACATAACTAAAATTATGGTGGAAGAAATGGGCGGTAAAATCGGATTTAAGTCTGTCACTAATGTTGCAACGACTTTTTATATCGATATCCCAGAGGCCACTGTGAAGGCGGCTCGACTGGCGAAGTAATCGATCTGAGTATCCGCACTGTTTTCATCGTTTTTGACTATAAAATCACATATTTTTTTGCACAAATTTGCGGCTTCCTCATGATTCACACACAATAAAGAAAATACAAAAATAACTTATTATCATACTTGGTCATTTTCTTGCGTCGTTTCCAGACGTGAACTAAACTCTAGAGTGAGTAACTAACTTTACACTTTTGAGGTGATTTTACTGATGAATGCCCATACCATTAATATTTTATTAGTCGAAGATAGTGTTGGCGATATTCGATTAACTCAAGAAGCATTCAAGGAAGCTAAGGTCAATAACCAGTTAAGTGTGTGTAAAGATGGTGTCGAAGCAATGGCCTTTTTACACAAAGAAGGAGATTATGCTAACTCACCGACTCCGGATTTAATTTTACTTGATTTAAATATGCCTCGAAAAAATGGAATGGAGGTCTTAAGTGAGATTAAAGCTAGTAGCAACTTACAAACTATTCCAGTAGTCATATTAACGACTTCAGCTGCGGAGTCTGACATTGCTAAAAGTTATGGTTTGTCGGCCAATTGCTATATTTCCAAGCCGGTCGATTTCGACCAATTTGTCAATGTGATTCAATCCATAGAAAATTTTTGGTTAACTGTTGTTAAACTTCCTAAAGCTGGCTAGCCTTCATATTTTCTCACTAAGATTTTAATAATAAGAAAACAAAGAGACAAAGAGACAAAGAGACAAAGATAAAAAGATAAAAAGATAAAGGCAATAACAAAGGGATAAATTAAGAGACAAGTTATTTGTTCGGTTATCAAAATCATAATTGGTTGTTGTAAGGTGAAGCCGTCCTCCAATACTGTTTTCTAGTCACGCGGTAAATACATCCCTGTACGCTCGGGTTCGGCATCCCTGCCTCACACGGCCTAGAAAACAGTATTTCTGGCCGACTTCCAGACATTTTAACGTTGATATCAGGTTAATGGTCTTTAAGACTAGACCCAACTTCGATCCATTTCAGATAAACTGAGTATTAGTCTTTCTGGCCTACTTCCAGACATTTTAACGTTGATATTAGATTAATGATCTTTAAGACTAGACCCAACTTCGATCCATTTCAGATAAACTGAGAATTAGTCTTTCTGGCCGACTTCCAGACATTTTAACGTTGATATCAGGTAAGTGCCCTTAGATCTACCTCTAGATTAACATCGC
>UOFL01000083.1_pt1 | contig 13624 bp, 15 predicted proteins | sample 1990081 | NCBI WGS metagenome assembly UOFL01 (sample SAMEA4728526, study PRJEB27164) | hydrothermal vent metagenome | biome: marine basaltic hydrothermal vent biome; feature: marine hydrothermal vent; material: mineral | place: Pacific Ocean | collected 2011-06-14/2011-07-23 | depth 1741 m | reverse complement strand
CGAGGTCCGACCCCAAGGTTATCCGAGGTCCGACCCCAAGGTTTAGTTGTGTGAGTTCGCTTAACTGATTGATTTCTGGTGGGAGGCTGGTTAATTTATTGTCGTGTAAGTTTAACGAGCGTAAATATTTTAAGTGGGTTACTGCAACAGGAAGTTGAGTAAAATTATTCGTCGATAAGGATAGTGATTCAAAGGCTGTGGACAACAATTACTGACAAGCCTCACTTTAATAGTGCTTGATGAGTATCGCAGGAACCCTAAAGTCGAATCACTAAAACTGATTAGAGTGAAGCCAGAAACTTATGATAAACTGGCTTTAATTTGTTTGCTGACAGCACCCATATCTGCGCGTCCTGCTAATTTAGGCTTTAGTATTGCCATGACTTTGCCCATATCTTTCATGCTGGATGCACCCGTTTCATCAACGGCTGATTGAATGAAGGCATTAATTTCGTCATCAGACAATGCTGCCGGCAGGTAAGGCTGCAAAGTGTCTAGCTCAAATTGCTCTTGATCAGCGAGATCGTCTCGGCCAGCAGATTTGTAACTGTCCAGAGATTCACGACGTTGCTTGACCATTTTTACTAATACATCAGTCACTTGGGCATCATCAAGACCGTCAATACGTTTGTCGACTTCAATTTGCTTGATTGCAGCAGTCACCAGACGCAATGTACCAAGCAATTGCTTGTCTTTATTGCGCATGGCAGTTTTAACATCTTCTAGGATTTGTTGCTTTAGCGACATAGTTTTACTCACGGTAATGGCAATAATGGGGTCGGACCCCAATAACACTTAATATTTGCGAGTACGACGAACTACTTCACGCTGAAGCTTTTTCATATGCCGTTTAACAGCGGCAGCAGCTTTGCGTTTACGCATGGCAGTTGGTTTTTCGTAGAATTCTCTGCGACGAACTTCGGCTAAAACGCCGGCTTTTTCACATGAACGTTTGAAACGACGTAAGGCAACGTCGAAAGGTTCGTTTTCTCTCACTTTTACACTTGGCATACTGCTTTTTATCCCTTTGGTGGTTAAAGCTTAATTACAGAAAGTGCGCGATTTTATACCGAACTGAGGTAAAATGCAAAACCATTAAACGATTTTTTAAGGATTTGCATGAAAATTCTTGGTATTGAGACCTCTTGTGACGAGACCGGGATCGCACTATACGATTCTAATATCGGTCTACTCGCCCATAGACTTTATAGTCAAGTTGAATTACACGCTGAATATGGGGGGGTAGTGCCTGAATTGGCCTCCAGAGACCATATTCGTAAGACGATTCCTCTAGTGCGTGAGGTGTTGCAAGATGCGGGCCTGAAAACCTCGGATATCGAGGGTGTTGCTTATACAGCGGGGCCTGGTTTGATAGGCGCTCTGCTAGTGGGGGCAGGCATCGGGCGTTCTATTGCTTGGGCTTTAGAGGTACCGGCTGTAGCGGTGCATCATATGGAAGGGCATTTGCTCGCGCCTATGCTTGAACCTGATCCACCAGCGTTCCCATTTGTTGCATTATTGGTCTCTGGTGGGCATACCATGCTCGTTGATGTGCGAAGTGTCGGAAAATACACCATATTAGGCCAGTCTGTAGACGATGCAGTGGGAGAGGCTTTTGATAAAACCGCTAAATTATTAGGACTTGGCTATCCAGGAGGCCCGGCTTTATCTGCTTTGGCAGAAAAAGGAGTGTCTGCTAGGAGTAGCGAATTTAAATTCCCGAAGCCTATGACAGACCGGCCAGGATTAGATTTTAGCTTCAGTGGTTTAAAAACGTTTGCGATGAATACGATCAATAAACATAAAGTCGATGGGAAGTTAGATTCTCAAACGGCTGCCGATATTGCACTAGCCTTCCAGCAAGCGGTAGTGGATACCTTATTGATAAAGTGTAAGCGTGCGATTAAGCATACTGGCCATGTAAGGTTGGTAGTGGCAGGTGGAGTGGGGGCAAACAAGGGGCTGCGAGAAGCATTGCAAGAATGGCCTTTAACCAAAAAAGAAAAGAATGAGTCACTAACAATTCCTCGTGTTTACTTTCCGCGAATGGAATTTTGTACTGATAATGGAGCGATGATTGCTTATGCGGGATGTTTACGCTTAATGTCTGGCCATACTGAAAAACCTGTAATATACGGAAAACCACGCTGGACTATCGAAGAGTTAATGCCTGTATAAATAATTTATATTGATAAGGTTGATGAGATAGTTGGAGGTTATTTTTATTTTAATTTTTATCCCTATCCCTATCCCTATCCCTATCCCTATCCCTATCCCTATCCCTATCTTTATCATTATTTATTCAGTGCCATCAATAAGTTTACGAATATTACTGCGATGGCGCCAAATCAGGATTAAAGTGAGTATGGATAAAACCATTACGGTCATCTGGCTGTAGCCCATTAAGCCGACAAATATGGGGGTGAGAAAAAAAGCTGTTAATGCGGAGAGCGATGAGGTTTTTGTTAATAGCGACATGCTTAGCCAAACAGCAATCGTAAACAGTGCAATCATCCATTCTGTGGCCAATAATATCCCAATAGCTGTGGCAACCCCTTTTCCTCCTTGAAAACTGAAAAATATGGGGTATAAATGGCCGATAAATGCAGCAAATCCTACGATAATCAATAATTCAGGTTGTACTCCAACATAACGGGCGATGACAACAGGGATCACGCCTTTTATCATGTCGCCAGCTAATGTTAAAATCGCGGCTTTTTTACCCCCAATACGTAACATATTAGTTGCGCCAGGGTTGTTAGAGCCTTGTTGGCGTGGATCTGGAAGACCCATAATACGTGCAAAGATGATGGCACTAGAGACTGATCCAGCAAGATACGCTGAAATAATCATGATGATATCGATAGTATGAAACTCGGGCATGTTTTAAAATCTGTGTTGCAAAAATTGATATTTTTTTGATAAAGACTGAACCTCTGATATTATGCGGTTCTCCACTTACCTGTGTGTATTATGCAGGGATGAATTTAAATGACTAGCACTTTTGTTGCAATAGCAATTATTGGCTATCACTTTTGGGACGACTAAAGGCTCCAACTATTAGTGCTTGGCACTTTAACCACCTAAAGAGGTCTAACACTTTACTTAATAATGTGTCTGGAATGTAAGGTGTCTGGAATATTAATCGGTTAAAAAGCCTGCAGTACTTTAATGGCGAATGCCAGCACCTTGGCCCTAAGTCGACCCGTAGGTCAAAATATATGACGGATATAGTATTTATAAGAGAGTTACGCATAGAGACTGTGATTGGGATTTATGATTGGGAACGAAAAATAAAGCAGGATGTTGTGTTTGATATTGAAATGGCGACTGATATTACAAAGGCGGCGCAGTCAGATAGTATCGAGGATGCATTGGATTACAAAACAATTTCGAAGCGTATTGTTGAGTTTGTAGAGCAATCAAAGTTTCAGTTAGTGGAGACGTTGGCAGAAAAAGTGGCCGCGATAATTCTTAATGAATTTAAGGTGCCGTGGGTTAAATTACAGTTGAATAAGCAGGGTGCGTTGAGTGCTGCTCGAGATGTGGGGATTACTATTGAGCGCGGATTATCATAGCGCTGCTGATTTAGTTTATTTTTGTCTATGCAGTGAGTGAGTTTATATTGCTGGGACTAACTCTCAGGATTTTTCGCGCGAAAAGAATTATAGAATTTTAGGCTTAATCTTTGTGGTAGGTCATAGTTCCTGAAGAAATGGAATGTTAAAATCATGGCAAGAGTGTATGTGAGTATCGGTAGTAATATCGATCGCAGTAAAAATATTAGTCAATGCCTAAAAGCATTGCAGGCTCATTATGGTGATTTAATTTTATCAACCACTTGGGAAAATTCGGCTGTTGGGTTTACAGGAACGGCATTTTTTAATCTAGTCGCAGGGTTAGAGACCACTGAGTTACCTGAGCAACTGGCAAAAAGGCTCCGTCTTATTGAAACACAACAAGGGCGAGATCGAAGCAGTGAGCGGTTTTCATCCCGAACACTTGATATTGACCTACTCTTGTATGATCAAGAAATAATTGATTCAGGCGGGTTACAAATTCCTCGTAATGAAATAACTCGTTATGCGTTTGTTTTGAAGCCTTTAGCAGAGATCTATCCTGAGGGAGTGCATCCGGTATTAGGAACGACCTATGCTGATATGTGGCAGTCGCTTGAGAAAAGTGGGCAGGGCAGCAAGGACGACAGTATGGTCCCGGTAGAGGAGTTTCCTGCGCGATATTGATGTGTTAAGCTGGTATTACCATTAATATTAGACCATAGTAATACTGTTAGATGATTACATGGTACGGTTATGTATATTAAGTAGAAGTAATTATAAATATATTAAGTATTAAGTATTAAGTATTAAGTATTAAGTATTAAGTATTGAGTATTGAGTATAAGTCGCTGACACAACATTCTAATAAATATAAATTTTAATAAAAAAGTAATTGCTCGAACTAATTAGTAGGTCAAAAGCAGTTGCTTGGCATCGAGGCTTGCGTATGATTTGTAATAGATTATTTAAAAATTTAACCGCGTTTTTTGCGCTTTTTCTTTTGTCTGTTTCACTGTTCGCTGAAAGCAAGGCAAGGCTATTAAACTCAAGTCAGGCGCGTACGATGGTGCAGAGCTATTATAACAGCCATGGTTCTTGGGCTGGCGTTTATAGGATGAAAAAAATTAACAATATTCGACTTAAACATATTAATCAAAATCGTGTAGAAGCGCATGTTGAGTATCACTATCAAGCGAATAATGCATCAAGTAAGCATCGTGCCGGCGTGGATAAACGAACGTTTATGTTTATTCGTCATCGTCAATGGAGTGTCGTAGGGATGGGTCGTTATATGTCGGGTAGTTTTTAATTTTAATATAATATCGAGAGCAGGAAATTTGTTGAAATATGTTTTGCGATAGGGTTCAGTATTTAAGCCTTGCTCAATAGTTTTTAAAAAATTGTTAATAAATTTGAATAGGGATGTTCAATAAACTAGCACTTGTAGTCTGTTCCATTTTATCTTGTGCTCTCATCTGAAATAACTCAATAGCTTGCTTGATCATAATAACTATAAAATAATACCAGGTGTTAAGAAATGACTGATTGGACAGATATTTTCACCCGTATAGACACGCTGGATTATTTTGTTTTTAGTCTTAATATTTTAATTTTTATCTTCTCGCGAATCATTGTTGAGTCATTACCCTCTCGTTCAAATAACAGTATCTCGAAACGATTGTGGTCGCTTCGTATTATTAATTTATTTTTATTTGCATCATTCTTTCTAGTAGTGCTACTTTCCCCATACATAAAATTTGTAGATTTCAGTATCCTTAAGAAACTATCAGGCACAGGTATTACCTTGCTGGTGTCATTTTTGCTGGTGCATTTTATTCAAATTATGCTGGTTCGTCGTTATGGCCGTTCACGTGAAATCGAAGGCACGGAATATCACACGCAAACCTATCAGTCTGAAGGTTATGGTTTGTTAGTGTTTATCATCGCAGTCATTATGGTTTTTTTAATTATTCTGAATATATGGAATATGACCGATTGGCTCAAGGCGACCTCTGTATTGGGGGGTCTGTTACTGGTATTATTTGCGACGAAAGATGTTTGGGTGCCAGATAATATCAATGGCTTAATGTTGTTGTATAACGGCAACATTGAACCTGGAAGTTTGATTCAAATTAAAGAGTTGGATATCTTGGCAATCGTTATGCAAATCAGTCTAACGCAAACAGTGCTGAGAGATTTGGTGCAGCGCAACCAAATTGTTATTCCGAATACCCGTTTACGTAGGGCCAAAGTGGAGGTCTTGACCAAGGCCACATCCAGTGGACTTATTCAATATGCTGAATTTAATATTGCGTATGGCTATGAAGTGGCTGAAGTTGAAGCGATGTTGTTGTCAGTATGGACGAAAGCCTGTGAAGAGTGTAATGCAATAAATATTGAAAAAGAGCCAAAAATAAGAGTATTCAATAATAGTGATCATGCCGTTAGCTGGCACTTATTTTATTACGTGAGCAATGTTTACCGACTCAGTGATGCCCAGTATGGAATTCAAAAGGCTGCTTATGAAGTGTCATTAGAAACGGGCATTACTTTGCAAACCCCCACTACGCATCAAGTTGAAATGATTCAACCATAAGCTGCTTTAGCTATTTTGCGAGCGCCCACCATCAACGGCCAAAATTTGTCCAGTAACATAATGAGCATCTTTCATAAAATACAAAACAGCACTCGCAATGTCTTCTGGTGTCCCTTGCCGCTTAAGAAAAGTGCGAGACATAATTGTTTGCTTGGCAGCGTCATTGAGAGTGTCTTCATCGCTAATCCTTTCAGGCCATAATATTGCGCCAGGGGCCACAGCGTTGACGCGTACTTCCGGGCCTAGATCACAAGCCAGCGATTTAGTCAGCATCACTAACCCTGCTTTGGCGGCACAGTAAACAGCGTGATTTTTTAAAGGTCGTTCCGCATGAATGTCGACAATATTGACAATGCAGCCATTACTTTTTTTAAGCTCAGGGGCAAGAGCTTGGCTTAAAAATAGCGGGATTTTTAAGTTGGGATTAATAAGTTGATCCCAATTCTCTTCGTTGATACTGCCTATAGGGGTAGGAAAAAAACTGGAGGCATTATTGACTAAACCATCAATTCTCCCCCAAGTTAATGCTTGTTTGGCGACTTGTTCGAAAGCCCTCGGTTGATCAAAATCTGCCTTAATCAAGCTAACCGAATCCTTACGTTGGCATTCGAGTTCGTTTTTTAAGTGGTCAGCATCGTTTTTACTGCTACGAAAATGTAGTAGAATATTGGCACCATTGGCATGTAGAGTACGCACAATAATGGAGCCTACACGTCTGGCTGCGCCTGTCACAAGGAAGACTTTGTCCTTGAGTGAATTTGAGTGTGTGGTCATAAAAAACCCTTTAAATATTGTGGTGCTTTATACTAATTGTACCAGCTTTATCAATAATAGAAGACAAAAATGAGTAGTGATCAAGAAACACAGTGGAATAAATTTCGAGTGATGATGGCTGAGCAAGGGTTAGGAGATCTCCCTGAGCCGGACCCTGCTGCCTGGCAGATGCATAGTGAATTAAATAATAAAATTGCAGAAAAAATTGCAGTGACAGAGGCTAGGGCGATCAAGTTTTCAGAGTATATGTTTAGCGCTTTGTATGAGCCAGGATTGGGTTATTACTCAAATGGACTGGTTAAATTTGGCGCAGACGGTGATTTTGTCACTGCTCCTGAGTTGTCGCCTTTGTTTGGGGCTTGTATTGCGAATCAAATTGATGAAATATTTTTGGATATTCGCAAGCAACAGCAGTCAGACCAGCAGACTCAGAAGCAATATGATGAACAAGTGTTTGATGCTGAGCAAGACTATAAACCAAAGCAACAAGATATTGAATCAGCACAAAATCAAAATCAAGAACGAGATCAAGATCAGGCACAAGAGAAAAATAATTCCCCAAGTACGCTAACAATTCTTGAGTTTGGTCCTGGTAGCGGTGCACTATGTATTTCAATATTACGGGCACTAGCACAAAAAAATAATCTTCCTGATAGTTATTACTTACTTGAGGTAAGTCCTTCGTTACGCCAAACTCAGCAAGAGAATATTAAAAGTGCGCTACCCACTTTATTCCATAAAGTTCAATGGCTGGATGAATTGCCGCAAGAAATAACCGGAGTCATATTGGCTAATGAAGTATTGGATGCTATGCCAGTGGAAAAGTTTCAAATAGGAGATGATCTGGAAGTCAATACTTTGGCGGTTGTAAGTAATGATGCGCAAGAAAAATTTTCGTTCAAGCCTATCTCTGCTGATTTTGAGCTTAAAGTGGCTATTGATAATCTGACGCAATCACTGAGTGAGCCTTTCTCGGCTGGTTATAGTTCAGAGCTTAATCTATGGATTGAGCCTTGGATAAAGTCTTTGGCAGGAATACTAAAACAAGGGGTGGCTTTGTTAATTGACTACGGCTATCCGCGCAATGAGTATTATCACCCGCAGCGTACATGTGGAACGATGATGTGTCATTACCGTCAACGTGCACATGACAATCCTTTGTTGTTAACAGGGCTACAAGATATTACTGCTTATGTTGACTTTACTGCTGTGGCCGAAGCAGCAGATAATTATGGTTTGCAGGTCGCTGGGTTTACTAATCAATCCTCCTTTTTAATTGCCTGTGGGCTGGATACTTTAGTGCAGCTTGCTCAAGATAAAGAGCCGGATAAAGAATATATGCAAAAAATTCAGCAAGTCAAGTGGCTTACCTTGCCTTCAGAAATGGGGGACAGGTTTAAAGTAATGGCCTTAACGCAAAATTATGACTCGTCTTTGGCGGGTTTTTCGTTCACTGATTTCATGCATAGATTATGATTGTAAATACGGTTACAATTATCACGGAGTGGAATGATAATCATTGACGTTAAAAAAGCCGTCAGTTTATCGCTGATTAAGCGCTAGCAGAAAAATGATTGAGTTGTTGTGAATAAGTCAATGTGAATAAGTCGTTGTGATAAAGTCGTTGTGATAAAGTCGCAGTGATAAAACCAGCACTCCTTTAATCTTGTGTAAAATAACAATCGCCAAGCCTAGCAGCTGGGGCATAGAGGAAAAAACCTTTCGTATGTTTAATGATCCAGAAATACTGAAAGCAATATATCTCGCTTTGGTGCAGGGTTTTACAGAATTCTTGCCAATTTCAAGTTCCGGGCATTTAGTGCTGGTGCCCAAATTGCTTGGTAATGAAGTCCAAAGCATCTCATTTGATATTGCAGTACACTTTGGTAGTTTGATAGCCGTCGTTTGGTATTTTCGTCGGCAACTGGCCACAATGTCAGTCGACTGGATGCAATCAATTTCTTGTCGACAAGCGGTAGGCGAAAGTGGTTTGGCTTGGTCGGTAATTTGGGGTACAGTTCCTGCCGGAATTTTCGGTTTGTTAATGTTTTTGGTGTACGCGGAAAAATTTCAACTCGCTCAAATATGGATGATGGTTGTATTGGTCATTACAGTAATTTGCTTATTGTATTTTTTGATCAAGCGGAAGATGGAAGTGGTACGCTATTTATTGTTAGCAATAGTGGTCATGGCAGCGTTGTCATTGGTGGCTTTTATATTTAAAGCTAATCTGCGCGGGCCGGAAACTATTGCAGTGACGACACTGTTATTTGGCTTAGTGTTATTAGTCGCTGATAGGGTGGGACGGCAGCAAAGAGAGATCAATACGATTGGTTGGAAAGATGTATTGTTGATAGGCTTGGCGCAGGCGGTTGCTATCATTCCTGGCACTTCGCGGTCAGGCATCACCATTACTATGGCTTTGTTTTTAGGGTTAAAGCGCGGGGCTGCGGCTCGGTTTTCGTTTCTTTTATCAATCCCCACAATATTGCTTGCGGCAGCTGTTTTGCTGATTAAGTTTATTAAATCTGATGAACAGATTAACTGGCTTAGTATTGGTGTGGGCACGGTGGTTTCAGCATTGACTGCCTATCTGTGTATCTATTTATTTCTCAAATTAATTGAGCGCATGGGAATGATGCCCTTTGTGGTTTACCGAGTATTGCTGGCAATAGTATTGGCTTATTTAATTTATACCGGATTTTTTAGTGTGTCCTCATCGTAAAAATTTTCTAGATCAATCCTAGTCTTTGTAGCCTAGCTTTTGTGTCGCTAGTTTTTATGCTGCTAATAGGATTGTTTATGCAAGGCCGACAATCAACAACAGGCATGAGTTAATAACAGGCATGAGTTAATATAAGGTTTGAAGTAGATGGAGTTTAGGTTTCAAAAATTTTGGCAGTTAATAGGGATCAGCCTAGTGGCTTTTATTATTACAGTATCGTTGATGCATAAGCCGCCAATCGATCTTCCACCCTTTCGTTTTGCAGATAAGATGGGACATTTTATGGCTTATTTTATCGTAATGGGTTGGTATGTGCAGATGTTTCATGCACCAGTGCAGCGTTTATTCTTAATGGCTGTATTTGTGGTTATGGGAGTCGGATTAGAAGTCTTGCAAGGATTGGGGGGTGTTCGTGTGTTTGAATGGGCTGATGCTTTAGCCAATTCCTTAGGCGCTCTCGCAGCTTTTGCACTTGGAAAAACGGGGTTTCAATATTATTTGAGCCGTGTCGAGAAGCATTTTTTTCCGTAAGCTTAACTTGGTGATTTTTAGTTATTGGAATTAATAGGTATGAGCGAGTCACTCACAGATCACTTTGTTTTATCTGATGCACGCAAGGCAATCATTAGTAATGCGCTTGATTGCGCATCAGAACTGTTTTCAAAACAAGGTTTAACTTTTGCACTGGTGACTGATGAAAATAAAGTGCAGGTAGTACGTGAACAATTTCAAGAATTACTATTTGATAAAAAAGAATTTTTAGCCGCTGGCGCGGCATTAATGCAAATTAGTACTTTTTTTAATTTGCCGGTGTATGCAAAAGAAGCTAAAAATGTATCAGATGCTCTATTTCAATTTGCGGATGAATGTTATTACGCGGATGGCCGTTTTGAGGAAGCACGTCGCTTATTTATGCTTGCTGCTGGTTTACAGCATGATAATCGAAAAGTGTTAGAGGCAATGGTTGAAGCTTGTTTGCAGCAAGTGGAAATTGATAATGTGGGACTGAAGTCAGATCAGGACTCATCAGAAAAAATAGTGGATGATTGTCAAGCAAGTCAGCGAGACAATTTCTCACATCCTTTATTAAAAGTAGCTTTGCCTTATGCGCAACTGTTAAGTCAGCTGGATGCAGGGTATAGCAGGATCGACTATGTCAAACACTTAATTGATAAGCAATCCGGTCACAGCAAGAGTTGATTAGCGTCGTATCTTAATTAGAAATTCTTTAGTGATGGTGTTTGATTAGGGCTGATTAGATTGTCGCAAATGCCAGTAATCTTTAAATTCTGGCTTGTTTACATATTGTCGCGGAGTGATTTTAGTCGTGCTTTACGAATGATAACGCCAATTTCTTTTCCTTGTAAGCCTTTAATCTCAAGATTGTTGGCTTTGATCGCAATGCATTGATCGAGAAGTTTTGGCAGTTTCAATAAGACAGTGAGATGTTTTTCTATATCAGGAAACAATAGGCATATTTTCAATGCCATCGCAAAACGTTCTGGTTTACGTAAGGCGTCGCTTTTTTCAAAAATAGAAAAAATATTGACTGCAGTGAGAGTCTCTTGGATTAATATTGCTTGGTGCATGTTTGCAGCAGTGATGGCAAGGTATTCATAGTCACTCGGAACGCGTAAACGTTTGCACAATATAGAGATATCTTTAATGTCAGTATTGTTAAAATAAATTCCCATCATAAGCAGTGCAAACCTGAATTTAGGGTGTTGATAGTGTGCATTATCGCTTTGGCAGGTTTTCGAAAATATTTTGAATATAGGAGGTTGAGCCTGCTTACTGTGCGCAGATGTCCGTGTGGATTGAGGATATAAACTATCAATCTCAGGAAAGATAACCGCTAACGCAGTGCTGCCACGTAATACTTGTAGATAGCGCAAAGGACTGATTTCAGATAAAGCTTTATGTGTTTCAGCCCAACACCTTTCAGGAACTAATGCGTCTACTTCGCCGGCATTGACCATTGCTTTCATTAGTTTATTGGTTGAATGCGCAACATAAAAATTACGCTCTGCAAAACGCGCTGCAAAACGAGCAATTCTTAATATGCGAACGGGATCTTCTGAAAATGCCTGTGAAACATGACGTAATACTCCTTGTTTGAGGTCATCTCGGCCATTGTAGGGATCGATTATCTGACCATTTGAATCTTCGGCCATCGCATTAATAGTTAAATCGCGTCTTTGTAAATCTTGTTCCAACGTGACTTCTGGGTTGGCATTGCATTCGAAGCCATGATATCCCTTGTCAACTTTTCGCTCGGTACGAGCCAGGGCATATTCCTCTTTACTTTCTGGATGTAAAAATACGGGAAAGTCTTTTCCTACTTGTAAGTAACCTTGGTCTAGCATCATTTGCGATGTTGCACCAGTGACTACCCAGTCACGATCCTTGATAGGTAAGTTTAATAATTTGTCGCGAACAGCTCCGCCCACTAGATAGATTTCCATAATGAAATAATAACGTGAATTAACAAAAATTTCAGTAACTATTTGGTGGTAGTGATTTAGTGTTAAACTGGAGTAGCAAGAGATAAATTACATTTGGTGATTACGCAAGACCAAGACCAAGACCAAGACCAAGACCAAGACCAAGACCAAGACCAAGACCAAGACCAAGACCAAGACCAAGACCAAGACCAAGACCAAGACCAAAGCAAGGAGGCAGGATTAAGATGAGTGTGAATGAGCGCCAATGTGCACTTGGTAATGAGTTAGCTTGCTAAATAATAAGCTTAGTCTGCAATGTTTGTGTCACTGGATGCACGTCACTAATAAAACAATCTAATTCTAATGGTTTAGATTTTTGTTTTTGATCATAGTCAATTGTCTATTGACTCACTAAGGAATTAATTAACTTGATTCAATTAACTATCATCACTGCCAAGGGTAAAAAACTAATATTAACTACACTAGTTGTGATAGTCATGGGTTTGCTGCAATCTTGCGCAACCATCGGCTATTACTCGCAATCGGTGAATGGACATATGTCTATCTGGCTTGGACGGCAAGACATTGAACGCTTAATAAAAAATAAGGGTGCCGACAAAATTACAGAAAAGGCGAGAGTATGGTTTAAGCGGGTTTTAGAAATAAGAGCCTTTGCGACACAATCATTAGCATTACCAGATAATTATAGTTTTAAGAGTTATAGTGATATAGGTCGTTCACATGTGTTATGGAATGTGGTTGCTGCGCCAGAGTTTTCATTAACTCCCAAGCGATTTTGTTTTCCAGTAGCAGGCTGCTTAAGTTATAAGGGATATTTTGCCAAGCGGAAGGCACTCCGAGAAGCACAACGACTCAAGGCGCTAGGGTATGATGTTTATGTTGGTCCTGTTTCAGCTTATTCCACATTAGGTTGGTTCGCTGATCCGATACTCAGTAGTTTTGCGGCCTGGAGTGAGGACGTGTTATCAGGATTAATGTTTCATGAGTTGGCGCACCAGCGTGTCTATATCAAGGGCGATACCGCTTTTAATGAATCATTTGCAACAGTGGTTGAAATTGAAGGTATTCGACGTTGGACTAATCATCGTAAGCAAGCAGATCTTGCCAAGCGTTACATGCTCAATAAGAAACATGAAACTGAATTTATTGCAATGGTGTTAAAGCATCGCAAAAAGCTGGCAAAGCTATATCAATCTACTCTTAAAGATCCTGTTAAGCGCCGACACAAAATAACTATTTTCAATCAATTGCGTACAGAATATACTAATTTGAAAAAGAAGTGGGGAGGGTATCGAGGATATGATAATTGGATGTCACATTCACTCAATAACGCTAAACTAGCCTCTCTATCGACCTATTATAAGTTTGTGCCAGCCTTCCAATACTTACTAAAACACAACAGAAATGATATGCCAGCATTTTATCGTGCAGTGAAGAAAATAGGTGCGATGCCCGTGGCGCAAAGGCATGCTGTGTTAGTAAAAATGATGAAACAAACAAGTAA
>UOFL01000076.1_pt1 | contig 13742 bp, 13 predicted proteins | sample 1990081 | NCBI WGS metagenome assembly UOFL01 (sample SAMEA4728526, study PRJEB27164) | hydrothermal vent metagenome | biome: marine basaltic hydrothermal vent biome; feature: marine hydrothermal vent; material: mineral | place: Pacific Ocean | collected 2011-06-14/2011-07-23 | depth 1741 m | reverse complement strand
AGTAGCCCTAAATGGCGTATGGATTCATGGACAATTCGACATCAACTACAACCCATTGCAGTCAAAATACGTAACTCGATTGATCAATTAGTGACTGCCCAACGTTTGAAATCATCGCAGTCTTCTCAATATCTACTAGAAGATATCGCCAAGAGTACTTCCTTTATTGGAATATTAGTCATTGTGTGCATCTTCAGTGGCTTATTGATTGCTTGGCTTCTAAGCCGCTTAATCAGCAAACCGCTATACAAAACTATTACTTTTATGAATAATATTGCAGAAGGTGATGGAGATCTAACGGTGCGGCTTGATGTGCGCTCAAATGATGAAGTGGGGCAACTGGCCAAAGCCTTTAACAAATTTGTGTCAAAAATGCACAAGCTCGTGAGTGAAATAGCCGTCTCTGGAACACAAAGCGATGTCTCCGCCACCACTCTTAGTCGTACTGTAGAAGAAGTGAAATCTAGCACTGACAAACAAACGCTTGAACTTGAACTGGTCGCTGCTGCAATCAATGAAATGACTATGACCGTACAAGAAATTTCCAATAATGCTGGTTCTGCTTCCGAGCACGCCTCCAACGCGAACAAGCAAGCGGCACAGGGCAAACAAGTAGTCGATGATACTATTACTGCAATTAACACCGTTGCAGCTGACGTTGATCAGGCATCAGAGGTCGTCAGCGATTTAGCCAAAGACTCTGCTGAAATTAATACCGTACTTGATGTGATTAAAAATATCGCCGAACAAACTAATCTGCTGGCTCTGAATGCTGCAATTGAAGCTGCACGCGCGGGTGAACAAGGACGCGGGTTTGCAGTAGTCGCTGATGAGGTTCGCGGTCTTGCCAGTCGAACCCAACAATCCACTACTGAAATAAATGACATGATTGACCGCTTGCAGACAGGGACAAAAAATGCGGTGGAAGCAATGACACGGAGTCAAGCCAATGCCCAAGCTTCTGTGCAGGAAGCCACTAAAGCAGGTGACTCACTCAACGCTATTAATACTGCGATTGGTGAAATCACTTCTCTCAATATTCAAATTGAAGATGCCATCAGCCAACAAACAGAAGCCGCTAATGAAATAAATCGTAGCGTGACTACTATTTGTGAAGCTGCCCAAGCAACCGCTAACACCACGCAGGAAATGGGAGAGGTCAGTGTTGAAATGAATCAATCAGCTGCCCACACTCATAAGTTGATCCATATATTCAAACTTTAAGTTAACATCTGTTCAGCAGGCAACTAGTGCATTAAATCAACCTTGCCACCCTTTTTCTCAATACGATGACGTCGTGCTTGTAGATAACGTTGGAAATTTGGCTGTGTTAAATAAGCCCCTTCACTCACATACCCCATCGAACCATTGACATGAAAAGACTTCAAATAGGCTTCTGATCTAAACACTTCTTTGCCTTGTTTATTAAAGAACACCATACTAGGAGTGCTTAATATTTTTAATTGACTGGCCCATTTAGTCATCGTCATTGCACTGCCATTAGGCAAGATGATTTTGTCTCGAGACCACATATCCACTAGCAACACATTAAATTTGGCCAATTCATAACGCGAGGCCTTACGTTTAAAAATATCCTTATGCAGTTCATCACAGGACTTACAATGCTTTTGTTCAAACAATACCATTAAGGGCTTACTACTGGTGGAGAGAATTTTTTGCAGATTGTAAGGCGGCTTAAGAAAACCTTCTTCATACTGTAGTTTATTGTTCGCTTTTGCAGGTGATGTTTTCTTGAGATACGCTCTAAAACTGGTACTTTTCTCAAGCTTGCCTGACACATAATTCAATAAGGTCATAAATTTTTGTGGATAATAATAACCATTCACACGCACAATCACTTTTCCTTTTTCGTCAAAAAACAATAGTGTTGGTGTAAACTGTACTTTTAGTGATGTCGCAAACTTTTTTTCTGTAGTGACTTTCCCTTGCAAGTCAGTCACCTCTTTACTTCCCCACATATTAATTGCTACGACCTCAAAGTGTTGTCGAGTTTTATTCGCAATCGCACGTTGCCCAAAATTATCTTCCAATAATTTTTTACAATAAGGACAACCGTCTTGGTAAAAATACAATATCAATCGCTTTTTTGCAGTAGTGGCTTCAGCAATATCATCTCGAATATCAAGAAAAGATAACTTAAACCAGGAAGGTTTATCATGATGGCCGGGATTGACCATGCCGGCTGTGAGTTGTTGCTTATTCGCTGCCACGAGAAATAATAAACTCAACAGACAAATAAAAGCCAATACCTCTCTACGTAAATTTCTCTTCATCATTCCTCTGCTCTCCTGTGGATTACTTATTTCAAATAATAGTATGGTGAACCAGCTTATGTTTTTATATTACCCTGTATGGATGAATAACAAAAAGAGAATATGCCATTAGTTTGACAATAATGGATCATGATGTCTAATTATTAATCATAAGCTCCTGAAAATTCGTTAAAATAAGCGATCACAAAAATGGCATAGTATTCGCAACTATTACTCAAATGAATCAATTCAATAATAAGGTAATAGCATGTCACCAACAAATGCAGCAAAAATTCAGAAAAGCGAACAAATTTTAATTAGTCCTAGCGATACAGCCCTGGATCAGCACTTGGGAGCCGAGCCTAATCAAGAAGAGTTACGACGTGCCCTCGAAATGACGGCGCTGTTACAGTCGACATTGGACATTGAGACACTACTAGGATTTTTTATCCGTGAGACCCAAAAATCAATCGACCTTTCTGGTGCTAGTTATATACACCAAGAATATGACCTTGCTTTAGACCTTGGTAATAAAAGTCAATTTCGCTTCCGTTATCGCTTATTGGTCGGCAACCAGAAACTCGGCATACTGACATTATATCGTCACACTGATATGGATGATGCACAGACGATAAAACTCGAATATTTATTATCCAGTTTACTCTATCCCCTTCGTAATGCGATCTTATATCTGTCTGCTTTACGAACTGCGCTTAAAGATCCTTTAACAGGAGTCAATAATCGAACCACTTTCGACAAAACCTTAAAGCGAGAAATGGACTTAGCGAGACGCTATAACACCCCTTTTTGCATGTTGATGGCAGATATTGACCATTTTAAACAGGTCAATGATTCCTTTGGTCACTTATACGGTGATTGTGTCTTGAGAGATGTCGCACAATCCATAGAACAATGTATTCGTAGCACTGATATCTTGTTTCGATACGGGGGTGAGGAGTTTGTCATCTTGTTAAGCAATACATCACTTTCTGGTGCTCAATTAACCGCCGAACGTATCCGTAATGCTGTCAGCAAACTCGGACAACAGCAGCAGAAAGAGGCTCATAAAAAATCAGACAATAATATTTCTATCAGTATAGGAGGCAGTGAACTTACCCATATTGATACTACAGATTCACTGTTCACCCGTGCTGATAACGCACTGTATCAGGCAAAGAATAATGGGCGCAATTGTGTTTTATTTAAACGTGACTAGGCCTAACAAAATATTGACTTAGAATACTGGTAAAGTTTCAGACTAAAACTATATTAAGTAACCATGACTTTGCTGTCTTTTAAACCAATAAGCAACGTTATATTATGCACCAACAACAAAAGACTATGGCCATTAATAAAACAGCACGCTAATAGGCAGAATGAACGAATTTTAACAACTGGCTACGCAGACCTTACACTTTTATTGATTGCACCAAGGGGAATACCGTATGAATCAACTACAACAAATTCATAACATTGTCACATCCGGATTCAAAGTAGCGAAAGTAGAAACTACCCGTTATGACGATATCATTAAATTATTTGCCCAATATTCTGCAAAAACTTCTAAAGCACTTTTTTTGTGGCATCAACGATCAGGAATTAACCGGCTCAGCGGCAAACAAATAGCAATGAAAAATACCCGCTTACTCACAGAAGCAATCAATTTTATTGAGGCAGCCCCCGATTTTGGTATTTATCTACTAAAAGATTTTCCAGAAAAATATCCTGTACGTATTAGTTATCAACTTCAAGAAATCATGTCTCAACAAACCATTAGCAATTGTCTGATAGTGCTAATGGGACAACACTTACCCTTGGATTCAGTGATAGGAAAGTTTGCACTGACCATTCAGTGTGGAGCTCCACTCAATAAAACAGCAGGAGAACAAAGACGACAAGTCAACGGCCAACAAGTTCGCAAAAGTTCTGTTAGCGACCAGGCAGTGCATTTTGGTCCACGTTGATCGTTATTTTAGTGATGGCTAAAGCTCAAGCCGAACAAAACTCTGGTCAATGGTGATTGACCAGAAATAGAAAATTAACAGTTTAGTCTGCTGCTTGGCGAGGTTTTGCCTCAGCAGTAAGCTTATGTAACAAAGAAATTTCATCTTTATCTAGTTCACGCACTTCTCCTGCTTTTAATTTCTTTCCTAAAATAATTGGACCATACCGAGTGCGAATTAAGCGGCTGACACGTAATCCACAATGCTCCCAAAGCCTCCGGACCTCTCTATTTTTTCCTTCAGCTAGGGTCACTTTATACCATTGATTCGCTTTACCTGAAGAATATAAACCAACCCCACTGTTAGTGATTCGTGAAGCCACTTGATTATGATACAGTTCAACCGTTCCAAACTTCATGTGACTACCATCAAGCTCTACGCCACGCGTTAATTCACGAATCATGTCAGGGGTCACTTCCCCCATCACTCGCACCAAATATTCGCGTTCAATTTCAAAACTGGGATGCATTAATCGATTAGCCAGTTCACCGTCTGTGGTGAGTAGTAACAAACCTGAGGTATTAATATCAAGTCGCCCCACAGTCACCCAGCGCTGCTGTTTTAGGCGAGGAAGTGTATCAAACACGGTGGGTCTGTTATCGGGGTCTTGACGAGTACTAATGGTTCCCTCAGCTTTATTCAGGGCAATCACTCGAATGGTATTACGTAGTTCAGCATTGTGTCCAAATTTAATAATGCGTCCATCAATTTTAACGACATCTTTATCACCTAATCGGTCACCCAACACCACCTTGACACCGTTGACCATTATTCTTCCAGCCACAATCCATTTTTCAATTTCACGGCGCGAGCCGTAACCCGCATTGGCCAGAACTTTCTGTACTCTTTCATTTGACATGAGAAATTTTAACTCGAGACATTCTGCTCAATCACACAATGTCCTATGGTTGATGGTTAATGGTTAATGGTTAATGGTTAATGGTTAATGGTTAATTTATATAGAATTGATGCTTGGCCTACTCGATTATTTCAATCGACTAAACTTTTTTAAGCCAATCATTTTACAGTCTCTCGAACAGTAAAAAATCAATCACACTGATACAATTGCTGTCTCGTAAGTTGATACATACTCTAAAACAAAACTTTACATTTCAGACTCAGTCTCAAGTTCTGCTTCAAGAACGACTGGCTCAATTTTAGGTTCCGCAATCTCATCTGCACTCGCCTGATCGACATTCGTTTGCTCAACATCGGAGTTAGCAATGTGAGACTCATCAAAAAGGAGTACATTAATAGGAGTTTTAACAATATTAGCATTAGCAAAATCAGGGATACTTTGGTCTTCCTCTTCTACATTCAAACGGCCGTCTTCAGAAGATAACAATGCAGAAGTATGCGAATCCATTGGGATATTTAATAAATCGATCTGAGGATTTTCATGTAAACCAGGATCATTATGCTTGATTTGTTTGCCTTCAAAATCTATTTCAGTGTTGATATCATCCAGGCTTCGAATTTCAGCTAAGGAGGGTAACTCTGACAAGCTGCTTAAATTAAAACTATCAAGAAAACTTTTTGTAGTAGCGTAGAGTGCTGGCTTGCCTGGCACATCTCGCTGTCCGACAACCTTAACCCAATCACGTTCCATCATAGTACGAATAATATTACTGCTCACTGCCACGCCACGCACCGCCTCAATTTCTCCGCGTGTGATGGGTTGGCGATAAGCCACTAAGGCGAGTGTTTCTAAAAATGCGCGTGAATAACGGGAGGGCTTATCTTCCCATAAACGTGACACCCATAATGACAAAGACGGTCGAACTTGTAGTCGATAACCCGAGGCAATTTTTTTGAGTTCAATACCGCGATCCTCAAAATCATTTTGTAATAAGGTAATGGCTTCTTTCAATATTTCGCGCTCTGGACGTTCAAAATCATCAAAAAGAGACAGAATTTGATCCAGCGTTAATGGCTTTCCAGCCGCTAACAACACACCTTCTACAATATTTTTTAATTTCTTTTGTTCCATATCCGCGCCTGCTTGCCCATTCTATTTCATTGCTTTTATTATAGGAATACTAGTGATATCCGTAGACTTAAGCCCATTTTAGCATTAGATTCCATGAACCCCTAAACTTTAGAACAAAAAACGACCATTATTTCAAAACTTAATATGAGTTTTTGGCCTTAAAATACATTATTTAGAAATTTAACGTCAAAATTATAGATTTAACTCGATTAATAACCCTTTACTCAATCACTTAATTTTTTGTAAGGCAGAGCTATCATTGAATATCAATGCATAATTGTGGCCAATTTTTCAATTGTCTACTCTACTTTTATATTAGTATTCAGTCTTTTTTCTTTCTTTTAGGTTTACGAGGCATAATCGACTCCTCGTCATACTCTACCAATACTTCATCTTTATCCCCTTCAATCGCCTTAACATATATTTGGGCAAAAGGTTCTGACTGCACTAATTCAAGTAGGGACTCTTTAATTAACTCCAGTATCGCTAAAAATGTGACTACTACGCCCATTCTCCCTTCAGTCACATCAAACAGATGGCTGAATTCTATAAACTCTCCAGATTTGACTAAGTCTAGAACATTCGACATCCGCTCTCTAACAGACAAAGCATCCATTTCAATTTGGTGATGCGTGTACATTTCAGCACGCTTCAATACCTTACCAAATGCCTTTAATAGCTCTTCCATTTCTAGTGGTGGCAATGGTTTTTCTTGATTGGCTGGCAAGATCACATCAGCAGAAATCGGAAAGGTATCTCGTCCCACACGATCAAGCCCATCAAAGTCTTCAGCTGCCTGCTTAAATCGTTCGTATTCTTGTAATCGTCTGACCAAATCTGCTCGGGGATCTTGTTCCTCTTCTTCGATACTTTCCGGTCGAGGGAGTAACATACGAGATTTAATTTCTGCCAACATGGCTGCCATTAACAAGTATTCTGACGCCAATTCAAACTGGATATTAGACATTAAATCGATATAGCTCATGTATTGTTTAGTGATCTCAACAATGGGAATATCAAGAATGTCGAGATTTTGTTTTCGGATAAGATATAACAATAAATCTAAGGGACCTTCAAAATGATCCAGAAAAACTTCAAGCGCATCAGGTGGAATATAGAGATCTTTGGGGAGCTCAGTCACTTCTAGACCGCGTACTTTTGCCAAGGCGTTAACTGTTGATTTTGATGGCTCGCCGTCCTTACTGTCGGTAGTGACTATACTCTCCGGATCACTCTTGTCATCAGTGTCTTCAGGCTTAGCAGAGTCTTCGAGTAACTTATTACTATCAGGCGCAGTACTTTCTTCACCCGCCTCTTCAGAGCCAGTGCTTTCAGTATTATTTTTAGAGTTTGGATCAGTCATAATTTCAATCGATTATAGCAACGATACCCAAGTCAACATTGTCACGGTCTAACAATACATACTGTAGGACAAAATAAAATGGATCGCTAATTTACCGGTAATGCAGCCCCATTGCTTGTCGAACTTCTACTAAGGTTTCTTCAGCCGCATCACGTGCCGCTTCACAACCCTCTGTAATAATACTCTGTACCAATGCCTTATCTTTAGAATACTCAGCAGCCCTTTCTTGTATAGGCTCTAACTCTGTTAATACCGCATCAATAATATGTTGCTTACAATCAATACATCCAATTTTTGCAGTCGTACACCTTTCACGAATATCTTTCATGATAGATTCATTGGAATAAACCTTATGAAATTCCCATACTGGACATTTATCAGGGTCTCCAGGATCAGTCAAACGCACTCGTGCTGGATCTGTTGGCATAGTCTTAATTTTTTTGGTAACGTCTTTTGGTGCTTCGCGTAAGCTTATAGTATTGCCATAAGATTTAGACATTTTTCGTCCATCTAATCCTGGTAGCTTCGCTGATTCGGTTAACAATGCTTCAGGTTCAGGCAAAATAATACGCCCTCCGCCCTCAAGGTAGCCAAACAAACGTTCGCGATCACCGTGGGTAATATTTTGCTGGGATTTTAATAACTCATGCCCAACTGCCAGCGCTTCCTGATCGCCCTTTTCCTGATAGCGTTTACGCAAATCATTATAAAGACGTGCATTTTTTTTGCCAATTTTTTTAATGGCTGCCTCTGCCTTTTCCTCAAAATCAGGTTCCCTACCATATAAATGATTAAAACGACGGGCCACTTCACGCGTCATCTCAATATGTGCCACTTGATCTTCTCCGACAGGGACCAAACCAGCCTTATAGATAAGAATGTCAGCGCTTTGCAATAAGGGGTAGCCTAAAAATCCATAAGTGCCTAAGTCACGTTCTTTTAATTTTTCTTGTTGGTCTTTATAAGTCGGCACACGTTCCAGCCACCCTAAGGGTGTCACCATTGATAATAATAAATGTAACTCTGCATGTTGTGGGATTCGTGATTGAATAAATATTTTTCCTGAACCAGGATTCACCCCCGCCGCTAACCAATCAATCACCATATCCCAGACTAAATTATTCAAACTACGAGTATCATCGTAATGAGTCGTTAGTGCATGCCAATCAGCCACAAAGAAAAAACAATCATACTCATGCTGTAACTGCACCCAATTTTTAAGCACGCCATGGAAATGTCCTAAATGGGCTTGCCCGGTGGGGCGCATCCCTGACAAAACTCGTTGCTGACTTGACGTTGCGGTGACCAAATGACTCTCCTTAAAAAACAAATTTTTAGGTTCCAGAGAAAAAAACAAGTAAACTGGACCAGTAACTGCTCAAATATTAAACATATTTAACTTGTTCACAGAATCGCAAATAGTACCAGATTTAGCCCGTAGATTGAATGAATCATTACGCTTGAAATTGACTGAAAAGTGACACATTAACATCCACTTGCAATCAAAAAGGACTCGTTATTTTTTGACATGAAGCAGAAAATATACCCTGAATTATAGAGCCCATAAAAACCAACTCACATCAGCGATGTTACAACAATCTGCTAGAGTTGAAACCAACCTTGATCTACACCAATCAATAGTATTGCTGCACAAGTCAATGTGCACAGTGACAACCACCAGCGCCACGCGAGACTTCGCACTTTGCGGCTTACATTGCGAAACAACATTGCCCTGAATACCGCACGAGGGTATGCACTCCATTTAGGCATATCTAGCCCTTCACGCACTACATACACCAGCACTAATGAATGATATACCGTGGCCATCAGGCCAATATAAAAAAACAACGCTGTAAATATTGTCACCGCCTACTCTCCATTAACTACTACTCTGCATGCTGTTTATTGCGCTATTGTTTCAGGATTATAGGCTTACTGTAAACCAAGTACTTCTAACGGGCCTTTTCCTTCACGCATCACTACTGGGGCTTCTTCTTCAAGATCAATCACTGTAGTGAGATCAAAGCCACAACTTCCCCCATCAATAATCATTGCCACTTGCTTGTGCAAACTATCATAAATATCATCAATATCATTCAGCGGTATTGTATCGCCAGCCATTAATAAAGTAGAGCTCATGATGGGCTCCCCTAGTTCCTGTAGAAGACTTTGGGTAATAGTGTGTTGAGGCACCCTCAAACCAATGGTTTTACGTTTTGGGTTTTGCAGTCGTCGAGGAACTTCATGAGTCGCTTTCAAGATAAAAGTGTAAGCGCCTGGCGTAATTGATTTCATTAAACGATAGGCTTGATTACTCACCTTTGCATAAATGGCGATTTCGCTTAAATCACGACACATTAAGGTAAAATTATGCTTGTTATCCAATTGTCGAATTCTTCGCATTTGCTCCATCGCTTCTTTGTTGCCAATAAGGCAACCCAAAGCATAACTAGAATCCGTCGGATAAATAATTAACCCCCCTTGCCGCAGCTCGGTGATTACTTGCCGAATTAGACGAAGTTGAGGGTTTTCGTTATGAATTACTAAACGTTGTGTCATTGTCCTTGCTCATATCAATTAGTAGTAAAATTAACTGCTGTTGATGTCATGTCTGATTCAATGTCGCTGGCATACCGCAGAAACTATGGGTACCCTTTAACGTTATCATGCTTGAATGAGAGCAGACTTTCCTTTAACTATACACATGCTGCCATTGCGGTGATTCCCAGACCGGAAAGACACCGTCAGGAACCGCTGCTGTCAAACCCATTTTTCGCCAAGGATGATGCTCTCCATGAAAATCGGATCCAATCGAACCGTAAAGATTATATCGCCTAGCATAACTTGCCATTCCATGATTTTGTTTATCCGTATGACTACCAGAAACAATCTCCAGGCCTTGTCCGCCAAAGCTCATAAACTCTTCGATCAACTGCCTAAGCTTGCCAGCACTCAGTTTGTACCGTGCTGGATGAGCGATTGACGCAAGCCCACCGGCATTATGTATCCATTTCAACGCTGTTTCTAGACTCACCCATTCACCAGGAACATAACCAGGCTTACCCTTAACCATATAGCGCTTAAAAACGTCCTGCATTTTGCGTGCCTTGCCTTCATTAATCAGAAACTGTGCAAAATGAGTGCGACTCAGTAATGAGCTACCGGCCAGAACAGTCGCCCCTTCAAGCGCGCCTTCAATACCGGCCTGTTCAAGACCCTCAGCAATCCCCTCCGCTCGAACAATTCGAAACTGCTGAATCGACTCTAGTCCACGACATAACTCAGCATTTTTCCAATCGATATTTAATCCTAAAATATGAACAGTAATGCCCTGCCAGCTAACAGAAATTTCGACTCCAGGAATTATCCGTAAGTCACTCACTTTACTCACCTGCATTGCTGACGAAATGCCATCCACACAATCATGATCAGTCAGTGCTAATTGCTGTATATCCACAGATTCCGCTAACTCCACTAACTCTTGTGGACTCATGGTGCCATCCGATGCTGTTGAATGACAATGCAGGTCTATGCGCATGGTTTTGATCCTGGTTGATAATTTAACACTAAACTTTATGGTGATAATTGCACGAGGGTTATTTTCAAAGGTTTTCGATTGAATTCACCCCTAATTGGGTAATTTACTATTGTAGCGCGTCTTTCAAATAGTGTAAAATTATCTCAGGATTTTAGAGCCTAACAGTAGGGCTTATTGATTGATTTTGATGTCCAAAAGAACTTAATGGCGGCGTTTAAGACAACAGCACAGCAATATCCAGAATTAGGCGACGAGACAAGATAAACTTTAGGGGTTTTTGTGTCATTGTTGAGGGTTAACGAGGCTTCAAATCACTCATATCATTGGCTCCTCGATAAACCTATAACACGTATAAATGGCGCTCTAATTTCATCATGTGGGTATTGATATAGGAGTAGCGACCCTGATTACTTAATTTCGAGATCAGCAACGCTCAAACTTCTATTGAGTCATGGGCTCTCACTAACTGAAGCTCTATAAATCCTGATATTTCCATAACCTTCATTAAGAGAGTAAAACGATGGGTATTTTGTTTGACATGTTTCCAGTAATAGCTTTTTTTATAGCCTATCTACTTGCCCCAAGCGGCTCGACCTTAATTCCCACTCTCACTATTGTGGTTGCGATGGCTCTACAAATTGCTATTCAAAAAATAAAAGATGGCGTGGTTAAAAAACTGCATTTATATTCTTTTCTATTGTTACTACCCTTTGCCGCACTCGCGATATATTTTAAAAACTATAGTTTTGTTGCATGGAAATTTAGTATTTTCTATTGGGCCATTGGCTTGGTTATTCTTGGTGCCTATTATTTTAAACAGATTAACTTGTTCGAGAAACTGTTTATTTATATCGAAAAACAACTAGACGCTGTTCCAGCAGAGGTATGGGGCCGCTGCAATATAATGTACGCTGTTTTCATGATCAGCATAGGTATTTTAAATATTATAATTTTTTATAATTTTGGACAAGATACATGGTTCTATTTTAAAGTGTTTGGCACCATCGGACTCAACATGGCTTTTCTTATTGGTATAATGATTTATCTGTTTAAATTTATTCCTGACGAAAATAAAGAACAAGCAATAGAACCCGACACTAATAGTGACGGACAATAACCAACACCCTTTATCCGAAAAAGAGAAGATTTTATGTTATATACCATTATCAGTGAAGATGTCGCGAATAGCCTTGAGCTTAGAGCCAGTGTACGCCCACGACACATAGAACGACTTCATACATTAAAAAGTGAAGGCCGGTTAGTACTCGCAGGTCCGATGCCTGCCGTAGATGCTGTTGACCCGGGTTCTGAGGGGTTTACAGGAAGCTTAATAGTGGCTGAGTTTTCGTCATTAAAAGTCGCCCAACAGTGGGCAGATGATGATCCCTATGTTAAAGCAGGGGTCTATAAACAAGTCACTGTTAAACCCTTCAAAAAAGTTTTACCTTAACTCCCCAGTGATAAAAATATTAGTCTGGATTTGTGCTCAATCCAGACTAATCTAGGAGTATGCACAATACATTCACGAATAGCGCAACGCCCAAAAAACATTCTTCAGCAGTTTTTCTAGATTTAGGCCGCTACTTTTCTTCCCTTTGCATTATTGTCAGTATAATATTTATCTCCGCCTGCGAAAATAAAAGTAAATCTAACGCTGAAGCCAATATTTATAAAAAACTATTTAAGAAAAAAGGAACCCATCAACATGCAAAGCTCCCATATAAGACTTTAGCCATAATTAATTTAGAAGTCGTATCAGAGCCCTTATTTGAACTATTTTTGTCGGCTAAGAAACAAGCAAACCCTGCCATTACGATAGATCGTGCTGTCGCCACAAAAAACTTAGTCAACATATTTTTACTCGCACAAAAGGCTCGCCAAGAAAATATACACAAAATTCGAAAAGTAAAAGAGCAGCTAAAGTTCCAAAAAATATCTCTGCTGGCCAAACTTTACCTAAACAAAATGAAGGCGAGCATTGTTATTACTGATCAGGAAATGGAACTTGCTCATCGCAAGCGATATTTAGATCGTGATAACCATGAGTATAAAACTCGCCATATAGTCTTAAAAAACCGAAAAATGGCCATCACCATTATGCGTAAACTGGTCAACAATGAAAATTTTGCAACATTAGCTCGCCGTTACTCTACCGCACCCTCCTCTTCTTTTGGAGGCGCTTTAGAGTGGTTTCGCCCTGATGCAGTATCACGCAAATTTGCAGCAGCAGTACGCCGGCTAAGCAAAGGTGAAACTTCACGTTATCCATTAAAAACTAACCATGGCTATCACATTATTTTATTGGAAGATGTTCGCAAAGTCTCACCTCCCTCACTAAAAAACGTGTATTTACGCCTGCGTGAAGACTTGGTTCAAAACAAAATTAAAAAACATATCGAAAAATTACGCCGCTATTCTACTATTACTATAAACCAAAAAAATTAAGGTTACACAAATGAGACCACCAACAGCTTGAGTCCTCAGCAGTTAGTGACAATCTAATATTGTCGCGGTTTTATTTTTATTGTCAAAATTTAAACAAATAAACTAATCACTAATCACTAATCACTAATCA
>UOFL01000218.1_pt1 | contig 14119 bp, 15 predicted proteins | sample 1990081 | NCBI WGS metagenome assembly UOFL01 (sample SAMEA4728526, study PRJEB27164) | hydrothermal vent metagenome | biome: marine basaltic hydrothermal vent biome; feature: marine hydrothermal vent; material: mineral | place: Pacific Ocean | collected 2011-06-14/2011-07-23 | depth 1741 m | reverse complement strand
CTAACAATATGTAGAAGTAAAAGTTCCCTGTTATAACAAGGAACACTTCCACATATGCCTATTAATTTAAAGATTAACTTCACCTTAGCTTTTCGCAAAGCTCCAAATATCTACTATATTCAATCACATCTAATAAATTTTAGCGAATTGATTTAAAGTAAGTTAACTCACTTACCTGCACAAGTGTAGAAACATTCCCAATAACACCGCCCACTATTTAAATTTGACATTTACTAGTAACGCAGTTTATATAAACAGTGTCGTGTAACTTGACATAGGTAACCACTAAAATGAAAAGCTCACATTTTCTACAAAAGCTATGTGAAGCAATCAGAGTAAAACATTACAGTATTCGTACTGAGCAGGCATATATTGGCGAGGCTAAGCGCTTTATTTAATTTCACAATAAACGTCGGTTCTGTCGCAAACAGCAATCAAGCTTGTAATAATATCGTCGACACTTTGACTTTTTACGAAGCTAGAGCATAGAACTGGTCTGCTGGCGACAATACCTCACAACGTGTTTTTGGCCTTTGTCCTTTCTTAAGCATGCGAACAAGCTCAATAGCCGCCAATGTTTTTTGAGCCGCGGTGAAACTTTTAAACTCAAGCATTAGTTTAGTGTTCCATTTTATAAACCGGTGATCTTGCTCAATGATATTATTCAAGTATTTGCACTGCCTGATATTGATACGGCGATGGGTTTTGTTATTGTAGTTTTTGATGCTGGTTCTATTAGCACCACTCTTATCGATGTTGATTAGGCTGGTCGCCCATTTCTGCCAAACGCCTTACAAAGAAAACGTAACGCAGCCTTCTTATCGTGCTTCGCTGTCAACAGACAATCGATCGTGTATCCCTGTTTATCAGCCGCACGATAATAATAACGCCATTGGCCTTCCACTTTGATGTAAGTTTCGTCCATTCTCCATAGGCTACTTGGACGTTTCTTCTTTTGATGAAAAATGCTCTCAAGCTGCGGTGTGTAGTGGATTACCCAGCGGTGGATTGTACTGTGGTGGACCTCAATTCCCATTTTTTCACCATTGCTTTAATGTCTCGATGCCTCATTGAGTAGGCATTAGTCCAACGAACAGACTGTAAGATCATCTCCTTACCGAAATAACGACCCTTAAAACACACCATTAAGTCCTCACTACTGACAGGTTAAGATTGCTGAGAGTAGTAGGATTAACTTTTTTAGCCAGTTTGCGACAGAACCCTATTGATCCTATAAAATATCTTTCCTCTCAAACATTCAGCTTGAAAGTTCACCTCACAGATTAATGCATAAACTCTGGATTATAAACCGCAGCCAATACAGGGATTTCTAGTAATCGTTGCTTGTAACTTGCAACGTGTGGATATTTTTCTGTCAAAGGAGTGTCTAAAATACCTTCCCAATGAATGGCAACCAAAAGATATAAATCAGCCAGACTTAATGTTGAGCTAGCAAGAAAATCAGTTTTAGTGAGTTGATCATCCACTAGTCCGAATAGAGGTTGTAATGCCGCTTCGGCTTTTTTCTTGATATCTACTTGATCGTCACCATAGCGTTCTGGTGAGAAAGCTCTTGCAAAATGTGGGTGAATATTTGAGTAAACAAATAACAGCCATTTTAGCGCTACGGCACGTTCAATAGTGCCGGGTCTTGGTAATAAGTTAGCGTCAGGCGCAAGTTCGGAGATGTATTGTAAAATGGCAGCGCCTTCTGATATATATTGATCTTCTGCCTCAATAACGGGCACGTTAGATAGTGGGTTAATTTTTAAATACTCAGGTGTTAGATGCTCTCCTTTCCCTAGGTCAACAAGAGTTATCTTGTGTTCTAGTTGGCTAATAGTTAATGCAGCTTTAACCGCAAGAGAGCATGATCCAGGGGCATGAAATAGTGTAATCATTGGTGGTTCCTCATCAGTTGTAGTGAGCCACCACTTTACAGTCGGATTGATGGATTGAATATTCTCGACTTATGCATATTAGCCGTGCAATAATGCACGAATGAATGATTGGGATGATATTCGCTATTTTTTGGAAGTGGCTCGCAGTGGTAATGTGACTTCAGCAGCTAAGATCCTTGGTGTAAACCACTCAACAGTGTCGCGTCGGATCCGTGCACTCGAAGAAAAGCATGGGGTGCGGTTATTTGAGCGTATTCCAACTGGTTATGAAATGACAAAAGCAGCCAGCACTATTTATGAAACTGCATTGGAAGTGGAAGCAAAAAACCAACTGATTTCGCGTCAATTATTTGGACAAGACAGTCGTTTGCAAGGTGAAATTACTTTGACGATGCCTCACGATATTCTTGATTACTGCGTTATAGATGATTTGGCAGAATTTCGTCATTCACATCCCGATATTCAATTGAATATTTTAGTCTCGCCAGGGTTAATTAATATGGCTGCGCGCGAAGCGGATATTGCTATCAGGTTAACCCCGAATCCTCCAAATTATTTAATTGGAAATGAGATTTCGAAGTTGCAGCACGGTGTCTACATCAATACTCAAGTGAGCCATCTAAACACAACCCCTATTGTCGTATGGAATGATGAAAAGCAGGTCCCAGACTGGGCGAAAAATAATTTCACTAATGCTGAAATAGCCTTACGAGTGGATGATTTATACAGTATGTACGCTGCCGTAAAAGCGGGAATTGGTGTAGCAAGTATGCCATGTTATATGCCTGATGTGGTTTTTAACTTACAGTCCCAAGTTAGAAGATTACCCATTGACTTGCCCATTTCTCATTGGGGTCTTTGGGTTTTAAGTCATGTAGATCTTCGTCATACAGCGCGGGTTCGTTATTGCCGTGAGTTTTTAATTAAAAGGTTGAAACAGAATCGAGCACTGTATCTAGGGCAGAAAAGTCAGTATATTGAGCAATAGCAATAGCAATAGCAATAGCAATAGCAATAGCAATAGCAGGCAGTAGATCAGACTATGACCTGCAACTTAGTGTTTAATGGTTCTTTTTCTGGAAATAATTTGCCCGGCAGATACATTTATTAGCTGAAAACAATTAAAAATTTCTGCCACATTAAAATGAGATACCCATGTCATATTTATATTTAGCAATAGCAATAGTCGCAGAAGTAATAGCCACTAGTGCATTAAAAGCCTCAGGAGAATTTTCAAAATTAGTCCCTAGTCTCATTGTTGTGACTGGGTTTTTAACGGCACTATATTTTATGACGCTTGCTCTTAGAACTATTCCTGTGGGGATAACCTATGCAGTCTGGTCTGGTTTGGGAATTGTGCTGGTTACTTTTGTGGCCTTCCTAATGTATAAAGAAGTCCCTGATTTGCCGGCGCTTATTGGAATGGCTTTTATAATTTTAGGGGTATTGATTATCAATGTTTTTTCAAAAACTATTAGTCATTGATAGTAGTAGTTGATTTTCGTGAGTTGATGGTTGTCGAGTATTAATCCTTGATGTGAAGACTGTTCTGTAGAAGATGAGCGTCCCTGATGTTAAGCAAAATCAAAGTTATCGACTATCATTAGCGGTTCAGCCATCTTTAATATGGGAGCTAGTTAATGAGTACCCATGATGAAATTAATAAGGCAATAGCAGCGCATGGTATGTGGAAGCAGAAGCTGAGAACAGCAATTGATACAGGCGAATGTGAGTCAACACCTGAAAAAGTTAAGTTAGATAATAACTGCGCTTTTGGTAAGTGGTTGTATGAAAGGATTGATTCTTCTGCGAAAGGCTCGCCTTTTTATACCGAGGTAGTGAGTCTTCATGCTGAATTTCACAAGGAGGCGGGCAATATACTAGAGATGGCGCTGAATGGTAATAAAGAAGCGGCGAATGAGCAGATGGGCATAACTAAGGATTTTGCAAAATTTTCAGGTTTGCTTACGAAAAAAATGAAGGAGTGGCAAGACACGCTCTAAAAGCATAATACTAAAAATATAACCTTTAACATAAAATATAAACTTCATGTGTACTAGACACTCAATAGTGTTAAAGTGCAACTCTATTCGAGGTGTTTATGAATAGTAAAAATGATACGCAAAAGTGATTTGATCTTAAACTTGTTTGGTTTATGTCGTATGAGAGACTTTTAGTCTTTCCGAATGCAAGGTTAATCGTTATTACTGCTCTTAATAGTAAGCAGCCAGTAAAAATATTTATTAGTGCATGGTGTATTCACTTCTACTATTAATTAGTTGTACCTGATAATCTTTTAAACAACCATTCAGTCATCTATATCCAATCTTGCAGAAAACAAGCATCATCTCTCACTTCGTCATGGTATTTCTTCTGTCAATCTAACCAAATTTAAACTAGATAAATAGAAAATAGAAAATAAGGTACGTGATGTGTAATTTTTAACCACACTTGGTAGTATCTCCAGAAAGTAGTAAACTCCCCATTGTTATTTGATACCCATTGTTATTTGATACCCATTGTTATTTGATACCCATTGTTATTTGATACCCATTGTTATTTGATACCCATTGTTATTTGATACCCGTTGTTATTTTAAAAAGTAACAAATAATACATGTTTGTATCCAAATATACATTAAGCAAGACGATTGAATAGAGTCTGTGAGATAAAAATTGTGGTTTCGTCATCAATAATATTATGTTCTAAATAATCACTGAGGAAAAATATGCGTTCAATAAAACCTGAAGAGTTTATAACAAAAAAAGACGAGTTAGTCGCTGTGCTGGATATCCGTAGAGACAGTGATTATGAGGCTTCAGAAGAAATCGTCCCTGGTGCAACATGGAAAAATCCTGCGGCTATAGATGAATGGATTGAGACTGTACCTAAAGAGGGGCAAGTGGTTATTTATTGTGTTCGAGGGGGTGGAGTGAGTAATAGTGTTGTGGATCGATTGCAGGCTGAGGGATTTAATGCGCAATTTATTGAAGGTGGAATAGAAGGACTAAAAGGTGCGGGTGGTACAGTTGTTAAAAAATAATTGAACGAGTTAAGCGGTTTTAAGAAATAAGGTTTTTTAAGATGTCAGCAGTGAGTAATCATTTTTTCCGAACTATGAATGTACGCATTGTAGTAACATTTGTATCGCGCCTGATAAATAATTTTGGTGTGAATAAAGCCTTTTTTTAGTCAGCTGAATTCAATATATTGGTCCCCAAAGAGTTCTATGTTTCGATCATATAAACCTTTAATATTTCACTATGAATAATATACAGTACCTAAATTTTGATAAGATTGATCTTATTGAACTTATTTCGATTCTAAATGAAAATAGAATAAGAGAGCATTTAATTGATCATCCGGTATTCGATGATAGTAATATCATCGATTGGGTTCAGAGTAAGGTTGATTGTGACTCTTTAGCAGGCAGTCGTATACGCGCAGTAGTGGTCGATGGTAAGTTGGGCGGCTGGTGTGGAATTCAGCCAGAGGAGGACCATTTTGAGATTGCTATTGTGTTGTCTGAGTCATGTTGGGGAGTAGGGCCATCAATTTTCAGGCGCATACTTTCGTGGGCAGAGGAGTTAGGGCATAAAGAGCTCTATATTCATTTGCTAGGTACTCGTCCGGAATATAGATTTTTGGCGCAACGCTCAAAAAAAATATTTAGATCTATAATACTGGGTAGGGACTTTACGACCTATTGTATTGCTGTATCAAGTAATACTTTAAAGTAGAGCGTAAGGTGTAAGGTGTAGTGTTATTGCCTAGTATAAGGTAGAGACAATTTGTGTCTATTATTTATCGTTGTTGAATTTCAACAAATTAGAATTGCCCGCATTAATATTAATTCGTGATTTCAACTTAATAAGTGCAACTCAATAAATTGGGAGAGTTATATGAAGTTCAGTCACATTGGAATCCCAACCAAAGAAAAATTTGAAGGTGAAATTGATTTGCCTCATTTAAAAATGACAGTGTCAGATCATCAAAATAATCCCTATGGAATTCAATGGCAAAGGTACTGGGATCAAGCGCCATATCCTGAGTTAGTAATGGCAGTACCTCATGTCGCATTTGAAGTAGATGATTTAAGTGCTGAAATTAAAGATAAAAAAGTTATTATCTCTCCTACTTCGCCCAGCGAGGGTCTTGTAGTAGCGTTTATTGAAGTCAATGGCGCACCTGTTGAACTAATGGAGTATTCTTGTACAGGCTCTGAGGAAAAATTATGAAGTGGAATATATATCTTTCTGGTGAAATACATACTGATTGGAGAGAGCAAATTATCAATGCTTGTGAGGCTAATCATTTGCCAGTGAATTTTTTGTCAGCAGTGACAAATCATGAAGCGAGTGATGCTGCAGGTGATTTGTTAGGAGAAGAAAGTAATGGTTTTTGGAGAGATCATAAATCAGCAAAAGTGAACTCCATTAGGACTAAGACACTTATTAATAAATGTGATATTGCAGTCATTCGTTTTGGCGACAAATACAAGCAGTGGAATGCCGCTTTTGATGCGGGTTGCTGTTCTGCATTGGATAAGCCTTATATTACTTTGCATAATGAAGATATTATACACCCGCTTAAGGAGGTTGATGCCTCTGCTATGGCATGGGCAACGACTGTAGATCATGTGATCGAAATATTGAATTACGTTATATCCAGGGATTGATATCCAGTACCTTGGGAGATAATGTAGCCAAGTGTGAGCAATATATTATGAATACTAGCGATAATAACGAATTTCAGTTAAATATGGATTTTACCCAAGGTGTTTGTTTACGCCCTGATAATCAAGAGTGGGTCACAAGTCCTGCAGACGGGGTATCGCGCGTACATCTTGAGCGTGTGGCTGAAGAGTCTGGTCATGTCACAAGTTTTGTCACATTTGCGCCAGGTTCCAGTTTTCCGGAGCATTGCCATCATCAGGGGGAGGAGATATACGTACTAGAAGGAGTGTTTTCGGATGAATACGGGGATTACCCTGCAGGAACATATATTCGTAATCCACCAGGAACGAAACATACTCCCTTTACCAAAAACGGCTGTAAATTATTTGTCAAACTTGAGCAATTTCAAAGTGAAGATTTAGAGCCAGTGATTATTCGACCTGACGGTCAACAATGGACAGCGGGTATTGGTGGCTTAAAAGTGTTGTCACTACATACGTTTGGGACTGAAAGCACCGCATTGGTTGCTTGGCCAAAAAATGAAGTATTTCAGAAGCATAGGCATATGGGGGGAGAAGAAATTGTCGTTATTAGTGGACTATTTATTGACGAATATGGAGAATATCCAGCGGGAAGCTGGTTGCGTAGTCCGCATATGTCGCAACATTTTCCTCGAGTAGAGGAAGAAACTTTAATTTATGTAAAAGTAGGTCATTTATAGGTCATTTATAAGTATAATATTTTAAGATAGATAACCCGGTAACACTGTTTATTCCCTAAATTACATGATATTTTAGTTTCACTGAATAATAGTGATTGATTGGTAGATTTTAATGACCCTTCGTGTGATCTTAAGAAGACTTCATTTATATATTGCTGCTTTTTTCGTTCCTTTTATATTTTTTATGGCTTTATCGGGTGGCTTGGACCTTCTTGGAATACAAGGAAAGACACACAGGGAAATATTGTTTAAAATTGATAAGAGTCAACTTGATTTTAATTCAAATAATATTCTACAAGAGGTACGTAAGTCATTTGTAAGACTTGGTATTAGAGTGCCCATTGACTCGATAAGAAAAAAAAGAAATGCACTTTACACAAGGCCGAGTTATGGCGTTCATTTCGGGCTTAAAGTTAAAGGTGACACTATTGAAATATATAAGTACAAGCCTGATATTGTTCGTCGACTAATGTCATTGCATAAAGGAAATGGCTCTCAATTTTATAAATTTTACCAAAAATTAATGGTGTTTGGTCTTCTGATCATCTTGTTTATTGGATTAGGCTTAGGTTTAGCTTCTGTTAATACTCGAATGAAGACACTACTAATTTTTGTGATTGGGATTACTGTTTACTTAGCATCAGTCATGTAAGCTCTTGAATAGTTCAATTCGAATAGTAGATTTTTGGAATTCACTAGTGTTAGTTATTCGTTTTAATAATTAGTCTTGTCAATTAATTTTACTAATTAGTGTTAATATGTCAGCAATGTTCGGGTTTTTCTAATATAAAAAAAACTGCCATTTATTGTGTCCAGCAGGTAAAATCAAACGTTAGTACAAGTTTACTTAATCATTATAATTATCTTACTAATTCAGCCATAGTAGGTTTTGAATGATCAGAGCTTGCTAGAAGTTTCTTAACTTAAATATCATACTTTTTCAGGTGTTAATTTTCTTATGTTAAATATTGCGTTAAAGCTCTCCCAAGAATTAGAAGCGAAAGAAAACTACGTTCAAGCGACCATTGAGTTACTGGACACTGGTGCAACGGTTCCTTTTATTGCCAGGTATCGTAAGGAGTTGACAGGGGGGCTGGACGATATACAGCTACGTCAATTAGAGGAGCGTTTAAGCTATTTACGTGAACTTGAAGACCGCAAGCTAGTGGTATTAAAAAGCATCAAAGAACAGAATAAATTAACACCCAAACTAGAAAAAGAAATAGAAAGTGCTGAGTCGAAAAATCTACTTGAGGATATATATCGACCTTACATGCAGAAGCGTCGCACTAAAGCTCAGATAGCAAAAGAAGCTGGTATTGAGCCATTGGCATTAGCATTACTGGAAAATCAGAACCAAAATCCTTCGCAAGAGGCTAAAAACTTTATCAATGCTAAAAAAGAATTTGCTGATGAGGAGGCTGTATTAGAAGGGGCTAAACAAATTTTAATGGAATTGTTTTCAGATGATGCAGACATCAATGGTAAGTTACGTGAATATGTTTGGGATGAAGGACTATTACAGTCAAAAATGGTGAAGGACCAAGAGCAAGAAGGGGCTAAATTTAGCGATTATTTTGATAGTGCAGAAGCCTTGGTTAAAGTTCCTTCTCATCGTGCATTGGCCATGTTGCGAGGACGTAATGAAGGAGTGTTAACATTAAATATCGTACTTAAGGAGATGGGCCAAGAAGAGTTAGTGGCAATTGGTTTAAGTAAAGTGTGTGTTCAGCAGTTGATACAACATTTTTCAATTCAATCTGATCAGCAAGCAAGTGAATTTTTGCTAAGTGCTGTCGGTTTATCATGGCGCGCCAAGTTAGCAACGCGAATCAATGTCGAGTTAAAATTACGCTTGCGAGAAAATGCAGAAGCAGAGGCGATCGATGTCTTTTCTCGAAACTTGAAGGCGGTACTGATGGCCGCTCCAGCGGGCGCCAAGGTGACTATGGGAGTTGATCCTGGTTTTCGTAGCGGAGTTAAAATTGCGGTAGTGGATAATACTGGAAAATTTATTGATGATACTGTTATTTATCCGCATCAACCGCAAAAGCAGTATGAGCAAGCAATTGCCTCATTGGTAAAACTTATTAAGCAATATAATGTTGACTTAATCAGTATAGGAAACGGAACAGCTTCTCGTGAAACAGACCGATTAATTGTTGATTTAATGAAAAAGCATTCTGATATTAAAGCGAAACATATTGTTGTGTCTGAGGCAGGAGCTTCAGTTTATTCTGCTTCAAAAGTCGCCGCACAGGAATTTCCTAATCTAGACGTAACAGTGCGTGGTGCTATTTCGATTGCCAGACGTTTACAAGATCCGCTTGCTGAGTTAGTGAAAATTGATCCTAAGGCCATAGGGGTAGGTCAATATCAGCATGATCTAAATCAGATAAAGTTAGCCAAAAGTTTAAATACCCGGGTAGAAGATTGTGTTAACGCAGTAGGAGTTGATATTAATATGGCGTCTGCAGCACTGCTTTCACGTGTGTCGGGTTTAAATGCGACACTGGCTAATAATATTGTAGAGTATCGAGATGAGCATGGGCAATTTAACGATCGAAAACAATTAAAAAAAGTGGCTCGTTTGGGAGAAAAAACCTATGAGCAGTGTGTTGGATTTTTGCGAATTGTGGATGGCAAAAATCCACTAGATGCCTCCGGCGTGCATCCTGAATCTTATCCCTTGGTAGAGCAAATACTCGAAAAAAATAACACAACAATAAAAAACATTATTGGCAATGGCGCTAAAATAAAAACATTAAATCCGAAAGACTATGTGAGTGAATCTTTTGGTGAGCCTACAATTATTGATATTTTAGCGGAGCTTGAAAAGCCAGGCCGCGATCCAAGACCTGAATTTACTTCGGCAACTTTTAAAGAAGGCGTGGAGAAAATAACTGACTTGGTTCCTGATATGAGATTAGAGGGAGTCATTACTAATGTGACTAATTTCGGAGCTTTTGTTGATATTGGCGTGCATCAGGATGGTTTAGTGCATATCTCTGCCCTTAGTGATAGTTTTGTTAAGGATCCACACACAGTGGTTAAAACGGGAGATCTTGTTCAAGTGAAGGTCATGGAAGTTGATGTTAGTCGTAATCGGATTTCCTTAACAATGCGTCTAACAGATAAGGCCGAAGATGCGGAGAAACCAATGGCTAAATCAGGTGGAGCTAGAAATAAGAACTCAGGGCGTCAAAAGCAAACAGCAAAAAAAGAGAAGCCAGTGATTAATAATGCCTTTGCAGATGCATTTGCTAAAGCTCGAAAATAGTAAGCTGTTATTTTTAACGTAGTTTTGGCTTGACTCGATTGAATTATGTGAATGAACTATTGGCTTATAGAGGTCTTACGCTATAAGTCAATCATTCAGGAAGCGGCTTAAAGGGACAAGGGTCAATCAGTATGATGGGAACAGGTCGAGTCAGGTAAATACTTTACCTGTGAAGCTGGATTGCATAGTTCTATAATCATGTGTGTACACAGTTATATGATCGAGTTAATCGTAAACATGAAAAAGTGATTAAGATAGCAATTGCCCGCTTCACCCCTACTGTATGAGAGGTGTTTATATTAGGTAGCAAAACTGCGGGGAACATTGGTCGTGCATCAGACCCTCCGACAGGAAATGCGAGTGTAGGGTGTGGTTGGCAACGGTTAATGGATAATGGTGGAAGACTATTATGGTATCTGTGCGTAAAGCTAAGTTTAAATGACCCTCTAAGTGTCTTTTATGATTTTACCCGATCACGTTCTCAAAAGGGCCCTTTAATTATTCTAAAAGGATATCAAGGATACCTTAATGCCGGTACCTATCCTGGATGCGACCGTCTTTACAAACGAGGAAATATTACAGAAGTCGCTTGTTATACAAAATTCGATGTATACATGCACGGTAAAAAATAGAAGTAATACCTATATACGCGATGCCAGTGCTAAAGAATAATTGACCAGTACCTTCTTTATTAATATCATAAAAAAATCTGGCAAATTCAGAAATCCAGGGTGAGAACACTACCGATATTAGCGGTACAATAAGTAGAAAACAGAATACATAGTCTAACAAAGTGTAGTTGATATTATGATGTTTGTGGATTTTTCGAAATTCCAATAGTGTACGTACCATGGCTATCGTACCCATAAGAAAGCTTAAATAGATCAATAGCCAATTGAGAGCGACGTCAACAGCTGTATTAAGAGCACCAAGCCCAGCGAGTGCATGGGCATTAAACCGTAGTTCTTTATTTACTGGACTATAGAGGCCCTTATATAAAATGGCGAAGCACATAAAGGATATATATCCCAGAGCCAGATAGAAATATCTTTTCAATTTTTTCTTGGGTGAATTCAACACAGCAAATTTATTAGAGTCCTTTAGCTTGATGTCACAACATTATACACAGTAGGAACTTTCTGCAAAAGCTCTCTACCGAGGAGTTAAGAAGTAAAATGCCACTACTGACGAGAGTCTTCGGCAAGATAACATATCCATAGAATGTAAATAATATCTCCATCGCCTGATGACATAGAATTCATCAAATAAAAACCTTGGGCATAATCACTAGGTAGCCATATCGTACATATCAAGTTGTCTCCTGTTGGTAATTTTTGAACCATTTTTTTATGAGTCTGTTTAAATGACTCTACGTGTCCTTCCGCCAAAGGTTTGCCAAATAATTTAGTTAGAGCCTCGCTTGCCTCTTTATATAATACTGAAAATACTTTACCGACAATCGAATCTAGCTCTTCATTACAACCCCATTCTTCTTCCGATACATAATGCATCGCCAGTATGTCCATTGCGCCATATAAAGTTCTATTATTAATCTCATTTTGCTCGTCTTTACTATCACCTTTCGGAATTAAGTAGGGATTGTATATTTCACTCTTTGCTTTCGCTCCTGGATATTTTGATCGACCGGCACATACTCCCATATGCTCCCAGTCACTTACAGGATAGAAATAACAGGAGTCTTTAAGTGCCATTTTTTTAGCTGACTTAAAGGCGTCTTTTTTGTAGTCTTTCAAACTATTGTCAATTTGTTTTTTACCTATAGTGCCAAATATTTGTAAATTCCTGCGCTTGAGCTTATTGATCGCGGCAGGAATTTTGGCCAAATTATTACCTTTCAGATGAAGTTCCTCGAGCTTTTTAATTTTTCCAATAGACTCTGGTAGCCTTGTAAGGTTGTTGCCGCTCAGCCTCAGTACTGTAAGTTGCTTTAGGTTTCCGATTGAATCTGATATATCTAATAAATTATTTTCCCCGAGGTCTAGGTAAGTTAGCTTCTTTAGTTTCCAGACAAAATCTGGGATTTTATTGAGTTCATTTCCGTTAAGCATTAATACCTCAAGATTTTTCAATTTACCAATTGCCTTAGGTATTTCAGTTAGCAAATTATTGCTAAGATCTAGAAAGGAAAGATTAGAGAGTTTATTAATATTTATAGGGATAGCAATGAGTAGGTTATTAGCCAAATCGAGTCGGCTGAGCTTAGTCAGTTTATCAATATTTTCAGGAATAGTTTTAAGCTGGTTATTATCCAAATCGAGTTGGCAGAGCTTAGTCAATTTAGTGAATTCGCTCGGCAATTTTTCAAGCCGATTATTTTCTAAATTTAGTACAGATAATTTTTTGAGTCCACATAGGGTGTCAGGCAGACTTTTAAGTTTATTATTGGAAAGCGTAAGCTTGATCAACGACTGCAAAACACCGACCGACTCAGGGCATTTTTTCAGATTATTATTGTCTAGATTTAATTCAGATAATTGAATCAGGTTGCCACTAAAATCATTAAGCGAAGATAAACTATTATTTGAAAGATCAAGTTTACCGATATAAGAGACATTGGCAACCCACTCAGGGATTACCAAATTAACGTCCATCTTCTCTAGCTTCAAAACACCGATAAACAGCGTGCTTGAGAAATTTAGTAGTTTTCCAAGTTTATTTAGCTTTGCTGTCGTAGCGATATGAACCTCATATGGAAAAGCTAATTTCCAGTCCACCAAAATATAGCGCTGCGTGTTTTTAGGTAACTCAAGAAACTTTCTCTCAAGTTTGTCTCTTATTTTTACATAGGATGCATAAAGCTTATCCTGCTTATTACTTTTACACAGACGCCACTCAATATACGCAGAGACTAACTTATGCCTTGGGTCACTACGACTTTTCAAGAAGTCAGCAAAACTTTGCAGAGCCTTTATTTTCACCTTATAAGGGGCATTCGCTAACATGTTGCAAAAACGCTTCTCTTCTTTTTTCAGCTTATATTTCATTTATGTAATGCCTTATAATTCTATTCATTGGAATACACTCAGCTTAGGTCTAAGCTATTGACTGAGATATTCACCTAGCCAAAACTAGCTTGTCTAATCAATTTGAATTCGTCTGAGACTCCTTATCTTAATTAAAAAGTGCTCAAATTAACACTGCCTGGTATTTATTGTCAAGTAATAGAGAGGAATTTAAAAATACTTTACGCAGTATTAAACCTGAGGCCCTTGAGAGAGTTCACCATATTTTATCCAGGGATTGTCGTAAGAAAGGAATATTGTCACTGGAAAAACTGCGTATTGATAGCACGGTTGTTACGAGCAATATTACACCTCCCAGTGACAGTCAGCTACTGAATGATTGTGCGCGAGTATTAAGGGCACTTCTATTAATTGACAAAAATATAGTATAATCATCTGACCACTTCAAAATAAAGAATGACTATGACAAGCGATCTATTTGGCTCACTATTCGACCTTCAGGATAATCGGCTTGATAAGCTGGGAAATCCATTACTGGCATTGGATGAAACCATCGA
>UOFL01000234.1_pt1 | contig 14626 bp, 13 predicted proteins | sample 1990081 | NCBI WGS metagenome assembly UOFL01 (sample SAMEA4728526, study PRJEB27164) | hydrothermal vent metagenome | biome: marine basaltic hydrothermal vent biome; feature: marine hydrothermal vent; material: mineral | place: Pacific Ocean | collected 2011-06-14/2011-07-23 | depth 1741 m | reverse complement strand
TCGATGGTTTCATCCAATGCCAGTAATGGATTTCCCAGCTTATCAAGCCGATTATCCTGAAGGTCGAATAGTGAGCCAAATAGATCGCTTGTCATAGTCATTCTTTATTTTGAAGTGGTCAGATGATTATACTATATTTTTGTCAATTAATAGAAGTGCCCTTAATATTGATATTAGTGGATATTGATATTAATGGCATTAACAATCTATCAACCAATATCGCTTGTTGATTAGGAGGGGGTTGCTTGACGCAAGTCAATTGAGGGAGAATGTTTGCTCAATATTAAGATTAGATAACACTCTATATTTGATATATTGTTCTAGTGATATTGTTCTAGTGATATTGTTCTAGTGATATTGTTCTAGTGATATTGTTTTAGAGATATTTTCGCCATTCACTTGGTTTTCCATCACGGCAGCCATGTTTTAGTTGTTGGTATCGATTAACGAAAACACTGCGTGTGGTATTGTTTCCATCACGACTAATGCCTAGGTTTTCACGTTGAATTTCTTCGACATAATAAAAAAGTGCGCGTTTGATTTTACAGATAAGGCTATTGTCTAAATGAAAGCCAATTTCGGACAGGGCAGAATCAATGATTTCGAGAGACAAATAATGAATATTATAAGTAATGCGTAATTTATTCGATGCAGATTTTTTAATATTAATGACCCCGTCAGCCACTTGTAATAACAGCATGGCATCTTCGGCTTGCTGATGGGGGTTGTGGTCGCAAAAACACAAATCTCGATACTTTATTTCATCGTTGTTACGCATCTGTTTGATCCACTTCGTATGCCGATTATGAACGGCGGTGTTTAGGACTGTCTTTATATCAGACTAACTAAAGTAAAAATTATTGCAAGCTGAGTTTTGTGACTAATGGGAATAATCGGGACTATTTAATAATTAATCAGTCACTTAGAGGTATTATGAACAGATGGACACTAGAATGAAGGGGTTCATTTATCTCGAAGTTTGGTAAGGGAATAGCAGACTGTACTTAATGTTTTTATTTCTTACCTTGGCGTTAGCTAAACTTTTCTCTAAGTTGATACCTTTTGTCCCCAGCTTATTCGAGGGATTTGTGCTAAATCGCAAGCATGTCCTAAATGAGAAAAATTTTCTTGACCAAGAATAGTGCGAACTGCTTCAGCTTGATCGAAACCATGTTCCAAGCTTAACCATCCGCCTGTGAGTAAGTGCTTTCCTGCGTTTTGACAGATGACTCGAATATCATCCAGTCCTTCTATGCCTGAGCTTAGCGCCGAGACTGGTTCAAAACGTACATCGCCTTCATTGAGATGGTGATCGTCACTAGCAATGTACGGGGGATTGGTGACGATCAAATGATAGTGATTTAGAGGAAGGTTTTGACACCAATTAGTCTGCATAAACGTAATATTGTTAAGCTTGAGATGTTGCGCATTGTGTCGTGCGACTTTTAGTGCAGCGTGTGAAGAATCACTGGCTGTGACCTGAGCATCGGGTCGTTCACTTGCAATAGCGAGCGCAATCGCTCCACTGCCAGTGCCTAGATCTATAACCTGTGGGGATTGAATATGACGAATTTGTTGCAGTACTTTTTCTACTAGCGTTTCAGTTTCAGGTCGAGGAATTAATGTGTGTGGATTGACTTGTAATGCCAGCGACCAAAATTCACGCTGGCCTGTTAGGTAAGCAATAGGAGTGCCGGACAGTCGCTTATGAATTAATTGCTGGTATAAAGACTGAGTTTCCTTGTCAGGAGTGGCTTCAGGCCAGCTATGCAAATAGACTCGAGGTTTGTCGAGAGCAAAAGCAAGTAAAAGTTCGGCTTCAAAACGTGCTTGCTCTGCGGCGAAGGGAGTCAGTTCTGTACAAGCCCACAGGACTAGTTGCACATTTGTTTTACTCACCCATTGCGGCCAATAAGTCCGCTTGATGCTCACTAATTAATGGTTGGATCAATAAGTTAATCTGACCGGTAAGGATTTCATCGAGCTTATAGAGAGTTAGATTAATGCGGTGATCGGTGACACGGCTTTGTGGAAAGTTGTAAGTACGAATACGTTCTGAACGATCACCAGAGCCGACTTGTTCGCGTCGCTCAGCGGCTTGTTCAGCTTGTTGTTTTTTCTGTTCTATATCCAAAATTCGTGCTTTCAGTAATGACATGGCACGTGCTCTATTTTTATGTTGTGAGCGTTCATCTTGACACTCAACCACAATGCCTGTCGGTAAATGTGTTAGGCGAACTGCTGAGTCAGTTTTATTAACATGCTGACCACCCGCGCCGGATGCACGGTAAGTATCTACTTTCAGGTCACCCGAATTAATATCTGTTTCTTCTACTTCATCCACTTCAGGTAACACTGCAACAGTGCATGCAGAAGTATGAATACGCCCTTGTGATTCAGTTTCAGGCACACGTTGCACACGATGAGTCCCTGATTCGAACTTCAGTTTTGAATAAGCGCCATTGCCTACAATACGACAAATAATTTCTCGGTAGCCGCCATGTTCACCAATATTTTCACTAATGACTTCAACGGTCCAGTGACTTTGTTCCGCATAACGTGTGTACATGCGATAGAGGTCACCTGCAAAAATAGCGGCTTCATCGCCGCCTGTGCCAGCCCGAACTTCGATGAAAATATTACTCTTATCGCGTGGATCAGTGGGCAATAGTAATACTTGCAAGGCAGTTTCTATTTCTGCTTTACGAGTTTCCGCCTCTTTTAATTCTTCCTCTGCCAATTGACGCATTTCTGCGTCACTCATCATTTCTTTAGCGTCAGCAATATCTTTAAGGGTGGATTGGTGAGCATTAAACTCTCGAATAACGGGTTCAAGTTGAGCATACTCTTTAGAGAGAGTGCGAAATCTATTTTGATCTTTAATGATATCAGGTTGCGATAACAGTAGGCCGACTTCTTCGTATCGTTGCGCCAACGATTCTAGTTTGTTTTGTATGGATTGTTTCATTGGTTTATATCAGTATCAGGTAAGACGTCAAATAGTTCTTTGGCTGCTTTTATTAATTCACTACGACCTTGGCTGCCTGCTTGTTTGAGTGAGGCGCTAGGTGCATGAATTAGTTTATTGGTCAGTGTATGTGCCAAAAATTGTAACACATCTTGTGGGTCTTTGCCTTTCTGAAGTAATATTGTTGCTTTGCTTAATACTGAGTCACGATCGGACTCGGCCTGGGTACGTAAGGCACAAATGGTATCGACTGCTTCGAGTGAGCGCTTCCATCCTAAAAAGTGACCGACTTGCACTTCTATAATTTCTTCAGCTTGTGCTGCTGCTTCTTTTCGGCTTTGCATGTTTTCTTCTACTACCTGATGTAAATCGTCTACGGTGTACAAATAAATATCTTCTAGGGTACTGACTTCAGGATCAATATCACGCGGTACTGCAAGGTCCACCATGAAAACAGGGCGGTGTTTGCGCTGCTTTAGTGCTTGCTTTACTTGCTGGCGACTAACGATAGTCTGTTGACTAGCGGTGGATGATATAACAATGTCAGCATCATTCAGATGAGCGGGTATTTCAGTAAGTGAAATGGCATATCCACCAAATTGTGACGCTAGGTCGTGTGCTCGTTCAACTGTACGATTGGCGACAATCATTCGGCCAAGTCCTTGATCATTCAGGTGGCGAGCGGCAAGCTCAATCGTTTCACCTGCTCCGATTAACAAGACAGTATAATTTTTTAAGTCACCAAATATTTGTTTAGCCAAGTTCACCGCAGTAAAGGCAACCGAAACAGGGCTGGAACCAATGGCGGTGTCTGTGCGAACTTGTTTTGCGACAGTAAAAGTATATTGAAAAAGTCGACCAAGCAATGTACCGGTGGTGCCTGCTTCTATGGCAAACCGATAGGCATCTTTCATTTGACCAAGAATTTGTGGCTCACCCAAAATTAATGAGTCACAGCCTGACGCTACTTTTAATATATGACGAACAGTCTGTTTTTCATCGTGCTCATAAATATAAGACTGTAATTCATCGAGTGATAGATGGTGATAATCTGACAACCAATTAATCACTGACTCTTTTTGCGAAGACTCTGTGATATGCACATAGAGTTCGGTGCGGTTGCAAGTGGACAAAATCGCGACTTCACTAATCTCACAATGATTGTGTAAAGCCTGAAGTGCAGACACAATGGTTTCTGGTGAGAAGCTGACGCGCTCTCTCACGGAAACAGGGGCAGTTTTGTGGTTTATTCCTAAAGTTAACAGCGGCATGAAATAACCTGATTAAATCTCTCTTTTAAAAATTACTGTTTAAAATAAATGAAAATTACTCGGTAATGTAACTTGCGAAAATTGTGCCTAATTCTACACCATTTAATGCAGAATTATTAACATTTCGTACAACATGTTACAGTATAAACAATTACTTAGCTGAATAGAATTGCTTATGAGTCTGCATAATTTAATTTAATATGTGACTTAGGCCTAATCAACACCCGAAATATTCGTTTTACGGTTATACTCAAGAAGAAGTGTTGTATTAACAGTGGTTTTCTTGGCAAGCTTGAATGGAGCTGAAATGCTCAATATCAGGGAGTTATAGACGTTTTACTAGTGGTTAAATGGCATTATTTGTGCAGCTTATCGTTCATTAGAACTAATTATTACTCTTAATTTAGTTAGGAATTATACAGGTAGGAAAAATGATTCGCGTAGTTTATACAGGTTTATTGTGTTTAGTGTGGTCCAGTAGCAGTATGGGTGGTATTTTTACCCATCATGTCGGCAGTATTATGCCTCAGATCCTTGCCAGTTCATTGAATCAGGTCACTATTCAGAAAAAAAGTAAATTAAGTGTTAAAGATCGTCATAAGGCGGACTTGATGTTTTATTTAATGGCAGCTGAAATAGCAGGACGAAAACGGAAGTTTAAGCAGGCCATGTTTTATTATATGAAGGCGATTGTCATTTCCGATGATCCACGAGTGACTGAGCAAGCCGTTCGTCTGGCACTCTATGCAAAAGATAATGCTGCCGCTATTACTGCGTCAAAGCGATGGATTAAACTTGAACCGAATAATGCTGAGCCCCACCGCTACCGGGCCATGCTCTTTGTACGCACTAAACAAATTGATAACTCTTTTAAACAATTAAAGCAATATGTTAGTTTGCTCAAAAAGAAAAATCCAAAAGTAAAAAACTTGTATCGAAATATTGTAGCAATGTATGCACAAGAAAGTAATTCTGCAATAGCCTATCAAGTGATGAAGCGATTTTTTAAGGTCTTAGAAAAAAACGCTGATGCTATGTATGCCTGGGCGCATTATACCTCACGTTTAAAAAAGTATAAGCAGGCGCTAAGCGCTATTAATAAAGTCCGTGCTATTCGGCCTAAGTGGGCTGAAGCCAGTATGTTGTATGCACATATCCAAATAGCGCAAGGCCATAAAGCTGAAGCAATTAAGGGTATGCAGCGTGTTGTTGAGGCTTACCCCAAACAACGTAACCTTAGAATAAACTATGCACGTTTGTTAAGTGAAGCGAGGCAATATAAAAAAGCACGTGAACAATTTAACATTCTATTAGCGAATAAACCTAAAGACCCTAATATTTTATACGCATTAGCTTTGCTTGCATTGGAAAATAAGCAATTTAAAGAAGCAGAAGAATTTTTAAAGCAAATGCTTAAAACAGGTGCGCGACAGGTAGAAGGACACTATTATTTAGGGTTAATTGCTGAAGAGCGCAAACGCTATGATGCCGCTATTGCTTGGTTATCAAAAATTAAAAATGGTAATCGTTTTGTTGATGCGCATTTACGTATCGCTTCTATTATGAGTAAAAAAGGGGATATTGAGGCTGCACGACGTTTTTTGTATCAACTGACTCCAAGAACAAAGCGTCTTGAAGTGCGTTTATATTTAAGTGAAGCAGAAATTTTGCAGCGAGCAAAGCGATTTAAAGATGCTCTGGATGTCATAAGTAATGCATTATCTGCCAACGCAGATCATTCAGATTTACTCTATGCCAGAGCGATGATGGCTGAAAAAATAAACCGCCTTGATATGGTTGAGCGTGATCTTAAGGCCATCCTTAAAAAAAATCCAAAACACACACAAGCATTAAATGCATTGGGCTATACTCTTGCTGATAGAACTCGTCGGTATAAAGAAGCCCATGGTTATATCAAGCGGGCGATGAAACTGGCTCCCAATCAGGCGGCTATTATTGATAGTATGGGCTGGGTTCAGTATCGCCTGGGCAACTATAAACAGTCGATAAAGCATTTGAAAAATGCCTTTAAAATTGATAATAATGCAGAAATTGCTGCCCATCTTGGCGAAGTATTATGGGTCAGTGGTAGCCGTAATGCGGCCCGCAAAGCCTGGGAAGAAGCGCGTCGTATTGATAAAGATAATGTAGTTTTGCGCGATACTCTGAAGCGTTTCCAACAATAACGAGCTGTTTATTTATTGCTGGACGAATATTTTAAAATTCGTCTGGCATCATGCTATTAATACTGTCAAAATACATCTATGTTACTCAATAACACACAGACCTTGCTGAAAAAAATTATATTGTTGATGGCGATTGTCGTAACGCTACAAGCGTGTGATTTGAAATATTTAGGGGGTAAGCGACCCACAGAACAAGAAGGAACTGTGCCTTCAGATTCTGTTGATATTAATACTCAACAGTCTGCAGGGAGTGAAAAAGAAACTAAAAATAACGAAAATAGTGAACCAGCGACTAGCGAAAAGAGTAATACTCCTAAAGTCTTGGATAGCAAAATAAAAGTCACTGATCGTATCGCGAAGCTGCGGTTAGTCTCAACATGGAATATTCGAGGGCGTGTCTCAATAGTGACAGGTAATGATGGTTGGGGCGGGTCGATACGTTGGAAACAGGTAGATGCAAACTATGATATTCGAATTGTCGGACCATTAGGGCAAGGAGGAATATGGTTGCAAGGTAGCCCTGGATTTGTTGAACTGCGTTCATCTAAAAATAAAAAACCAATTACTGCGACTGATGCTGAGGCATTATTATACCGACAAATGGGTTGGAAAATTCCAGTATCAGGTATGCGTTATTGGGTGCTAGGTTTATATGGACCAGGAAAAATCGAATCAATCAAATATAATAAAGAAGGCTTGCCTTCTGAATTTGTTCAGTCTGGCTGGACTATACGATGGTCACGTTATCGTAAAGCGGAAGGCATGCAATTCCCGGCTAAAATTTATCTCAATAATGATCGTTTCCGCGTGAAAATGATTGTTAAACAATGGAAACTGGAATCCTGAAGTGTTACCTACTCCCTGGCCAGCACCGGCCAAACTTAATTTATTTTTACATATCACTGGACAACGTGATGATGGCTATCACGAGTTACAGACCGTTTTTCAATTACTGAATTACGGAGACTGGTTATGGTTTACACCATTAACGTCACCCAATATTTTGCGTGATGGAAATGGTGATGTTGACCCTGAGCAAGATTTGATTGTTCGTGCAGCACAACTTTTAAAGGAAAGAAGTAATTATAATGGCGGCATCAATATTAAAATTGATAAACGTTTGCCCATAGGTGCGGGTATTGGTGGAGGCAGCTCAGATGCTGCGACGACCTTGGTCGCCTTAAATTCAATCTGGAATACAGGGTTGACGAGTGATGACTTAATGGCGTTAGGCAGTGAGCTTGGAGCAGATGTGCCTGTTTTTGTGCAGGGAAAGTCGGCTTGGGCTGAGGGAGTGGGTGATATTCTGACCCCTATAGAGTTAAATCAGTGTTGGTGTTTGGTAGTGAGTCCTGAAGTTCAGGTATCCACTCAAGAAATTTTTTCATCAACACAATTGACACGGGACTCAAGGCCGCGCAAAATAGCGTCCTTTCTGGGAAGTCACTATGCGCAATGTAGTCAAGAGCAACCAGCGTCAGTGACTACTAATGAATTTCGTAATGACTGTACTTCAGTGGTGACGAAATTATACCCAGAGATACAACAAGTACTCGATTGGCTAGGGCCTTATGCTCAGGCTAAGATGACAGGGACTGGTGCCAGTGTATTTGCTTTGTTTGAAAAGCAGGAGCAGGCACGTGATATATCAGCAGCGTTACCTGATAAATGGACAAGTTTTGTTGCAAAAGCGGTGAATCAATCACCATTATTGGCTCGATTGCAGCAACAAGGTTAAATGAAATAAATTTATTTGTTTAGGAACTAGTAACTGATGCGTTCCACAAGTACAATTAGCACTACAGAGTTAATGGGGCGTCGCCAAGCGGTAAGGCACTGGGTTTTGATCTCAGCATGCGCAGGTTCGAATCCTGCCGCCCCAGCCATTTTTAATTGATATTAAGTAAGGAGACTTGCATGAGCTCCTGACTATGATATCAATATATTTAGTTTTATTTCATTCATTAACTTTTTTAGTAGTCGCTTAGTCATAATGATTACTATTTAACAGGTTGCAGGTGACATTTTGGTCGGAGTACGTAATTCTTCCGATTTAACTGACAGTAAAATGTTAGTTTTTAGCGGTAATGCTAATCCAAAGCTTGCACAGGACATAGTCAATAAACTGAATATGCGTCTTGGAGCAGCCATTGTCTCCAGTTTCAGTGACGGCGAAGTCATGGTTGAAATCATGGAGCATGTGCGCGGCAGAGATGTGTTTGTTGTCCAACCTACCTGTAACCCTACTAATGATAATTTGATGGAACTGCTAGTGATGATAGACGCTTTACGTCGATCTTCAGCAGCAAGAATCACTGCAGTCATTCCTTATTTCGGTTATGCACGACAAGACCGTCGTCCCCGATCATCACGTGTTCCTATTACAGCCAAAGTAGTTGCTAAAATGGTGTCAGATGTCGGGGCAGATCGAGCATTAACGATTGACTTACATGCAGACCAAATTCAAGGTTTTTTTGATATCCCTGTTGATAATGTGTATGCGTCTCCTATTTTGCTAGGTTATGTTTGGCGTCAAAAATATCCTGATGTCATGGTGGTCTCGCCTGATGTAGGGGGGGTAGTGCGTGCACGAGCATTAGCCAAACGACTTGATGATGCTGACCTTGCGATTATTGATAAACGTCGCCCAAAACCCAATGAAGCAAAAGTGATGCATATTATTGGCGAAGTTAAGGGGCGATCTTGTGTGATTGTGGATGATTTAGTGGATACAGCAGGCACACTTTGCCAAGCTGCAGCGGCATTAAAAGAACATGGTGCAATAAAAGTAGTAGCATGTATTACTCATCCTGTATTGTCTGGTGCTGCGATTGATAATTTAAATCAATCAGAGATTGATGAGTTGGTTGTGACTGATACTATTCCATTAAGTGCTGAAGCTCAGGCCTGTTCTAAAATAAAGCAACTCAGTGTGGCTGACATGTTAGCCGAAGCGATGCGCCGAGTGAGTCTAGACGAGTCTGTTAGTTCTATGTTTATGGACTAGTAAGATTTATTGGTAGGCCTATTGCCATCAAATTTTAATTCAAGTACTTCTACTGACATCTTTTTACCTCTTTAAATTCCCTAAGTTGTCCCTGATCAAATCTAGAAGGATCATAGAAAAGTACTTCATATTAAAAATGTTGTACCCTCTGTAGACTTATGGTCAGTACAACGAAAAAAGCATCCCGTACCGTTGTTATGCCAGTGAGGCCAACTGGTATCAGGGTTTGTGTTATTTTAATAAGTTAATAACGTTATTTTCGTAAATTAATAAAAAGGAACTTTCTATGATCGGCAATATTAAAATAAAAGTTAAATACTTTAATCTCGTACTATTACTCTGCTTTCCTCTATTGGCTATTGCAAGCCCTGTTATTGATAATCGAAATGGCTACAATTTTACAAAAAATATAGGGCCTTTTAAGTTTTATCGGAAACTGGATTTTAAAGACCCACGCTTAGGTTACGGCCTTAACTATAGAACCTCTGGGGGCATTAAACAGCGTTCGATAGTCACCATTATTATTTATGATTTGGGAATGAAGAATATTACCGCAGGAATAAGTGATCAACGTGTCATAAAGCAGTTTGAGAACGCTTTTCGCGATATAAAAACTTTTGTGAGCCGAGGAAATTACAAAAGTGTTAAGCGCTTAGATCAATCTTCTGTGAAAAATAAAGATTACCTAGCATTGAACATGCTTATTACCATACCAAGAGGTCTGACTTTAAAGAGTAATATTTTAATGCGTGGACATAATGGGAAGTTTATTAAAATAAGAATTTCAGGGCCTAATAATGCTGAGTCAGATAAGTTGGCGCTAACAGTGCTTAAGCAAATCTCGCTAATTTTAGGGCTAAAGCGTTAAGATTTATCACTCTATGCAAAGACGAAGACCAATAAAAGTATAATGCACTAACGAGTTTAATTTGATAACCTTTCTGTTATGGCAGAACCCTTAAAAAATAGTTTTGGACCTGATATCCCCGTCAAAATCGCGACGATGATAAAGGCGGTGTATAAACAATTTGATTCAAAGGCGTTTGTCGTTGATGCACTTGCTGTCTACGATGAACTTGAGTTAATGCAGCGTGGCAAGGTCATAGCGCAAGCTATGCATTCTCATCTTCCATCCTCATATATAAAAGCCATTCAGATACTGACCCAATCCCTACCTCCCATCAATGATAGTTTAAATGGTGCAGGACAAGTGAATGAGGACAATGGTTCGATGGCTCAATTTATTTATATGCCGCATGCATTTTATGTTGTTCTCTATGGGATGGAGTATTTTGAACAGTCGATGCAAGCGCAATATGAAATCACTCAGCGTTTTACTGCCGAATTTAGTATTCGTGGTTTTATAGAGCGATACCCTCAACAAACGCTTAAGCAGCTCAAGCAATGGGCGGTTGATCCTAGCATGCATGTGCGCAGACTGGTATCAGAAGGCACTCGGCCACGACTCCCTTGGGCGCAACGATTACCCGAGTTTCAAAAAAATCCTGAACCTGTTCTCCACTTATTAGAGATGCTTAAGGATGATCCTGAGCTTTATGTACGTCGTTCAGTCGCTAATAACTTGAATGATATCGCTAAAGATAATCCTAAGCTTGTCATTAAGACTTTGAAGCGATGGAGTCTATCTGCCACTGCCGAGCGTGAGTGGTTGATTCGTCATGCGTTGCGTACTCTGGTGAAAGCCGGTAATAAAGAGGCTTTGGCAATTTTAGGGTTTAGTCAAGCCACTGACATCAAAATAAATAAGGTGACGTTAACGCCAAAAACCATTCGAATGGGCGATGTGCTTACTGTTGCATTTGATTTGAAAAATGAAAGCAGTAAAAAACAAAAACTCTTGGTGGATATGTGTCTCCACTTTGTCAAAGCGAATGGTGAAACAAAACCAAAAGTGTTCAAACTTAAATCTTTTGAGCTAGCATCATCTGAGAAGATTGAGATTAGTAAAAAAATTTCGTTTAAAGCGATGACAACACGAAAGCATTATGTGGGTCAGCACCATATCGAGCTTATCATTAACGGTACTTTCTATTCAGTGTGTCAGTTTGATCTGATTAAATAACGCCCATAATGAGAGCGGTTATTCTAGATCAATAGTCTGGTCAATACCTTGCCCCCTTCTAGTAGCACTATCGTACTCAGTGTGGCTGGCGATAGGATCATTACACGATAAGTAATGTGAGTCACAATAGATGATATTTTACTCATAAATAGTAGATATCAGAATGACCAGACTAAATTTTATTGGGCAGAGGGTGAGGGCTGTCATGTGAAAATACTATTAAATCAGATACTTAATCTATATCTTAGGGCTTTGTGTTTAAGCAGTATCCTAATGATCACTTTTTCTAGTATTCGTATCATGTCAGAAATAAGCTAGCGTACAGGCTGTCTTTTGTGCGATAATTCGCCGCTATATTAATTGAACCCGATGGTCGCGCCGGGTTTTCCATTAACTCTATATTACGGAGTATTTCAATGAAAGAAAATTTTGAGCTAGACGCAGAAATTCGTACAGACCTGGGGAAAGGTGCGAGCCGCCGCCTACGTCGTATGAATAAAGTTCCTGGTGTTATTTATGGTGCAGGCCAAGACACACAATCCATTACTTTGACTCATAATGTTTTACAGCAACATCTAGAGCATGAATCATTTTACTCTCACATCTTAAGTGTCAATGTGGATGGTAAACCACACAAAGCAATTTTGCGTGATTTGCAGCGTCATCCAAGCAAGCAAGTTATTTTACATATTGATTTTTTGCGTATCAGTGACACTGAAAAATTACGTATCAGTGTACCAGTGCACTTCATCAATGAAGATGATTGTGTAGGTGTTAAGGCCGGCGGTGGTAGCATTACTCATCACTTGGTTCAGCTTGACGTGTCTTGTTTGCCAAAAGATATTCCTGAATTCATCACAGTGGATATGGCTGACATAGAATTAGGCTCTTCAGTGCATTTGTCAGAAGTGACTTTGCCTGAAAATGTGTCCCTGGTAGAACTTGATCATGGCCATGACTTGGCAATCGTGAATGTGATTAAACCACGTGGCGAAGTGATTGAAGAAGAGACTGATGGTGATGAAGCTGCTGCTTCAGATACTCCAGAAGAATAAGTTCGGTTACGGTGTCTTCTGACGAGTCAATCAAACTCGTAGTGGGGCTGGGGAATCCCGGTTCACAATATGAACCAACCCGACATAATGTCGGGCACTGGTTCGTTGACGAGTTGATTCGAAAATATAATGCGCAATTCAAGCGTGAATCAAAGTTTAAAGGGGACGTGGCTAAGGTTTATGTTGCAGGACATGATCTTTATCTACTTAAACCTGAAACCTTTATGAACCTGAGCGGACAATCAGTTTCCGCACTCGCCCGATTTTATAAAATTCAAGCCGAACAAGTATTGATTATCCACGACGAACTGGATCTGGATCCAGGAGTGGCACGACTGAAATGCGGTGGTGGTCATGGAGGTCATAATGGCTTACGTGACGTATCAGAAAAGCTGGGTAAAAAATACCAGCGGATTCGTTTAGGCGTAGGACATCCGGGTCATAAAAATATGGTATCGGATTACGTATTAAAAAAACCATCACAAGATGATCGAATTTCAATTGAGCGAGCGATGGAGAGTGCGTTAGCTGTTTTTGAATTAATTGTGGCGGGCGACTCACAAAAAGCGATGAATGAGTTGCATACAAAAAGTTCAAAGTAATAGGGCTTATTCCTATTAAAGTATAAGAGAGAATAGTATGGGATTTAAATGTGGCATAGTCGGATTGCCTAATGTAGGCAAGTCCACCTTGTTTAATGCGTTAACTCGTGCCGAGATTCAGGCAGAAAATTACCCATTTTGTACCATTGAGCCCAACATTGGTATAGTGCCTGTACCTGATAAACGTCTTGATGAGTTGTCTAAAATTGTCCAACCCAAGCGTGAACTTCCCACCACAATGGAATTTGTCGATATCGCAGGATTAGTGGAAGGAGCCTCAAAAGGAGAGGGCTTAGGCAATCAGTTTTTAGCGACTATTCGTGAAACAGATGCCATTGCTCAAGTAGTACGTTGTTTTGAAGATGACGACATTATTCATGTATCAGGTAAGGTAGACCCTTCTGATGATATAGGGGTAATTGAAATTGAATTAGCCTGTGCAGACTTGGATTCTATTGAAAAATCACTATACAAAGCCCAAAAAAATTCCAAGTCAGGCAATAAAGAAGCGATTGCCAAGCGTGATGTCTTTACGCGAGTCAAAGCGCACTTGGAAGAGGGACTGATGGTTCGCACAATGGACTTTAATGAGCAGGAATTGGCGTTAGTAAAAGATATGCATTTGTTAACGATTAAGCCAATGATGTATATAGCTAATGTTGCAGAAAATGGTTTTGATAACAATCCAGCGCTTAAAACAGTCCAAGACATTGCTGAGAAAGATGGATCAGTAGTGGTTGCTGTTTGTGCATCGATGGAAACCGAGATTGCCAAATTAGAAGATGAAGATCAAAGTGATTTCTTAAACGAAATGGGCCAAACAGAGCCTGGGCTTGATCGAGTGGTTCATGCAGGGTATCAATTGCTAGGATTACAAACGTATTTTACAGCAGGCGTGGAAGAAGTACGTGCTTGGACCGTGAAAATTGGTGCTACCGCGCCACAAGCAGCGGGAGTAATACATACCGATTTCGAGCGAGGCTTTATTAAAGCTGAAGTGATTGCTTATGATGATTTTATTGCTCATCAAGGTGAAGCAGGTGCTAAAGATGCAGGTAAATGGCGCATGGAAGGCAAGGAATATATCACCCAGGACGGAGATGTTATGCATTTTAGACACAATGTCTAAAATTTCTAGGCTCTGAACTGTTGTGGTCCGACCCGAAATAGATGGAAATAGATGGGGTCGGACCACAACAGAAGAAAATATATATCAAAAAATCACTTAAGTCAGTTTAAAACAGATAAGTGTTCCGTTATAATACAGTCTCAATATGGCTATGTAGCTCAGCTGGTTAGAGCACGGCATTCATAATGCCGGGGTCGGTGGTTCAAGTCCACCTATAGCCACCATTTTTCAATACCTTACCCGCCTCGCCTTTAAATTTACAACTGTAATGGTGGGGATTTGGCACTAAATTAAACACATCAATCAATTCTTCAAGCTGTGAAAT